>BCQL01000163.1_pt1 | contig 10908 bp, 9 predicted proteins | sample 1008151 | NCBI WGS metagenome assembly BCQL01 (sample SAMD00035459, study PRJDB4067) | museum specimen metagenome | biome: marine biome; feature: sea shore; material: organic material | host: Otohimella japonica | place: Japan:Kanagawa | collected 1927
CCCACGCCAATAATGCACCACTATTTGCCACCGCAATGGTCATTTGCGGCAAAATAAATACCCCTGTACCTAGCAAAGTGGTGGCCATCAACCCGGCACCTTGCCAGCGCCCTATCGTTCCTGTAATTTGATTCATTGGCTTATTCTATGGTGAAGTTTGAAAGAATTATAAAATTAAAATGATAAACAAACTGCCGTAAATACCCCACAAGATAATGGATTAAACCACCATATTGTCGGAATTAATGCAAAAAACCGACATTATGGCGGCCCACTTATAACGGTTCAGCCTTTTAAAGCGAGTAAGACTTCACATGGACAAATTCGACCAACTCATCATTAATGCACTACGTGCCAATGCCCGCCAAAGTATTTCTCATATCGCTGAGACAGTCAGCTTATCACGTAGTGCTGTAACCGAGCGGATTAAAAAGCTCGAGCAATCAGGGATCATTCGTGGCTATCAAGTGTTATTAAGCGAGTCACAAAAAGAAGGCGTTTCCGCTTATTTTGAAATTCAGCATGAACGGGCTAATTGCGCCGATGTTGTCCATGTTTTCCACGCCATTCCAGAGGTAATCACTTGCCAAGGAATCACCGGAGAAATGGATTTATTGGTGTATGTCAATGCGGCATCCATGAAGCGATTACATGAAATCCGAGAGTATATTGATGCGCAAGCCGATATTGTCAAAATTAAAACTCATGTTGTAATGAGCGAATGGATTAACAATCAAGCGTAACGCACATTTTATAATTAATTTATTGGTTATACTGATGAAAATAGCCAACATTTATTAAGCCAGTGACTCACATTCTGTAAGGTTTGTGGTTAACACTTAGCGTAAACAACCATGTTGAAACCTTAGGTTTCAGGCACTTTTAATTGGGTATTTATTACTATGCAAACACAACCTACGTCTGACATTAACTTACTATGGGGTGCATTAATCCTAGAAGAGCTAGCTCGGCTTGGCGTAAAACACGTTTGCATGGCTCCAGGCTCACGCTCAACGCCTTTAACCCTAGCTGCGGCGGCGCAACATAAACTTGAGCGCCATATGCATTTTGATGAGCGAGGACTTGGTTTTATGGCGCTAGGCCTTGCCAAATCCAGCAATAGTCCAGTTGCAATAGTGACAACATCAGGCACAGCTGTTGCTAATTTATACCCTGCCATCGTTGAAGCATGGTTAACTCAAGTTCCATTAATTGTATTAAGTGGAGACAGGCCACCTGAGCTTATTGGCTGCGGTGCCAATCAAGCCATTATCCAACCTGCTATTTTTGCTGATTATGCCAAGCAAGTGAATTTGCCAACGCCAGATCTCGCTATCAGTCCAAACACACTCTTAACAACAATTGACGAAGCCGTGGCTAACCTTCAACAACCTGTGCATTTTAATTGCATGTATCGTGAGCCACTTTACCCAAGCGAGTTGGAGAGTTTACCAGCACTGATAGCATCATCAGCATCTTATACTCAACCGATCTCAGAATGGGCAAATCACTGCCACCCTTATACCGACTATGGCCAGGTTTCCTGTAATAACCTGCCCTCAGAAGACACCATGATGCGTTTTGTCCATGGCAAAGGCATCATTGTAGTGGGTACGCTTTCGCCTCATGATAATCCATCACTCATCATTGAATTATCACAAAAGTTAGGCTGGCCAGTCGTCACAGATGCGCAGTCACAATTACGACAACACCCAAGTGTTATCGGCCATATTGATCAATTGATGCTACACCCCAAAGCAACCAAATTTGTAGAGCAAGCAGATAGATTATTGGTATTTGGCGGCCGATTTATCTCAAAAAGGCTTATTAGCTTTATTGCACAACATCAATGGCACAGTTATTGGCAAGTACTTCCTAATCAGCAACGACTCGATCCTAACCATCAATCTAAACGTATTTGGCAAGCCAGTGTTTCAGCCATATGTAACGCGCCTTGGCCCCGTTCATCTTCAGCAAATTGGGCTTTACCTTTAATTGAAATGAACCAGCAACTAGAGGCGCTGTTCACACAGCACATAGATCAAAGTCGTTTTGGTGAGCCGCAAGTTGTACGTCAACTTGCTAAAGCGCAGACCTCAAACCACCAGTGGTTTATTGGAAATAGTTTACCGGTGCGCTTATACGACATGTTTTCTCCTATAACCTGTGAAACACCGCATATTTATACCAATCGTGGTGCATCTGGTATTGATGGATTAATTGCAACATCCTGCGGTATGGCCCTTGCCACGCAACAACCTAGTACTTTGTTAATTGGTGATATATCCAGTTTACATGACCTTAATTCGCTGGCTATCTGCAAACAAATCACAAACCCTTTTGTGATCGTGGTGCTCAACAATGATGGCGGCAATATTTTTAATTTATTACCTGTGCCAAATGAAGCGGTCAGAGATGAATTCTACCGTTTAAGTCACGGGCTGGAGTTTGGTTATGCCGCTGCCATGTTTGGCTTGCCTTATAACCAAGTAGATTGTTTATCTAGCTTTAATGAGGCTTATACTGATGCAATGGCTTATGCAGGGACTTCTGTAATTGAAGTCAATGTTGGCCCCAATCAGGCAAGCGATCAAATAAAGCTCATTGCACAATGGGTGAAACAACACTAATGCCAACCATTAAACGTTACGGTGACACAGCATTACCAGCACTGGTTTTATTACATGGTTTTTTAGGTTCAAAAGAAGATTGGCAAGCCAGCTTGCCCATTTTAAGCCAGTACTTTCATTGTATCTGTATCGATTTACCAGGCCATGGTGAAAACGATCAAATATTACCTTCTCCTGGTTTTGAAGTATTAGCTCAAACCATTGTCGATAAAGTGATCAAGCTAGGTTACCCGCAGTTTCATTTACTGGGTTACTCTCTTGGTGGGCGAGTTGCTTTGCACATTGCGAAGTTCCACCCACAAGCATTGTTAAGTTTAATGCTAGAATCCGCCCATTTAGGCTTATGTTCCACTCGAGATAAACAAGCTCGTTTGAAACATGACCAAAAGTGGGCAGATAAACTCGATAATATGCCGATAACTGACTTTTTAGCCCAATGGTATCAGCAGCCTGTATTTGCAGATCTACAAGACAGCGCGCGTGAGCAGCTGATTAGTATACGCAGTAAAAATGATCCGCAAGCGCTACTCCATTGCTTTAGAAGCACTTCATTGGGTTTACAAGATAATGGCCAAAAAGTGTTGAAACAATTACACTGCCCAAGATACATGTTGGTGGGTGAGCAAGACAGCAAGTTTTCTAAACTGGCGCTTAAGTGGCAAGAAAAAATCGATATGTCGGTGATCAGTATTCCGAATTCTGGCCACAATACCCATAAAGCCCAACCACAGATGTTTGCCGCAAGGATAGTACAACTTTTATATCCTTAGCTAACCTTTAACGGTAAATGAAATTTAGCCACCTTAACCGAGGTGGCCATCGCTTTATAGGATATTTGCTTTATGCACTTTGATGCCCCACAACCTTTAAGCCATTCATGCTCTACTCAAATTGGCGAAACGACTGACAATGTGGCGCAAGCAAGCATCCGAGAGCTGAGCATACATCAATATAAAATTGACCTTGAACCGGCTCTGCCCGTCGCCAGTCAGCGAATTAATCAACGTTTAGGGCTAATCATCAGTGCCACATTTGATAACTGCGCCCCAGAGTTTGTTGAAATAGCCCCTTTGTCAGGTGTTGATATTCAAGGTGAACCGCTAACTGGGTTTAGTCCTGAATCATTATCACAGGTCATTGAATACCTTGAACAACAGTTACCTTCTTTGATAGGGCAACCTATCAAGGCACTGAATGAACTTGCCAATCAAGCGCCCTTTGCATCTATAGGTTTAGGGTTAAGTTTGCTCGGGTTTAAATCGTCATCACAATTTCAATATGCCCATGTTGATGAACGTAAAGTTGGCCTATTTTATTATAAAGACGACACCAGTATTGAGACCTTAACGCAGCAAGTTAATGCGTTACCCATAGGGACTTATGCCATTAAAGTTAAAGTCGCTCAGGCAAGTATCGAGCAAGAAATTGCATTTATTCATCAAATTTTAGCTATTAATCCAAAACTGAAATTACGCCTTGATGCCAATCAAGGTTTTAGCGTTGAGCAAGCTATTGAGTTCTTAGCTTGCCTACCGAAACAAGCTATAGAGTACATCGAAGAGCCTTGTAAAACGCCCGAGCAAAGCCAACTTGTATACCAAAGCCTACATATCCCCTTTGCACTTGATGAAACCTTAAATGATGGTCATTACCAGTTTGAAATGCTTGAAGGACTAGCAGCCTTGATAATCAAACCTATGGTACTCGGTAATATTGATAAATTAGTTCAGCTGATTAACCTTGCTACTAGCCATGGCGTGCGGTGTATTTTAAGTTCAAGTTTAGAGGCCAATCTTGGGATTGGGGATCTTGCGAAACTTGCTGCAGTGTTAACACCAGACGAAATTCCTGGGCTTGACACACTTGCCAGTTTTACTCAGCCATTAATGAACTCAGACAATCAACTTAACCTTGAGGTATGTCAACTGCTTCAACACTACCAAGGTTAATTCTGGTCGCTATTGAGCAAAAGTAGGCAGCATAAAATAGGTATGAAGATGATTTCTCCATTGCATCAAACAGCCCTTAATCAACCGAATGCTATCGCCATCAAGCAAGCATCAAGTTCAGTGGCTTCGTTAACCTATCAGCAACTCAGTGCCATGGTTTGCCACCTAGTTAAGACGTTGCAAACTCAGGGTATTAAACAACATAGCCGACTCGCTTGTGTCAGCAAAAATAATCTCGAAATGGTTTGCTTATATTGGGCTTGTGTTGACTTGGGTGCCGTGTTGTTACCCATTTCCCCACGCTTTCCTGCACAGCAAATTAACCAATTGTGTCAACGCTTTAACATTGATGCGATATGGCTTGAACCTTCATTTATGGATGAATCAAGCATTAAGCACAATAACAAAGCGGACAATAATCGCGTCGTAAACAAGCAACAACTTACCATCTCGCTATCTAACACTGCTTTAGGTGGCGCGATACCTAAAATAAATCCCCAGCAACCGTTAAATATCATTTTGACCTCAGGCTCTAGCGGTGCGCCAAAAGCCGTTGTACATTGCTTGGAAAACCACATTGCTAGTGCAGTAGGTTCTGCTAACAACATCGCGTTAGCACAGGGTGATAGCTGGTTATTATCCTTGCCGTTATTTCATATTGGTGGCTTAGCCATCATTAATCGATGCGCTCTTGCTGGTGCAGCAGTGGTGTTAAATGATAGCCAAGCTTTGTGGCAACAGATCATTGCAAGCAAGGTGACTCACGTTTCGCTGGTTGCGGCGCAATTAAGTAAGCTACTTGCACAACATCCCCACGCATTAGATAGTGTCAAAGCCTTATTATTAGGTGGTGGCGCTATAGAACCTCATTTAGTCTCAGCGCTTGCTGACAAACAAGTTAATGCTTATTGCAGTTACGGTATGTCTGAGATGAGTTCGCAAATCACCACGGCAGCTATCAATCCACAGGGGCATCTCGGCCAAGTATTATTGCATCGCCAACTTAACATCGTCGATAACACCATTTGGGTTAAAGGCGACTGCCTATTCTTGGGTTATTTGGCTGACTCAGATAAAAATGAGTCATCACACGCAGCAATCACCCAAGCATCACTAACATTGCCACTGGATTCACAAGGTTGGTTCAATACTCAAGACCGAGCAAAGCAGGACGAAAAAGGCAATTTATACTTGCTTGGACGCACTGATAATATGTTTATCTGTGGCGGCGAAAATATTCACCCAGAGGAGATTGAAGCTGCGCTAAAGTCGCACCCTCTAGTTAATGATGCAGTGGTATTTGCTCAAGCTGACCCGCAGTTTAGCTTATTACCCGCTGCCATTATCCAGTTAACAGATAAACACTCGCCCCTAACAGCAAAGATAATCGAATCGTTACAGCAACATGTCCTGGCGAAAGTGGCACGCTTTAAACGTCCTCGCCAGTATTATTCATGGCCTGAAAATGTCATCACTACGAGCCTTAAAGTTCCTCGAAAAGCGATCATTGCTGCGGTTAAAGCCAACTTGAATGAAGTAAACAACTAAAGACATACTCAGTCTTTTCAAGGCATAAAAAAACCTGCCGGAGCAGGTTTTAATCATCTTGGTAGCATCACTAATTAACTTAGATTTCCATACAAGATTTCAATTTGTTCATTGCATTCTTTTCAAGCTGTCTGATACGTTCAGCCGATACTTGATAAGTGGCTGCAAGTTCTTGCAATGTGGTTTTATCGTCATCTAACCAGCGAGAACGAAGAATATGCTGGCTTCGCTCATCAAGGGTTTTAATCGCTGAGAATAAACGAGCTTGTGAATCCGATTCCCAGTTTTCATTTTCAACTTCTAATGCCACATCAGAAGAGTGATCTTCTAGGTAATGAACAGGAGCAAAATCAGCGCTGCTGTCATCGTCATTGTCGTTGGTTAAGTCAAATGCAGGATCTTGCGCCGCCATTCGCGACTCCATTTCGGTAACGTCTTTTTTAGACACACCAAGATTCTCTGCAACCATGCCAACTTCTTCATCACTAAACCAGCCTAAACGCTTTTTAGTTTTACGAATATTGAAGAACAATTTACGTTGCGCTTTTGTGGTAGCAACTTTAACAATTCGCCAGTTCTTGAGTACGAACTCATGAATTTCAGCTTTGATCCAATGTACAGCAAAAGAAACCAAACGAACGCCCACTGTTGGGTCGAAACGCTTAACTGCCTTCATTAGACCAATATTACCTTCTTGGATAAGGTCAGCTTGTGGCAAACCATATCCTGAATAAGATTTTGCAATATGCACAACAAAGCGTAGATGAGACATAACCAGCTTGCGTGCTGCTTCTAAATCTTCATCTTCACGAAGACGCACCGCTAATGCGCGCTCTTCTTCTGCAGTTAGCATATCAATACGACTTACAGCTTGTACGTAGCCTTCAATGCTACCGCTGTGAGGAACTGATAGTGCTAGGGATTGCAATTTATTGCTCATTATTCACCTCATTCTTTGCAACTTGATATTAGCAAAGTAACATCAGCCGCGCGAGACTTAATTGCGATGAGAAACTAAACCAGTTATTGGTATGTAGTACCCATCTTCTAAAGATCAAGACCACAATTGCAAAAAACAGTTCAATTAGTGTCTATCTCTTTCCAAATTTCTCAAACATTGCAAAACGAATTTATCATTACGCTACAACGCTCAATAAATATCACCGGAAGCTTCAAAGAAACATAAGTGCTAACCCAGAGGAAACAGCTTATCGAAGCAGATATTCACGGTATATGCCCATTATACATTCAAAATGTATATAAAACATGCCATTCATCTTTCAAAAAGTTATATCAAACTTAAATTCGGTCGTATTCTTGTTATATATCAACAAAGCTATTTTACCCGCTCTTGAATACGCAGACTATTACAATTTTTCGATTGCTAGCATCGCTTTTTTACTTACAATGAGATATAAAATTTATGCCTTAAAAGCGCTCGGCACTATAATAAATAACAAAATAATAATAAAAACTTTCATTTTTTTACCGACTTCAATCGCGTTTTTACGCGGCGAGAGCAAAGAGGCACTCGATGTTCGCATACGTAGCAAGACAACCCATATTCGACGTAAATAGGAACGTTTACGCTTACGAATTACTTTTCCGAATAGGGGAAGATAATTGCTTTCCAGATATTCCGCCCGATGAGGCGACCTCAAAAATCTTAACGTCTACGCATTTAAGCTTGGGTATTGAAGAAATCACAGGTGATAAAAAAGCATTCATTAATTTCCATCGCGATACCTTGATGTACCGATTCCCTACCTCGTTAGATGCAAGCAAAGTGGTTATTGAGATTGTTGAAACCGTTGAGGTAGATGACGCGCTTATTGCCGCATGCAAGCACATACGAGGGTTAGGTTACCCCATTGCACTTGATGACTATGATATGGAAGATAAGTGGGACGCCTTCGTTCCTTTTACCAGTATTGTTAAAATAGACATTACTGAAATTGCTCACGAAACTATTCCCTCATTAGTTAAACGCTTCAAATCGCACAACATCGAACTTGTGGCCGAAAAAATCGAAACCTACGAAGAATTTCACAAGTTCAAGGAAATGGGTTTCGACTATTTTCAAGGTTACTTCCTAGCTAAACCAGAAATTGTACGTCATCGCAAATTAGGCCCTAGCGCGCTTACCATGATGGAACTACTCACGTTAAGTAGCCAACCCAAGCTAAATTTTGATGAAGTAAATCGAATTATTGAGCGCGATCCTTCCCTCACCTATTTGCTATTACGCTTCATCAATAATCCACTTATTAATAAGCGAAATAAAATTACATCCCTCAAGCATGCGCTTAACTTTATGGGCGAAGTTGAAGTTAAGAAGTTTATCGCGTTGCTTGCATTGGCCAACTTAAATGACGGTCAACCTCAAGAATTGATGCAGATGGCCCTTGTACGGGCAAAATTTTGTGAGCTTGTGTTTATCTCTTTTAAAGAAAGAGAAAATCCACTTACCGGCTTTTTAACCGGTCTTTTATCTATGCTTGATGCCATGATGGAACAACACATCGACGAATTGGTTAGTAAGGTACCTATTAGCGATAATGTAAAAGACGCGCTTTGTGGTGAGCCTGGCGTGTTGAAAGACTGTCTTACCTTGGCGAAGTATTTTGAAAGGGCGAACTGGGCAGGTATTAAGAAGTTTTCTGGTAAATACAAAATTCAGCAAACTCTGCTTCATGGCTACTATAATGAAGCGATGAAATGGGCTCACCACGTACATGTTTCAGCGCAGGTAGAGAAAAAGTAATTCAGGAATGTACGTTCACTAATATGACTTGCATAATGTAATGCGCAAATTAACGCGATTTTCGTAAATGCATGTTATGGTGGTGCAAATTACAGTAATATTCGTTGATAATTGTTCAACGTGCCAGTAGGGAACTTGTATGTTCGCATTTATCGCTCGCCAACCGATTTTGGATAAAACAAAGGATGTATTTGCTTACGAACTTTTGTTTCGAGATGGCAAGGCTGGCGCGTACCCCGAGCACTCTCCTGAAAAAGCGCAATATATTTCTGAACACTTTCATCCATTAGGGCTAGATGACATTAGCGGTGAAAAGACCTCTTTTATTAACTTTTCCTCTGAAACCATTATTTCTCGCTTCCCTACCACACTGAACCCAGAATCGGTTGTGGTTGAATTGGCTGACAACCCTTTTGCTCAAACGGGCTTGTTAGAAGCTTGTCAGCACATAAAGCGCCTTGGCTTTCGTATTGCTATTGACGACCCTATGATGCTTAGTGCTAAGCATGAAATTCTACCCCTTGTTGATATCGTAAAAGTAGATCTCTCGCAAATTCGTTTCGAAAACATAGAGAAAAATATTCCAAGATTCCTAGATGCCAACGTTAAACTCATAGCTGAACAAGTAGATACGCAAGACCAATTTGCGACCAGCATGGATCTTGGGTTTGATTTCTTCCAAGGCTATTTCTTTGCCCAGCCAGAAGCACGCATATTGCGCCAATTACCTGCGTCAAAAATGAATATTGTCGACCTTATTGGCGAGTGTTCAATCGATAGTTTTGATATTGATAGAGTTAGCCAAATTGTTGAACGCGACGCCGCGCTAAGCTATCTGCTACTTAAATTTATCAATAACCCACTAATTAATAAGCGCCATAAGATAACGTCACTCAAGCATGCCCTAAATTATATGGGTGAAGTAGAGGTAAAGAAGTTTATCGCGCTGCTCAGCCTAACTAATTTAGGTGATGATAAGCCATTAGAGATTATTCATATGTCTTTGGTTAGGGCCAAGTTTTTCGATTTGCTAGCGGCAAAACGAGGCTTAAAAGCGAACCCGCCTATCGGCTTTTTAGTGGGGTTATTTTCATTGTTGGATGCGTTATTAGACCAGTCTATAGATGATGTGCTTAAACAACTCCCGCTATCAGAAGAAATAAATGACGCCATCTTAGGAAAGACAGCAGAATTCAATAGCTACATGGGCCTAGTACGCGCTTTTGAAGGAGCGCTGTGGATGAATGTGATTAAACAAGCAAAAGTACTGGATATCGATCAAAAGCAACTTCATATCCTTTACAATCAAGCCATTGTGTGGGGTAACGGTGTGAGAAGCGCTATTTCTACGCACTTCCCTCGCGCCCCTGTTCAAAGCTAAGCCTATCAAAGCTAAACAGTAAGATAACGCTTATTTGGGTTCTATTTGTCTTACATGACGCTGTACTGAAATAAGCGACCCAAGCAACCCTAATGTAATAGATAGCCCCAACATCGTTAATAACGCCGTTCCCGTTAGGCCCGTAATATTAAAGTCTTTTTGATACATAGCAGCAAAGGTTTGAATACTGCTATCCATCCACCATAGAATTATTATAACGGCAAACCAAGCCATAAGCCCACCTAGTAAGCCGTACCAAAAACCGGTATATAGAAATGGACGATGAATAAAGGCATCGGTTGCCCCTACTAGCTTCATCACTACTATTTCATCATGCTTATTAAGAATGTTCAGTCGAATAGTGTTACCTATAATCAGCACCACAGCGAAAAACAATAAAATGCCAATAAAGGTGACAAGGTCGCTGGCAATATCAATAACCGCATACAAGCGCTCCAACCATTCTATATCTAACTTACCTATATCAACCTCACGCTGTTGCTTTAGCTTATCGAGTAGCGTTTTAGCGACATTCGGCGTGGCATGCTTATCTATGGGTGTCACTAACACGACATCGGGTAGCGGGTTACTTTGCAAATACGCAATCGCATCGCCTAACCCTGATAAATGCTGAAA
>BCQL01000164.1_pt1 | contig 10875 bp, 7 predicted proteins | sample 1008151 | NCBI WGS metagenome assembly BCQL01 (sample SAMD00035459, study PRJDB4067) | museum specimen metagenome | biome: marine biome; feature: sea shore; material: organic material | host: Otohimella japonica | place: Japan:Kanagawa | collected 1927
TGATGCTTACGCACAGAACCCCGCTTGTTTGGTTGGTAACGATTGTGATGGTTCAATCTGGGGCGGAGATGGTGGCGATAAACCACCTGTCGACAACCACACTCCAACCGTGTCACTCACTTCGAGTTTTCAAGTCAACAGTGGTGAAAGCGTGACAATCACGGCCGATGCGGCCGACCCTGATGGTGATGTGATCAGCTACCAATGGACGGTTCCAGCAGAGTTAACCGTTGTTGGCGATACCAACAGCGACACCTTGGTTGTGACTGCGCCGGTGACCGATCCTGATTTAACTTTCTCGATTTCGCTGGATGTTTCAGATGGCGAGTTAAGTGCTACAGATTCCACCACACTGAAAGTCGTTGGTGACAACAGCAGCGGCGGTGACGGGATTTGTGCCGATGTTCCAGAGTTCGAGCAAAGACAATATCAACCAGGGGAACAAGTCACTTATCAAGGTAACTTATATAAAGCAGATCGTTGGACAGATTCCACGCTCACCCCTGCCGATCCATACGCAGGTTGGACGTTAGTTGGCAGTTGCTCGTAAGCAAAGCCTGATAGAAATAACCTGAATGAGCATTAAAGATACCGCCGGAATTGGCGGTATCTTTCTGTTTTCATAATATCGGTCACCTTAGTTTCACTGACATTACTGGCTGCTGATTTTTTACCCTCAATACAGAGCAATGGCTTAACAACCTTAACATCGTGATATTAAGGTTCTTGCTTAGTGCTCAAGATCGAGTTGGTAGAAACTAACCTGAGTATAGTCCCCTGCCTCAATCCCTTCGTTCTTACAACGCACTACACCCGTATTGCATTGATTGTATGCACCCGCTTTGAAGAAGAACCATTCATTTTTATATCCAGCGTCGTACTTATTACCGAGGTAATGTCCTTTCGCTAGGTCAATCGCAAAGGAACGAGTGATAGGCGCTTTGCTCTCCAAGTTTTTCGTGAACTCGAGATACATAACATCACCATCGACTTGGATATCGTAAGAGAACTTCTCTCCGAGTTTGATTCCATCTGTAGGTTCTGGCTCACCAAATCGAATTTTGGCTTTGCCGAAAACGTTGTGAGAAATATCTAAACGGCGGTGGTAATCATCTCCTAATGCGTTATTTTCATAATTCCAATAAACCGACCCATATTCTTGATCTGGTAATTTGCGGTAAAAGATTTTAAGAGGTTCATTCGTTCCTGCATGAATCTGCCCAATGACAACAGAGAAAGAATCATTATGACGATGGTCACCACTTTGGCTGACATGGTCGACGGCGAGCGTCGCACTCATTTTTCCACCAATTGCACCAAACTGCTCAGCATCGGGGTGCGAAGCAAGAACAAAATTATTCGCAGGTTCATAAGGACCAATCGACGCATTATCTGAAATTAGAGCATGAAGCTCTGATCGAGCATTGCTCGAATTCGGTGTCGTCATCGCTTTATTCGGCGCCGCAAATACCATTGCACCACTCTCTTTATCGGTATAAAACCATGGCGCATGTTGGTAGCCTTCATTCAACTCGGTTTTAGAGATTTCCATCACTTTACCTTTACGCTCAGGTTTCGTGTCTTCCATCGGTATCACTATTTTCCATTTGGACAAATCAAAGTTTTCAGATGGTGCTTTACTTGGATCAAGTTGCGCCATCGCATGAGAAGAAATTGCCGAAATGGTCAACGCTAGTAGGGTTTTAGAAGTAATATGCATTGTTGTTTCTCTTTATCGTTATATTAAAAATCCGCCACGATAAAGTTGCAGCGGATTTGGGGTATCACTGAGGTTGAAGAAGACGTTCCTTGGTTCCTAGGCGAAGAAGCAAACCATTCCACTCGATAGCAGCCCCCTCTTCATCAAGATGACAAATCAAGTCCACTTCTTTTACACAACTCATAAGTACACGATGAGTCAAACGTGCCGGTAACTGCCATTCAAGATGGTTAATTTGCTTCTGAGCATCCGATTCCACATCACCATAAAAACCATCAGCGTCATTGATTTCAGGAACAAACTGAGGGCTGCTCAATTCCTCTCCAGTAACCTGAAGTGTGTACTCAAGATTGCCTTGAAGAAGTCGAGTAGTATCAGTCCCAAACTCGACTTGGCTCGGGGTATGCAGACGCCATTGAACATCTCTAGCCTCAGTTAGCTCTAAATCATCAAAAACCACCATTCCTTTGTCTGCGACTTGAACAAGCGTTCGCCAGTAATGTTTGCAGCCCACATAAGCCTCGGTTAAATCAAGAACAACGTAGTTGAAGTCAGCGTCGTTTTGCTGCTTGATTAACTGAGCAACACCAGAAGGGCAATCCAGCTTTTGTCCCATTCCAGCAACCAAAGGTAAGTTGTGCGCTTGAGTGGTCCGAGTCCACAAACTGTGATGTTGGCTACCGAATCGATAACCATAACTACCACTTGGCGTTAAGATATTTTGTCCACGGTCGACCAAAGCAAAGTTACCTTGGTCAGCATGACGGTGTGAGCTATTGCCAAATTGACTCGCGCGGTAATACAAAGCCATCTTGCTTTTCGACAACTTACCAAGGCCAGCATACGAGTAGTAAATATGCGCTAAGTCACTCGAACACTCGTCGACGCCATCAGTCATCTCCCGATGGTTTAACTGCGGTATTGTCGGTACAACATCTAGTAAATGCAGTTTGTAAGACTGGATGTCATCCTCTAACACATTGTCCAAATGACGCGCGGCCTGATCACCGTAGCGTTGTGCGTAAATACGCAATGGATTCTGAGCAAAGAAGCCCGGCCACTCTTTACCTTCACGTTGACACCAAAAGCCGTCCCCAAATGGGTGAATACGTTCTTGAGTTGCGACAAAATCCATCGCAAATTTGACGTAGTTTTTGTAAAACGGATGATTGTAGAAAGAGAATCCGCTCAAACGTTCCACTGCTAAAAAGAACGGATGATGCCACTTGGTGTAAGACGACGAATAGAATGGCCCTTCTACCCAACTGCCATCTTCGCCTCCATAAAATGGCAAGACACCTCGATAAATCATCAATGCGTAATTCAACCAACGTTCACATGTGGTGATATCAAACTCTTTATGCAAAGTAAGAGCAGCGATACCTAAGTACGCTGGAAGTCTTGATGTATGAGAGTGCCCAGGAAATTGCTTAAATTGATCTTGTTCTAACCTTTCTTCCATTTGAAACGCTAAACGAACCAATAACGGACGAACAAAATCGCGTTCTTCCTCTGTCAATAAAGGCGTCAGCCAGTGGTAAGCAAGATATAGATTTCTCGCCAAAGACAAACCGACCTCATCTCCCCATGTGCAAGGGCGAAGCAAAGAGGCTGGCCCCTCTGGACTCCACTCGGCAAGGCGCAGTAACACCTGACAAGCTTGATGACCCGCAGTTTCATCACCCCAAATTCGATAAAGTAACGTTAAGGCAATCAAATCCCGGTCAATCCAATTACGTACATTCGCAATGGCTGTGCGCTTCCCTTCTTCCAAACCTCTGCGATAGTGATTTGGGTACTGAATGGCTTCAATATCAATGCCTTCAACACTTGCAGTAAGTTTCCGTCGGCACTCTGAGGACGCATTTTGTATCGCGGGGATATCCGCATCAAAATAGAGTAAGAACTGGTCATGCCCATCACATAAAGCGAACAACTCTTTCGCCGATGGTGCTAAGTACGCCTCGGTCTCCGCTTCAATAGAGAACTCGTTCCAGAGAGAGAACTCGCCACTTTGCTCACACTTTACTCGCCAACGGTAGTTGCCCTGTTCAAGAGGAAAGTCCAACTGCATCGGAGACTGGACACGCTCCCAAGACCATGATTTTTTCTGGTCCACGGCCTCTAATTCAATGCGATACAGTGCTTCATAACGCTCATGTGGCCAATTAAAACTTGGCGGGTTTACCACAACAGAATGCTTTGTTGGTGACGTAAATAACTGAAAGTCATGCTTTCTTGTTAGGGGTAACATTTATTGCTTACTCCTTATTAAACCAGTGATATTGGCCTGACTCAGGGTCAATGCGACCAACCTGTTTAGCTGGCGTACCAGCAACTATCGCATAGGGAGGGATATCTGAAGTAACCACGGAATTTGCACAGACAAGTGCGCATTCACCGACTGTCGTTCCAGGTGTAATAACAACACCAGTGGTAAGCCATACTCCTCTTTGAATGACAACTTTCCCCGCCTCCCAGCAACTGCGCCCACTGAAACAATTCGTCATTGGGTCAAACACATGGTTGCCAGCAACAATAGAGACGTGCGGACCAATCGCGACATCTTCGCCAATGACGACGTCACCATTGATGTAGCTGTACAAACCAATATAGCTGCGTGGACCTATCTGGTTCTCACCAATACGAACGATGGCTCCCGGCGCAATACGCACGTTTTCATTCGTGAAACCAAGAATTTGAGCACGAGCTTCATCATCCTGCTTGTTGTTGCTTTGGGTGGTATATAAGGTGAATTTGCGAAACTCTTCATCGGTGAGTTCGCCGCCAAACTTTTCTTGTACAGACATAGTGAGTTCCTAAGGCTGAACGAATTCAGCCCATTTTAATTAAGCATTATTTGTTGCAGAGACGTGATTTACTGAACGGTTAGCTCTTTTTGAAGCAATGAGAAGTAAGCCACCAATTCCACCAATGATCAGTGCAACAATCACAAACAACATACGTCCCCACATTGGGTTTGGAATAAGGACCAACATCGAAAGGAACACCGCTGCAATCAGAAGCATTTTCCCAAGCATATCGCGCTGTTTGTTGTCCATTGCAATGCTTGTTGCGTTGTCTTCAACCACGACTTCAGTATCAACATTGGTAAAGAAACGATTTACTTCAGCTTCTCGCTCCGGAGCATGTCCTTTATAGAAGAACTGAGAGAGAACGAAAAACGGCAAAGTAATCGACATATGACCAACCACGCCCAGCGTCACTGATTTCATTTCCGCAAATTCACGTGCCGATAGAGGTTGATCAAGCCCAAGAATGCTTTGCAACATCTCTGGAGTGATGACAAACGCAATGATAGATGAGACCACCATACCGACTAAGATTGTGCCCCAACCAGCCCAATCTGGCGTTTTTCTGATGAAGAAACACATGATCGATGGAATAAGAACGGGGAACCCTACCAAAGTACCAACAAGCATCATTAGGTCGAAAAGACCAAATTGCTTCAATGAAGTAAGGAACAGAGCAGAAATGATAATGATGATTCCGAACGCGGCAGTAAGTACTCGGCTCGCATTCATTAATTTGGCTTCTGTTGCGTCTTTACAGAAATAAGGTTCGTAAACGCTTTTTAAAATAATTCCCGCGTTACGGTTTAATGCAGAGTCCATCGATGACATCGTTGCAGCGAACATAGCAGCTAACATCAATCCAACCATCCCGACTGGCATCTCATTCTTAACGAACATGTAGTATGTTGCGTCTGCAACTTTGCTGCCTAAACCTTCAAGCCCCCAAGTGCTGGTATCCGGATAATTCCCCGCGACAAACCAAGCAGGTAGGAACCACATCAAAGGACCAATGATCATCAAACTGCATGCTAACAGTGCAGCTTTTCGAGCATTCTTAGTGTCTTTTGATGCAATAAATCGATAAGAATCCACCATGTTGTTGGTGCTAAAAAACTGCTTAACAAAAATACAGATAAACCAACCAACAAATAGATATGAATAGCTGTACCCCTCGCCGATGAGTTGCTGTGTCGGTAAACCAACTTCAAGTAAGTTGCCAACACCGCCTGACTTCCAGATGGCAACCATCGCGGCAATAAACGTCATAACAGTGATGATGATCATCTGCATAAAGTCTGAAGCGATAACCGCCCAACTGCCACCAACCAAAGAAATGAAAAGAACAACGAGCCCTGCACCGACAATGGTTTGTTCTAGAGGAACACCGATTACAGCGCTAGTGAAAACGGCTAAGCCATTCAGCCAAATCGCGGCTTGTAGCACGCTAAGGGGAACGTTAGCCCACGTGAAAACTTGTTCATTAACACGCCCAAGACGTAAACGTACACCTTGTATCGGGCTGATCACGCGCATTTGTCTGGCTTTCGCCGCAAAGAATAGATAGTTGATAAAATAACCAAGGGCGTTAGCGAAAAAAACAATCGCTACTGACATACCACTGGTTAATGCTTTGCCCATCAAACCAGTGAATGTCATGGCACTCAGCGCCATCATGAAGGCACTAGAGCCAACCATCCACCAGAGCATCTTACCGCCACCGCGAAAGTACTCGCTTGTGTTCTCCGAGGCAGAGCGAAACACCCAACCTAACCCGATAAGAAAGGCGAAGTATCCTAAAACTATGATTACATCGATGTCCATTTTCCGTTTCCTGTTTTTGTAGGGAGGTACACACATCTCATGCAGTTCGACACGTTCTCGTCGACATGTTTTAGAAACAACTGAGACTTACACCATAAACAAAACTAAACGGACTTAAAGAAAGTTGGAAATAGTATTAATGTATAACAATAATACAAAGAAAAAATGAGCACCCGATGGACCTAAAAACACTGACCACTTTTGTCACAGTAGCGCGCTTAAAGAACTTCACAGCCGCCGCTCGAGAACTTCACACGGTGCAGCCCACCGTGTCTCGTCATATTTCCGATCTGGAAAATGAACTGCAAACAAAGCTGTTTGATCGTACGACCCATCAGGTGGATCTGACCCCGTCAGGAGAACGATTACTGCCAGAAGCACTGCATATCATCGAAAATGATCAGCGAGTAAAATCCGTGATCAAACAAATCGATTCTGATGAACATCAGGAAATTAAGGTAGGGTATCTCGCTACGGCTTGCACTTTTTTCCTTCCGGAGCTAATTAACCGCTTTCGCTCCAAGCAACCAAACGTCCAGCTACGCCTTTATGAGATGACACCTGCCGAGCAAATTGAAGCCATAGTCGACAATAAAGTTGATATCATTTTTAGCCGAGAGAGCCATCACTTAAACGAAAGTTATTTTTCTTCTTATCTTGTCTACGAAGACAGTTTGACTGCATTACTCCCCCGAAATCATTCTCTCGCCTCTAAAAAGCGTATCGATATTGATGACCTCCACAATGAAAGCCTCCACCTGTTTCATCGCAATGAGTGGCTAGGGGTTTATGAGAGAATCATTCGAGTTTGTAGGGAAAACGGCTTTGCTCCCAATGTTGTTGGGAATCCGATGAATATGCGTCACTTGGTTACCACCATCTCTTCTGGATTAGGCATCTCCATCGCTCCGGGATGCATTAAGTTTATTGCAGATGACAGTTGTGTGTGCAGACCAATCAATCAAATCGATATTCAATTACCTTTAACGGTCTATTTCCGTAAACACAACAAAAGCCGTATTGTCGATGAATTTGTTTCACACACCATTGCTCAAAGTGTAGACATTCAAGCGATGCTTCAAGGTGAGATAGCGACCAGTGATTGAGTGTTTAAAACCAAGTCGACAAACCAAATTACAGTTATCACAGGTCACGTTTAAGCCTTGTTCATGGAATGGCATCTTATTGCCGTGTAATCTCCGCAAAACTCGCTACAATTCTTGAACACTCGCCTTGCACTGACTACAATGGCGCACTTTTTTTACGGACTTCAAGGTCACACAACATGACAGATACAGCTAAACCAGCTCTACCAGATCGCCTAGCGGGTAACCCACGTAGCCCATTCTTCATCAAAGAATGCTTCGAACACCAAATCGGCATCCGTATTAACGGCCAAGAGCGTACTGACGTAGAAGAGTACTGCATCAGCGAAGGTTGGGTAAAAATTGCTTCACCTAAAGCAAAAGACCGTTTCGGTAACCCAATGCTTATCAAACTAAAAGGCGAAGTTGAAGCGTACTACGTGTAAGCTGTTCAAGTTGAACCAAACGCCAAAAGCTCGAGTCTCACTCGGGCTTTTTTAATATCTGCATCTCCTTCCTTCTATTAATCTATCTCCGGCTCTTTTAAGTACAAGTGATTAAACACTCGCTTTAAATCGCTATCTTTTTCAGTTTGTTGTCTAAAGTTTTATAGAACTTACCTTAACGACAGTTGCCAAAAGAAACGACACAACTTGAACCACAAGGAGAGGAAATGGAAAGCCCACTTGTCACACTGAAAAGTGCCAGTAAAAGCTTTGTAGATGGCAAAGAGACCCATCGCGTGTTGGAAAATGTCGACTTCTCCTTACCCTGTGGAGCGAGCATCGCATTAACAGGTGCAAGTGGCTGTGGCAAAAGTACCTTACTCAATGTGATTGCTGGCTTTGAACCGCTTTCCGGTGGCCAATTGTGGTTGGATGGCGATAATGCAGCTGCATGGAAAGATCCACAATGGAGCCTATTCCGCCATCAAAAGCTCGGCGTTATCTTTCAGCAATTCAATTTGTTAACGCCATTGGACGTAAAGCAAAACATCGCCTTCCCACTTCATTTGAATCAACAAAAGTGGAATGACTGGTGTGATTATCTAGTTGATACATTAGGCATCAACGCCCTTCTCGATAGGCATGTTTCTGCGTTATCTGGGGGCCAACAGCAAAGAGTTGCCATCGCACGCGCATTAGCTCATAAACCCAAGCTGTTGCTTGCCGATGAACCAACAGGCAACCTAGACCAAAAGGCCGGGTTAGAGGTGATGAAGCTATTGAGTGAAATCACCACACAGGGTAACACCGCAGTGCTTTTAGTGACGCACAGTCCTGAATGTGCCGAATTTATGCAGATTCGGTTACGTTTGGAGAATGGGCAGCTTGAATTCGGGCAAATAAACCAAGAGCTGCACCATGAAGCAAACTAGGCTCACGCATACCAAGCTCACACTAAACTTATTTACGGCGCACTATCGGCAAGCGCCCCTTCAAGCTGCTGCCATTCTGATTGGCATCGTGCTTGCGGTGACTTTGTTTGTCGCCGTCCAAGCTATCAACCTCAATGCGAAACGTAGCTATGCAGAATCCACCGAGCAACTCAGCGCGCAAGCACAAGATTTGATCATTCCTCCAGCAGGGCAAAACGACTTACCTGAGTCACTCTACTTCACCCTCAGACAAAACGGTTTGAGCGCGGCGCTGCCTGTCATTGAAGGGCGAGTGAGAGATGAACAAGGTCGTCGATGGTCGGTGCAAGGCAGTGAACTGATTGCAGCGCTCACTTCACGAGCTCGTTACTCGACCGATAATGAGCAAGACGTTTCTTTATTCGATAGCGCGTTACCTCTGCCTGAACTTTTGGCAGGTGACCCCATTGTGATGATAAGCCAATCACAGCACCAGAATCTCGGAGAAATAGACACACTGACTCTGGACGACATCAAAACTAAGGTCATTGTATTGCCCGATGAATGGCAGCTAGGTAGCCGCATGTTGATGGATATTGGCTTCGCGCAGCAGTTACTCAACAAACAAGACCAGCTTAGTTACATTGCCATCTTTGATGCCGACCTTGATTCTCGGACCCAATGGCAACACTTGGTTGGGAAGCAGGGGCAATGGATAGCCAACAACCAAAGCACCGATCTTGGTTCGTTAACCGACAGCTTCCACCTCAACCTCACTGCGATGAGTCTGCTCGCATTTTTAGTTGGGCTTTTCATCGCTTACAACGGCGTCAAATACAGCCTGCTCAAACGAAATCGACTATTGGTACAAATCCAGCAAGCGGGCATTGCCCCCGTAGTCGTCTTTTCTGCTCTATTAATCGAATTAACCATTTTGGTCACGCTTGGGGCTTCCCTTGGTTTTGTACTAGGAATGCAACTGAGTCACTGGCTGCACCCTACCGTTGCCCTAACACTGGAACAGCTTTACGGCGCGACCTTGCTTCCCGGAACATGGCAGTGGCAATGGTGGGCACAAGCTCTGTTACTCACCTTAGCCGCAACTTTGCTTGCTTGTTGGCAGCACTTTGAGCAGCGAGTGCGACAACCCCTCTCTTCTCATGGCGGCTTTTATCAAGCGCCAGAAAGGTCCAACGAGAACCAACTGTTCGTTATTGGCATTGTGTTGACGGCTCTCGCGCTCGCAGGGTTATGGCTGAGTGAGCATCATCGCTTCACCATGGCGTGGCTCGGCGTACTCATGGTATCGATTCCTTTGTATCTCCCGAAAACACTCAGCGTATTAGCCCATTGGAGCGAGCAACGCACCAAATCTGGGTTACTCCAATACTTGTTTGCTGAGCTGCGCGAACTGATCTCGCCTCTTTCACTCGCCATGATGGCGTTACTTCTCGCGGTGACTGCCAATATGGGGATGAATACTTTAGTTGGCAGCTTTGAATCGACACTCAAACAGTGGCTCGAACAAAGGTTGCATGCGGATATTTATGTCAGTCCTGCTCAAGGTGAAATTGCCAATGTTGAACGCGCTCTAGAACAGTTCGATAACGTAGAGACCGTTTACAAGCAATACTACGTCGATGATAACTTGCAAGGCTTACCGATTTTGCTTGGTACCAAAGACAAAGACACCTTAGAACAAACCATGGTGTTCAATTCGCATTTGGAAAACTTCTGGCAACGCTTTTACCAAGGTGAGTTAGTCGCCATCAGTGAACCAACCGCGGTCAAACTGGGTTTATCACTGGGTAGCGAGCTTAAGCTTGATGCCATTCCAAATAAGAACCTGCTTGTGGGTGCGATATTCCATGATTACGGCTCACCCAATGGTGAAGTGTTATTGGCACCAAAATTATGGCAAGAGAGTGGCTTTACCGACCTGCCGACAAGCCTCGGCATTAAAGTCTCGGGGGACCCACAAATCGTATACGACCAACTGCGCGAGCAACTGAATCTGCATCCAAGTCAGCTCTACGATCAGGCGCAAATCAAATCCATCGCGTTGGATATATTCTC
>BCQL01000165.1_pt1 | contig 10852 bp, 12 predicted proteins | sample 1008151 | NCBI WGS metagenome assembly BCQL01 (sample SAMD00035459, study PRJDB4067) | museum specimen metagenome | biome: marine biome; feature: sea shore; material: organic material | host: Otohimella japonica | place: Japan:Kanagawa | collected 1927
CGAAAAGCTCGGGTGGGTACACAAGGTCCGCTGGCCCACACCACAACGCCTCGCCAAACGGACCCTACAAAACGCATGAAGGCCCTGGACTCCCGAAGCTGGCCCGAGGGGCAAAGTAGGGCCAGCGCTCGTGCCGATCACGGGGCGGTAGCGTTCCTGAATGCAGCGCGAGTGGCGGCGGGATGAGCTGGTGGGGTCGTGGACGCTGGTCGGCGCGGACTGGCGGCTGGTGGGTAACAAGTCCGGCTCCACCCGACTGGGTTTTGCCCTGCTGCTGAAGTTCTTCGAGATCGAGGCGCGGTTTCCGCGCTACGCCGAGGAGATTCCTCCGCAGGCGGTCGACTACGTGGCTGAACAGGTCGGCGTGCCTGTCGAGGAGTTCGGGCACTACTCGTGGCGGTCACGCTCGATCAAGGGACACCGAGCGCAGATCCGGGCGGCGTTCGGCTTTCGCGAGTTCTCCCGGGGTGATGAGGACAAGCTTGCCGACTGGCTGGCCGAGGAGGTTTGCCCGGTCGAGCTGACCGAGGAGGGGTTGCGGCAAGCGGTGCTGGTGCGCTGCCGCGCCGAGGGGCTGGAGCCTCCCGGGCGGTTGGACCGCATCGTCGGTTCGGCCCGTTCGACGTTCGAGCAGCGGTTTTGCCAGCGCACCGTGGAACGGCTGTCCGCGGAGTGTGTAGCCGCGCTGGAGGAGCTGGTTGCCGACGAGCACAGCTCGCGGGGGTTGCTCGCGGGGTTGAAGGCTGACCCCGGTCAGATCGGGCTGGAAACGCTACTGCGCGAGATCGACAAGCTCTCGGCGGTGCGCCAGCTTGGGTTGCCGGAGGGATTGTTCGTCGATGCCTCGGAGAAGCTGGTGGATGCCTGGCGGGCGCGGGCGATGCGCTCGTATCCCTCCGACCTGCGGGAATCACCTCTTGAGGTGCGGCTGACCCTGCTGGCGGCGCTGTGCTGGACACGCCAAAGCGAGATCACCGATGCGTTGGTGGATCTGCTGATCGCCCTGGTGCACAAGATCAACGCGAAGGCGGATCGGAAGGTCGAGCGCGAACTCACCGACGATCTGCGCCGGGTACGGGGCAAGGAAGGCATCCTGTTTCGGCTGGCCGATGCTGCTCTTGAGCATCCGGACGAGCACGTGCGTACCGCGCTGTACCCGGTGGTGGGTGAGGCGACGCTGCAGGAGCTGGTCAAGGAAGCCAAGGCCAACCAGCAGGCGTTTCAGGCCCGTGTGCGCACAGTGCTGCGCAGCTCGTACTCGAACTACTACCGCCGGATGCTGCCGTCGCTGCTGGCCGCGTTGGGCTTTCGCTGCAACAACACCACCTACCGGCCGATCATGCAGGCCCTGGAGTTGCTTCAGCGGTATCGCGACACCGACGGCAAGACCCGCTTCTACGCCGAGGAGAACGGCGTGCCCATCGACGGAGTGGTGCCCAAGGCCTGGCGGGACGCAGTCGTCGACGAACGGGGCCGCATCGAGCGCATCCCGTACGAGCTGTGTGTCCTGGTGTCCCTGCGTGATGCGCTGCGGCGCCGCGAGCTGTATGTCGCCGGCGGCAACCGGTGGCGCAATCCCGAAGACGACCTGCCGGCCGACTTCGAATCCACCCGCGACGTGCACTACGAGGCCCTGCGCAAGCCCCGCGAGGCCGAGGCGTTCGTCGCCGACCTCAAGCAGCGCATGACCACTGCTTTGAACCGATTCGACAGCGCCCTGGCCGGCGGCACCGCCGGCGGAGTCCGGATCACCCGGCGCCGCGGCGAGCCCTGGATCACCGTGCCCAAGCTTGACCCGCTGCCCGAACCCCGCACCCTGTCCGCGGTCAAGGACGAGGTGATTCGCCGCTGGGGCACCCTCGATCTGCTCGACGTGCTCAAGGACGCCGACTTCCTCACCGACTTCACCGGCGAGTTCTCCTCGGTGGCCTCCCGCGAAACGCTCGACCGGGACACGCTGCGGCGGCGGCTGCTGCTGTGCCTATTCGCCCTGGGCACCAACATCGGCATCCGCCAGCTCGTGGCCACCGGCGAGCACGAGGAAACCGAACGCGAGCTACGGCACGTACGCCGGCACTTCATCACCCGCGACAACCTCCGCGCGGCGGTGGCCAAGCTCGTCAACGCGACCTTCGACGCCCGCGATCCCCAGTGGTGGGGCCAGGGCACCGCCTGCGCGTCGGATTCGAAGAAGTTCGGCTCGTGGGAGTCGAACCTGATGACCGAGTGGCATCAGCGCTACGGCGGGCCCGGGGTGATGATCTACTGGCACGTTGAACGTCAGCACACCTGCATCTACTCCCAACTCAAGTCCTGCTCCTCCTCCGAGGTCGCGGCGATGATCGAAGGGCTGCTGCGGCACTGCACCGACGCCGAGATCGACGCCAACTACGTCGACACCCACGGCGCCAGCGTGGTCGGCTTCGCCTTCACCGAACTGCTCGGGTTCCGGCTACTGCCCCGGTTGAAAAACATCGGCTCCATCCGGCTGTACCGGCCTGACGACGGCGGATCCTGGGCCCACCTCGGCGCAGTGACCACCAGGCCGATCAAGTGGGACCTCATTGCCCAGCAGTACGACCAAATGGTCAAATACGCCACCGCCTTGCGGTTGGGCACCGCCGAGTCGGAGTCGATCCTGCGCCGGTTCACCCGCGGCGGACCCAAGCATCCCACCTACCAAGCCCTCGAAGAGCTGGGCCGGGCGGTGCGCACCATTTTCGCCTGCGACTATCTCGCCGATCCCACGCTGCGCCGCGAGATCCACGGCGGGCTGCAAGTGGTGGAGAACTGGAACTCCGGCAACGGCGTCATCTTCTACGGCAAGGACGGCGACCTGACCGGGCCGGATCGCGAGCACGCCGAGGTCTCCATGCTCGCGCTGCACCTGCTGCAGTCGGCGTTGGTGCACGTCAACACCCTACTGTTGCAGAACGTCCTGGACAGCCCGGGCTGGGACGAACTGCTCGGTCCGGATGAGCGCCGAGCGCTCAGCCCACTGTTCTGGTCCAACATCAACCCCTACGGACGCTTCCGCTTGGACATGACCAAACGACTCGACCTCCTGGCCCCGTCTCGTTGAGCGATCGCCTAGTGACACGCACTGGTGCCCGCTAACACCAGTCGTGCGAGGTCAGCCCTGCTGGGCGTAGGGGCGCAGCGGGGGCTCGCTGTCGGTCTCGTGTGAGCCCTGCACGGCCTGGCTGACTGCGGCTTCGAGAAACGACAGCCCACCGACTGTCATCCTGAGCGGGTCCATCCCCGGTGCGTACAACCGTGTGCAGGCACCAGACGAGATTCGTGCGGTGTCCCGGGGCCGGAGTTGTGTGTCAGGGCGTCCAGAACTCATGGGCCACGGCGTCGAAAGCCATCCCAAGGTGATCGACCGGTCGAGTAGGGGTTCGCGCACAGATGGGCGAGCCCGGCGGTCTATTGGCGTCGCTGGAGCAGAGCTAACCGGAGGATCCTGTACCGCTACTACTCAGACCCCGAGTAGGGCACGTGTCAGCATTGGGTGTCCTCTATCGGCTGGCTGGCGGGTTCGTGCTCGCGCGCGGGGGCGGGCCGTCGTCGGGGTCCCAGGGTGGCGATGATCGTAGCCGCCGTGAGGGTGGCCAGGGCCAGGATGACGACGAGGGTTTGGTGGGTGGTGATCCAGGTGGCTGCGGCGCCGGCCACCGGTCCCAGGCTCAGGGCTGTGGGGGGTTGTCCACCGGTGGTGACGGGGATCCAGTAGGCGAGCAGGTAGGCGCCGCTGAGGGTGAGCAGGACTGCGGTGATGCGGTGCGTGTGCGGCAGCAGCCGATGCACCCACCGGGTGGCCAGGCTGCTGGCGAAGGCGGCCGAGACGGACAGCAGGAGCAGCAGGGTGGCGGCGCCGGTGGCGTAGGCGGCGAACACGGCGAGCATGCCCGCCGGGTTGGTCGTGGCGAGGGCTTGGCTGACCACGGCCAGCAGTACGGCCACGGTGCAGGACAGCGAGGCGATGCCGTAGCCGATGCCGAAGGCGAACAGGCCCCACCGGCCGCCGTGCCGGCGCGGCTGGATCCGGTTGGTCAGGCGTAAGGGCAGGTGCCATCCGGTGAGCATCGCCAGGCCTGCCACGGCCAGCAGGATGCCGACGGCGACGGCGAACCAGGGCGCGAGCCCGGTGATCGCGCGTAGGCCCGCGGATAGGGCGAGCCCTGCGACGGTGAGGGTGCCGGCGAACCCCGCCGTGATCATCAGTCCGGAACTCACGCCGGCGCCCAGGCGTGCGATCGTGCTGGTGCTCGCGGTGGGTCGCCGGCCGGGATCGGCCACAGTGCCCAGCATCGCGGGCAGCAGCGCGAATCCGCAGGGGTTGACCGGCGAGATCAGCCCGGCGCCGAAGGCCATCGCCAGCAGCGCGATCATGAGCGAGCCTTCTGGATGGCGGTGGTGATGGCGCCGGCGCTGGCATCGACGCCGCGGAAGACCTCCTGCCCGTTGGGGCCGTAGACGATGGTGGTGCCCAGGGACGTCACCTGCTGTGCCCGTGCGAGCGGCACGCCGTTTTTGACGACGGGCACCTGCGGATCTCCGGCCGAGCGCAGGAAACTCCGCACGGAACCGGCCGGAACGTCGGGGATGAGGTTCAGCGCCACGAACCGCGCCTGCTGCCCAGTCTGCTGCTGTGCTCGGGCGAGCTGTTTGGTCGCCGGGACGCAGGTCACGCAGCCGGGGGCGAAGAAGTAGGCCACCGTCACCCGGCCTGTGGCGGGGATGGTGAGTTTTGTGCCGTCCAGCGCTGTCACCGTGCCGGTGTGGCCTGCAGTTGTCTGCTGCTGGGGGGCGGAGCCCGCCCCGGTCTGGGGAGGAGTGCTGGTGCCGCAGCCGGCCACGCCGAGCCCGGCCAACAGGACCAGCGCCACCACCCCGTGCACGCGGCGGGGTCGGGGGACGGTCATGGGGTCGTACCTTTCATCGCAACCATTGATTCGTGGGGACCGTGTTGCCCTAGCTACGGGCCCGTGGGGCGAGGAGGATGCCGCGCGTGATGCGGACCTACTTGCTCGGGCTGCAGCAATTGCCGCTGCTGGAAGAGGAGGCTGGGCTTGCGGCGGCGATGCGGCGTAGCGTCACCCAACCGGTGGCGGCGAAGAGCGCCAGAATCGCGGTCAGGATGGCGAATGTGTACGGCACGATGGCTTGCATCGTCGCGGTGGCTCCGCTGGCTCCGATGCCGAAGATCGCCAGCACGGCCGGGAGTACGGGGCTGCAGCACAGGCTGGGCACGAGGCTGACCAGGAACCCACCCGCGCCGACAGCGCTGCGGCCGCCGGCGGAGCGCCGTGCCGCTGCGGCTTGGCGCATCGAGTACACCTGCAATGTCAGCACCACCGCCACCCCGAGAGCGAGCATGAGGGCAAAGGCCAGCAGCGGCGGGCTCAGCAGGACGATGTTGGTCGGGCCGAGGTGGCCTCCGGCGGCCTCGGCCGGCAGCACGCTGCCGTAGACGCCGAAAGCCACCACGGCCAGCACAGCGAAGATCAGCTGGGAGGCACGATCCTGAGCCAGTCGGGCCAGCACCGTGGTCGTAGGCATGGGTGTTGCGGCAGCAGCGGACGTGTCGGAGTCAGACGGCACGAGTGGGCATTCCTTCCTCGAAGCGGAGTTCCGGCACAGGGCAGGAGTCTTTGCCCTGACTGGCGGGGAGAGCCGTCGTTACGGCTGGTCGCGGCGTGGGTGCGGCGCATCCGTGCGGGCGGTGTGCTCAGACGGCGAGGCGCCCGCTGAATGGGAGTGGCTGCGCACGCGGAGCATGGTGGTGAGCAGGGCGGCCAGCAGGAGTACGCCGGCGGCGGCCCACAGCCACGGGCTGGACAAGATTCCGGCCAGGGCGCCGAGGGCTCCGGCCGCGATCAGCACCGGGCCCGCGCAGCAGAGGATCAAGGCCGCGCCGATGCCGAGTCCGGCGAGCAGGCCACGTGTGTCCGAATCGCTCATCGCTGATCACATCCCTGTCTGCGTTGACTGCGGCCCGTCGATGCGCTCGCAGGTGGCCAGGGCTGTGCAGTTGTCGGCGGCCAGCGAGCGGGCCAGGGTCACCAGGTCGGCCACGCGCGGGTCGGTCACGCGGTAGTAGCACCACCGGCCCTCGCGGCGCGCCTGCACGTAGCCGCAGTCGGCCAGACACGCCAGATGCGTCGACACCCGCCCCTGGGCGAGCCCGACGTGGGCCACGCAGTCACTGACGGAGTGCTCACCGTCGAGCAGGAACTCCAGCAGGCGCAGCCGGGTGGGATCGCCCAGGGCGCGGAAGAACTTCGCCACCGTGCCTACCTGCTGGCCGTCGTCGGGCAGCAACGGTGTGCCGGGATCGGGATGTGCGGTGCTGGTCATGGATCTCCTCCCACCGTCGAGCACATATCCGCCTGCGGGGATACGATGGTGTCAGCATACATCCGCTCACGCGGATACAACGACGGGTGGGCAGAACCCATCACATCCGAAGAAGGGCGAGCAAGCATGGCTTTCGATCTGGCGATCATCGGCTCCGGCGGGGCGGCCTTCGCCGCGGCCATCGCCGCCCGGCGGCAGGACTACTCGGTGGTCATGGTCGAGCGCGGCACCATCGGCGGCACGTGCGTGAACACCGGGTGCGTGCCGTCGAAGGCGCTGCTGGCCGCCGCCGAGGCACGCCACGTCGCACTCTCGGCCGAGCACTTCCCCGGCATTCGGACCAGCGCCGACGAGGTCGCCTTCGGCGAGCTCATCGCCGGCAAAGACAGCCTGGTCGCCGACATGCAGGCCGACAAGTACACCGGCCTGGCCACCGAGTACGGCTGGGAGATCCTGGCCGGCCAGGCGAGCTTCGTCGACGGCCCGGCCCTGCAGGTCGAGCTGGCCCACGGCGGCTCCCAGCGGATCGAGGCCGAGCACTACCTCGTGGCCACCGGCTCGAGCCCGTGGGCACCGCCGATCGACGGGCTCGACGAGATGAACTATGTGACCTCGACCACGGCGATGGAACTGGACGCGCTGCCGGAATCGATGTTGGTGCTCGGCGGCGGCTACGTCGGCCTGGAACAGGCCCAACTGTTCGCCCGCCTGGGCACCGAGGTCACCGTCGTCGCCCGCTCACAGTTGGCCTCGGCCGAGGAACCTGAGGTCTCCGCCGGTGTCGAGCAGGTCTTCGCCGATGAAGGCATCACCACCCACACCCACTCCCAGGTGCGCACCGTGCGCCGAGACCGCGACGGCCACGTGCTCGCCACGGTCGCCGACAGCGACGGCCACCCGCACGAGGTCCGCACCGAGCAACTGCTGATCGCTACCGGACGCCGTGCGGTCACCGACGAACTCAATCTGGAAGCCATGGGGGTCAAGCTCGGCAACCGGGGCCACGTCCGCGTCGACGAACAGCTGCGCACCGACAACCCGCGGATCTGGGCCGCCGGGGACGTGACCGGGCACCCGCAGTTCGTCTACGTCGCGGGCGCGCACGGCGCCGTCGTCGTCGACAACGCCTTCCACGACGCCGGACGAACACTGGACTACCACCATCTGCCGCGGGTGACCTTCACGACCCCCAGCATCGCCGCTGCCGGGATGACCGAGGTCGAAGCCGAGCGGGCCGGCTACGACTGTGAATGCCGCGTGCTCACGCTGGAGCACGTGCCGCGGGCGCTGGTCAACCGCGACACCCGCGGGCTGGTCAAACTCGTCGCCGAGGCCGAGACCGGGCGGCTGCTGGGTGCGCACGTGCTGGCCGCCGGCGCCGGCGACATCATCGCCACCGCCGTCTACGCCCTGCACAACCACATGACCGTGCACGGCATGGGCGAGCTGTGGTGCCCCTATTTGACCATGGCCGAAGCCCTCAAACTCGCCGCGCAGACCTTCACCCGCGACGTGTCCAAACTGTCCTGCTGCGCCGCCTGACCCGCTCAGCCACCCCAGGAAGGACCGCGTGATGACCACCGAACAGAACCCTCTGGCCGAGCGGCTCAACGCCACCCTGAGCTCCGCCCTCACCGAGGGCGGCATGGCGTGGCTGTGGCCACCACTGCTGCGACTACTGGCCCGCGGCCACCCGGTCACCGCCGACGAGCTCGCCGCAGCCATCGGCCACAGCACCGACGAGGTACGCCACGCCCTGGCAGCGCTGCCGGATGCCGAATACGACGAACACTGCCGCCTCGTCGGCTACGGTCTCACCCACCGCCGGACTCCGCACCACTTCACCGTCGACGGCCGGCAGCTGTACACGTGGTGCGCGCTGGACACGCTGCTGTTCCCGGCCGTTCTCGACCGCCCCGCCGAGGTGGAATCGCCCTGCCACGCCACCACCACACCCGTGCGGCTGACCGTCGAGCCGGACAGGGTCGTCGGCGTCGAGCCGGCCGGCGCCGTGGTCTCGCTGGTCACACCGGGGCAGTGCACGTCGGTGCGTTCGGCCTTCTGCAACCAGGTGCACTTCTTCGCCTCGCCTGAGGCCGCCCAACCGTGGCTGTCCGAACACCCCGAAGCCGCCGTGCTTCCCGTGGCCGAGGCCTTCACCCTCGGCCGTCAGCTCGCCGAGCAGCACATGGGCACCGACTGCTGCTAGAAGACCGCACACCCAACGCGGCAGGTCTGGCTCCGACATCAGGCCTGCCGCTGGCCCCACGCAACGAGGACAAGGAGGACGACACGATGCGCACCGCAGCCACCGTCCTCGAGGACCTGGCCGTCAGTGCCGTGGCCGGCTACCTGGGCACCAAGGTCATGGAACCGATCAGCATGGCGCTCTACCACCGCGAATCCGAGCAACACCGCGCCCAGGAGGACGAAGCCCGCCCCGGACCACCGTTCCAGGTCGCCGCCGAGAAAACCGCCCACCTGCTTGGGGTCACACTGCACGACCAACGGCTGCAGCAGGCCTCCATGGGCTTGCACTACGGACTGGGGATCTCCTGGGCTCCGCTGTATGCGCTGCTGCGCCGCCACACAACGCTGCCACCTCTCCCGGCAGGGTTGACCATGGGCACGGCCATGAGCCTCATCGCCGACGAACTCCTCACCCCGCTGGTCGGCTTCTCCGCACCCAACCGCGCCTACCCCCTGGTCACCCACGCACGCGGCTACGCCGCCCACCTGGCCTTCGGCCTGGCCGTGGCCAGCGTCACCGAAGCCACCTGGTGCCTCCGCGGACGCCGCGCCTGACGGACAGCCGGTCCGGCCGACCGAGCGCGGTCCGACAGCCAACCAGCGTTCAGCTCGGCTGACATGGCGAGTGGTTTGTCGATGTCGTTACCCGGCGGGGCTGGGCTTGCCGTGTGCCGCGGCGGACCAGCCCAGCTCGATGGCTGCCCGGCGGTGGATATCGAAGTCGTCGGCGACGGTGTCGACGAAGCCCTCGGGATGCTCAGCCAGCCAGCCGGCGGCGGCCTCCGGCGAGCTGTAGAAATGCCCGAGCCCGCAGACCTCGGTGAGCAGATCCGTCACCCCCTCGGTGGGACGAACCTTCGACACCACGGCCTGCGGCGGATCGACGCTGACGACCTCGGTAGGGGTGACTTCGACGCGGATGGGCTCGCCGGTGGCGGGGCAGGTCGATTCGGCCACACCCGCACGGCCGAGGATCACCGGCAGCACCAGAGTGTCACTGGCGCAGCCATACAGGGTCGTGCCATCGACGGTGAACGCGACCGACCAGGCAGACGAGCGGGTGAACAGCCCCGTGATCCGACCGTGCTCGTCGTAGCCCAGCTGGGAGAACGTGGCCAGCGCGGCCCGAACCTCGTCGGCCTCCCAAGCGGTGGCGGCGGCCAGCCGCGCGAGGGTCACCGGTTCGTCGTCGGCGGCCAGGCGGGCAAGCACCGGGAGCAGGTCTCGCTCGGTCGCGTCCAGGTTGCCCCGCATCGACGCCAGGAACCTCTGCACACCGTCCTGGATGTGGCGTTCGGTGGTGGTCATCTCAACTCATCTCCTTCGTGGGTGTCGTGCCGGTCTGGATCGCAGCCCAGGGCGCGCAGCAGCGGGCAGTGCCGCTCGGCACGCGGCAGATGGCAGGTGGCCACCAGCTGCTCCAGCGAGTCCCGCATCGCGCGCAAATCGGCGATCCGGTCCTCCAGCTCAGCCAGACGTGCCAGCGCCAGCTGCTCAACCTGGGCACAGTCGTCGGGACCGCCGACCATCAGCCCGAAGAGACCGTCCACCTCGTCGAGACTGAACCCAAGCTGCTGGGCGCGTTTGATGAACCGCACGACGTCGACCGCATCGCGCCCGTAGGACCGGTAGCCGGACTCGCGGCGTGGCGGCTCCGGCAGCAACCCCCGACGTTCGTAGTAGCGCAACGTTTGGATGTTCACGCCGGCCTGCCCGGCAACCTCTCCGGTCCTCATGCACCGACGCTAGACCTTGTACCCAGCTACCGAGTCAAGTCCGAGCGTTCAAGAAAGGATCGTTTCTCAACAGCATCGGCCACGGGCGGCTGACCCAGCCCGAGACCCGCTCGAGGGTGTCGGAAAAATGCGTTGCAAACCTGGAGTGTCCAACAACCTCGACCCCGACCTTTGTCGTACACTCCGGGCACGCTCGCGATCATGGAAGGTGCCCGATGGCCGACACCTCGGACGACCTCGCCCTCGACGGCAACCCACTCGACGCGATCGGCGGCGGCGCCAGCATCGGCTACGCCCGCGTGTCCACCACCGAGCAGAACCTGCGCCGCCAGGTCGACGCCCTCACCCAGGCCGGATGCATCCGGGTCTTCGAGGAGAAACTGTCCGGCAAAAACGCCGAACGCCCCGAGCTGGCCGCCTGCCTGGACTACCTCCGCAGCGGCGACACCCTCGTCGTCCTCGAACTCTCCCGCCTCGGCCGCAGCCTGCAAGACCTGCTGTCC
>BCQL01000166.1_pt1 | contig 10852 bp, 7 predicted proteins | sample 1008151 | NCBI WGS metagenome assembly BCQL01 (sample SAMD00035459, study PRJDB4067) | museum specimen metagenome | biome: marine biome; feature: sea shore; material: organic material | host: Otohimella japonica | place: Japan:Kanagawa | collected 1927
TGATACAACGCACAGGCCAGATGGCAAGCGGCTGATTTATGGTGGTCATATGATCTCGCTCGCGCGTGCACTGTCGTTTAATGGGTTGGCCAATGCGCAGATGATCGTAGCGTTGAATGCCGGTGCCCATGCGAACCCATGTTTTGCGGGCGATACCGTACGGGCCTGGTCCGAGGTACTGCAAATCGCTGAAACAAGCGCGTCTTGCGTTGGTGCGATCCGCCTGCGGTTGGTGGCCACGAAAGGTGCGGTCGGTGTGCTGCGCGGGGCGGACGGGAAGTATGACCCGGATGTTCTGCTTGATCTGGACTATTGGGCGTTGATGCCTCTTTAAAGCGTTCTGCGAAAAACCTGTATCATCTAGGGTCAGGACACATTGATTTTGGTTTGATTGGCATAATTCACGGTTCGAGAATTGAGCGGTGATATGAGCGACCTATACTGGCTGAATGACGATCAAATGGAACGTCTGACCCTATTTTCCAAAATCCCATGGCAAACCTCGCGTAGATGACAGACAGGTACTCAGCGGAATTATCTTCATCAATCGTAATGGCTTACGCTGGCGAGACGCACTCAAGGAGTATGGTCCGCACAAGACCCTTTATAACCGCTGGAAGCGATGGAGCGACAAGGGGGTCTTTACCCGGATTATGATGGGTCTGGCCGCCGAGCATGGCAAGGAAAAGACGGTCATGATTGATGCGACCTCCTTGAAGGCCCATCGCACTGCGACCGGCATATGGGCGTCAAAAAGGGGGGCGAGGCCGTCTGATCGGGCGCACCAAGAGCGGGATGAATTCCAAACTACATGCCGTCTGCGATAGTCACGGTCGCCCGATCAGCTTCTTCGTGACGGCGGGATACCAACCAAGAATTGCCCGAGCTGAACGGATATTACGGCGTGGTTGCCCAACGCGCAGCGGCACAAAGGCGCGTGCGGCGGCGTGAGTTAGTGCGGCTTGTTGGACTGCGCAAAGCCGTGATCAAAATAGCCCAAAGAAGGTTGGTCTCCCGAGCAGATTGCCAGTTGATTACATTTTGAAGGTCAAACCGAGCGTGTCTGCCACGAAACGATCAATGCTAAGAGGAACCCCGGTTCAGCTATCGCTAACAGGCGGATTTGATCCCGCCGTTCGGGCAGCACGGGCGCATCAGCGATGTTGCTGGTCGTAACCTCCAACCCTATAGCGTTTCCTTGTCAATGCCTATGCGTATCTTGCGTCAGATGCGCCGTTTGGGGCCACGATGCTTGCGGGCGTTCCACTCACCTTCGCCTTCAGCTTTGATATCAGTGTGACGGTTCCCCCGCGATATGGCTGGCTGAAATTCAGCGTCCTTTCATGACGGCACAGTGTGTTATCGTCGGGCACTGTCCAGCCCGACCAACCGCAACAGACTTTCGACGACCCCGGTCGTCTGCCTCAACGGCATGCCGCACATGACCTTCAGGGGCAGACAGGTTTAGAGCGCGGCGGCGCTGAACCGTTGTTGCCGCCCGCGCCTACCGTTAGGCGGCGGTATCCAAACCATCTCTGGGTCAAACCAAATCGACAGCAATCCGCACTGCCTCAACGCTGTGTTAATACGAAGGCCAGTTCCTGGTCTTGGACGGCGTCGGTCGCCAACTGCCCATACAGCCAGCTTGTCATCCTGCATTCAAACAGGGAAACCAAGATACATTTTGCAACAATGCCGTTCCATCGCAAAAACCTAGAGAATCACCGGAACGTTCCAGCTTGCAGTTTGAAACAAGCTCACTAGGCTCTCTCTATGACTGCCCTTGTGCCACTGCTGGTTTTCTCCGATCTTGACGGGACGTTGATGGATCACAACACCTATGAGTGGCGCACAGCGGCTCCGGCTATGAACGCTGTACGCGCCGCTGGTGGTGGCATCATTCTAGCCAGTAGCAAGACCGCCGCCGAGATAACTGGCTTGCGCCACGATATGGCATTGGACGACTGGCCCGCGATCGTTGAGAATGGTGCAGGTACACTTGCGGCAGGCGGGGATGACGCGGGACAGGCGGATGATTACACCAAGATCCGCGCTGTTCTTGATGATCTGCCAGACAGTCTGCGGACCCCCTATACCGGTTTCGGCGATATGTCCGTTGCAGATGTCGTGACTGCAACTGGCCTTTCGCCAGACGGCGCGCGGCTTGCAAAGACGCGCGTCTACTCGGAACCGGGCCTGTGGCGCGGCACGGCTACCGAACGGACCGCGTTCGAGGCAGCGCTGGCACAGCATGGGATCACGGCGCGTGAAGGCGGGCGGTTTCTGACGCTCTCTTTCGGCTGCAAGAAATCTGACCAAATGACCTTGATCAAGGCGCAGTATCAACCGTGCCATACGATGGCTCTTGGCGATGCGCCCAATGACATTGAAATGCTGGAAGCGGCGGATTTTGGTGTGATCGTGGCCAACCCCGACCACGCGCCACTACCACCGCTGCAGGGCGAGGCAGATGGCCGGATCATCCGGACTGATGCGCCAGGCCCTGCGGGATGGAACATTGTCGTATTGGCGCATTTGGCGCGCCTGAACTTGAATAACAGGAACTGAACTGCATGGCCGACTTTCACCAGAACGGAAATATTGCGACGCTGCATAATCTGCGCACCCGCTCGGTGAAGGCGTTGGATGCTGAACTCGCCGCATTCGCCCATACCCGCAAGATATCCTTGATCCTGCCATGTCTTTACTCGGAACTGGAGGGGCAGGCGATGCCCCATATCCTGTCGGAACTGTCGCAAGTGACTTACTTGCACCGTATCATTATCGGGTTGGATCGTGCGGATGAGGTGCAGTTTCGCCATGCCAAGGCATTCTTTGAAGGATTGAACCAAAACCATATCGTGATCTGGAACGACAGCCCCCGCATGAAGGAACTGGGTGCGCGGCTGGATGCCATCGGGCTGGCACCTGCCGAACAGGGTAAGGGCAAGAATGTATGGTCCGCCATGGGATATCTGATTGGCTGTGCTGACAGTGCGGTGATGGCGATCCATGATTGCGATATTCTGACCTATAACCGCGAATTGCTGGCGCGGTTGGTCTACCCGGTGACCAATCCGAACTTCCCCTATCAGGTGGCCAAGGGCTATTACCCGCGCGTGGGCGAGAGCAAGCTGAACGGTCGTGTGACCCGGTTGTTGGTCAGCCCCTTGCTGATCGCGCTCAAACGCGTGGTGGGTGATCGCGACTACCTCGATTATCTACGCAGCTTTCGCTATCCGCTATCCGGTGAATTTGCGATCCGCACGGCTATCCTGCCCGACTTGCGTATCCCGTCTGATTGGGGGCTTGAGATTGGGGTGCTATCGGAGGCTTGGCGCAATCTGGCACCCAAGGCCGTCTGTCAGGTGGAAATCGCCGACACCTATGATCACAAACATCAAGATTTAAGCAGCGACGATACCGATGCCGGCCTGAACCGCATGTCCACTGACATATGCAAGGCGATCTTTCGCAAACTGGCCGCAGATGGCACGGTCTTTACGGCCAATGTGTTCCGCACTTTAAAGGCAACCTACTATCGCACGGCCCTCGATCTGCTTGAGGCCTACTACAACGATGCCAAAATGAATGGTCTGTCGATTGATCGGCATAAAGAGGAACGCTCGATTGAGCTTTTTGCCGAAAACATCATGCGCGCGGGACGGATTTTCATTGAGAACCCCCACGAGACCCCGTTCATCCCCACCTGGAACCGGGTCCATGCGGCCGACCCCAGTTTTCTGACTGACCTCAAAGCGGCGGCGATGGCGGATGAAAAGGAATTCAGCTAGCTGCGGTTCGTGATCCAGCGGCATTGATAGGGTGCCAGCGTGATTGCATCAGCATTGGCGTTGATCGTTTCTCCGGTCAGCAGATCTGTCCAGATCTCGTCCTCGATCATGTTGATGGCGTAAGGAGAGATTTCCACTGTATCAGCGCTAACGTTATGTAGCGCAAAGATTGACTGGTGACGATCTAGGCTTTGTCGCCAGACGCCAAAAACCCGGTCATCCAGCGCCATCGTGAACTGGGTCGCGTTAGGGTGGAACGCGGATTGCCTCGCGCGCATGCGCAGCCGCGCCGAAATCGCGCCCAGGACCCGCGATTGTGGACTATTGGCGTCATCAAGAAGTGTGTGCAGGGTTGGATAGTCCCAACGGTGCCGGTTGATGGCGCGGTTCATGCCGCGATATTCAACCTGTGCGTGATCGTTGGGGGTGGCCAGCATGGAATGGATATAGAAGGCGGGGATGCCTTCAAGTGACATCACGATGGTCTGCGAACAGATGAAGCGGTCAAAGTGGTGGCTGTCTTTGCCCGCAAAGGTCCGACTGGTCGCCTCATAGAACGTTGTGTTCAATTCATAAGGCGCTTCGCCCCCGTCGGGTAGCGCACGCATGGACACCAATCCGCCAAGGTCTTTGACGGTCTGGATGACCTTGTCCAACGCGTCGACCGGCAAGACCCCCTCTGCCGGTCGCACACCGATCCCATCGTGGCTGGCGGTGAAATTCAGATAGGCACAGCCCAGCTGTGCGGGCGGCATTCCGCTTTGCCAGCGTTTGAGGTAGCGGGCAGAGCCCGACATCATGGCATGCAAAATCAAAGGCGGCAGCGGAAAGTTATAGATCGCGTGTGCTTCGTTCCGGTTGCCGAAATAGCCGAGGTTTTCGGCCTTGGGCACGTTGGTTTCGGTCAGCAGGATGATCGTCTCAGCGGCGTAATCACACAGCATCCGCATCAGTTGCACAATGGCGTGGGTTTGGGGCAGATGGATGGAGGACGTCCCAACCTCTTTCCAAAGGAACGCTACTGCATCCAGCCGGATGATACGCACACCATTGTCGACATGCAGACGGATGATGCGCAGAAACTCCAGCAGGACCTCCGGGTTGCGGAAATCCAGATCAATCTGGTCGTGACTGAAGGTGCACCAGACATGTTTGGGGCCATCACTGGTTTCGACCTCTTGCAACAGCGGTGTGGTGCGGGGCCGCACAACGGTGCCGAGGTCATCATCAGGCGAGGCTTCAAAGAAAAACTTGTCGTAGGGTGCCTTGCCCTGCCGGTAGTCATTGAACCATGTGCCTTGGCTGGATACGTGGTTCAGCACCAGATCGGACATCAGGTGAAACGCATCCGCGATGCGGTTGATATCAGGCCAGTCGCCCAACTGTGGATTGACGGCGCGAAAGTCCGAAACGGCAAATCCATCGTCTGATGTGAAGGGAAAGAACGGCAGGATATGCACACCGTTCACGACACCCTTCATATAGCGCAACAGAAAGTCATGCAGCAGATCTAGCGGTTTATGCGCGCCGTCCAGGATAGAGTTGCCATAGGTGATCAGCAAGGCGTCATGTTCGGACCACAGGTTGTTGCCTAGGATGCGACCGCGCTGGCGCGGCTTGGTACCTTCGGGCCAGAAGGCCTCGACCACTTTGCTGGCCAGAATGTCGGCATCCTTGTCCGGATAGATCTGGGTCACCAACGCAGTCAGGCGTTTGCTAAACGTATCTTTGATTGCTGTGGCCATCGGTCGTCCGGGATGATGTCGTTAGGACAGAAGAAACGATCCTGCGCGTTGAAATACCAGCGAAAACTGTCGGAAAGCCCGTCCAATGCCACCCGCCGCCTGTCAAAACGCACGGTTTCTAAGCAAAGGCTGGCCTTCCGCGCCCCACAGCAAATCCTGATTGCCGCCCAAATCGCATGCAACTGATAAATCGTTTCAGAAAGGTCGCCCTACGCTGCGAGAAAACAGGCCCTTCCTTCAACAGGCTCATAGACCATTGCATGCGCAATGGCATGGATCACTTAAACGAAGACACCGCCTATGGCTGCGCGCGGAAGTGATACGACTTCAACCGCGTCAAATGATCATACGCATATGACGACAGCGAACAGCCCCGCCCCGTGTCCTTGACCCCCGTCCAGGCCAGCGCCGGATCAAGATAGTCACACCGGTTGGCAAAGCACGTGCCGGTTTCGATCTGGCCCGCAATCGCCTCTGCCGCAGCCATGTCCGCTGTCCAAATCGACGCGGTGAGCCCATAGTCGCTGTCGTTCATCAGGGCAACGGCGTCGTCGTCCCCTTCCACCGCCATGATGCCAACCACGGGCCCAAAGCTTTCTTCGGTCATAACGCGCATGTCATGGGTGACATTGATCAGTACTTGCGGTGCGAGATAGGGCGAATCTTCCAAGCCCACCGGAAACTGCGCCGGGTCGATCATTGGTCTGGCCCCCTGGCTGATCGCCTCTGCAATCTGACCGCGGACGAATTCTGCGGAATTGGCGTTCACGACCGGGCCAAGCGTTGTCCCTGCCTCCGTGGGGTTGCCAAGGACGTAGCCGTTTACCGCGGCAACCACTTTCGCCACTAAAGCGTCATGGACATCCTTGTGAACATAAATCCGCTCGATCCCGCAGCAGGACTGCCCTGAATTGAAGAACGCGCCGTCCACGATGTTTTCAGCCGCGAAATCCAGATCGGCATCGGCACGGACATAAGCCGGATCCTTGCCGCCTAGTTCCAAATCGATTCCACTGAAATTGACGGCATTGGCCTGCTGCAAATGCCGACCAACGCCAACCGAGCCCGTGAATACGATATGATCATGGTGACCTTCGCCAATCAGCGCTGTTGTATCCTCATTGCTGGGCAGCACCAGCTGGAACACGCCGTCGGGGACATTCGCAGCGGCAAACGCCTCAGCAAAGCGTTCGCCGCACATCAAAGTTTGGGCAGAGTGTTTCAATACAACGGCATTGCCGGCGGCAAGACTGGGGAAAAGGGCATTGGTCGCCGTCAGGAAGGGAAAATTCCACGGAGCGATGACAAAAACTGTGCCAAGCGGTTCCTTCCGGATGGTTCGCAGCGCCAACCCGTTTTGCGGCAGCACTTCATCCGCCAAAGCGTCAGGCGCGATGGCCAGCATATGACGGGCACGCTCTTCCAATCCGCCAATTTCGCCACCAGACTGGGCGGCAGGACGCCCCATTTGCCATGCAATCTCTGTTGCAATTTCATCTTTGTGCGCCACGAAATAGTCGACTGCCTTTCCAAGGATAGAGCAGCGCGCGTCGATGCTAAGTGCCGCCCAACCCGCTTGGGCTTTTTGGGCTGTCGCGAAGGCATCGCGTGCTTCGGTCAGGGTTGTCGCTGGGCGTTCCGCATAAATGCTGCCGTCTACGGGCGAGATGCAAGTTATCTTGGCAGACATATTTTTGCTCCATCCTGTCTGATTTTGTGGGGGTTCAGAGAACTTCGAAGTAGCGTTTAAGTTCCCAATCGGTCACGGCGCGACCAAACTGGTTGGCCTCGAAGATCCGAGAATCCGAGAAATGCTTGACGAAAGCTGGTCCAAACAGATCCTTTGCCGCCTGGGACTGGCCAAAGAGGATCCCCGCACTTTCGAGGTTCGTCGGCAACTGCCGCTCAATCGGGACAGCTTGTTCATAAGCATTACCGGTAGAGACATCTCCCGGCTCGATCCCGTTCTCGATCCCAATCAAACCCGACCCAATGGCAGCCGCCATCGACAGGTAGGGGTTCACATCAGATCCCGGAATGCGGTATTCTAGCCTGTGCGACTTTTCCGACCCTGGAATGATGCGGATACCGACTGTGCGATTGTCCACGCCCCAGGTGGCTGAGGTCGGCGCCCAATAACCGGGTGTGAGGCGTGCATAAGAGTTGATATTGGGCGCAATCAACGCAGCAAATTCGCGCAGATGGGCCAACTGACCCCCAAGGAAGTGTCGCATGGTCGGGCTCATCTTGAATTCGGCCTCGGGGTCGTAGAAACAGGGCCTCTCGTCCAAAGACCACAGCGACAGATGCGTATGACCACTTTGACCGGACAGTTGCGCATTCCACTTGGCCATGAAGGTCGCCATCAAACCGCGTTTCTGCGCCAGGATCTTCATGAACGCCTTAAAGATCGACGCCTTGTCCGCCATATCAAGGGCGTCCGAAACCGCAATGGCGGTCTCTACCACGCCTGGGCCGGTCTCCGCATGCAGCCCCTCCAGTGCGATGCCAATGGATGAAAACGTATCCAGGATGTCTTGATACAGATCTTCCTGTACAATCGACCGCAGCGCGGAATAGCTGAAGTTGCCCGGTGATATTGTCTTGAGGTTCTGAAAGTTCTTCTCTTCGAGGCTTTGCGGTGTTTCTTCAAACATGAAAAATTCGAACTCCATCGCCGCCTTGGCAATGAACCCCATGTCTTCTGCTTTCTTCAACACGCGGCGTAGAACTGCCCGCGGACAAATCTCTTCCGCGCGCCCGGCGAATTCGCTTGAGAAGAAAATCGTTTCCTTTTCAAATGGCAGGATCATACCGCTTTCAGGGATAATCCGCAGGTTGGCGTCAGGAAATCCCGTGTGCCAGCCCGTAAAGACCGCATTGTTGTACAACTCGTCCGAGACATCCCAGCCCAGTACGGCGTCGCAAAACCCATACCCATCTTCAAATGCGGACAGGAACTTGTCCCGTGCCATATACTTGCCGCGAAAGACGCCATCCATATCGAAAAATCCCACCTTGACGTGGCCAGGATTTTTCTCAGCCACAAAGGCTTTAACATCTTCAACTGTCTTGAGATCAAGTTTCCGACCGGTCATCTTGTATTCCTCACACTAGCGGAGCTGGGTTCCCGCAAAATCCTTCAATCCACGGCTCAGCAGGTCTGCCCAATGGGCAATCCCCGTTTCATCGCGCAATAAATCGTTGCGCACCTCAATCATTGTATATGGAATGTCGCGAACCTCTGCTTGGACGCGAATGGTATGGTCCACGGCATCCAGGGGCGAATAGGGCGCATTATCGCCCACAGCATAGTCCGTGTTCTCTTTGAGCCAGTGGATCAGATGGTGCGACATGGAAGGTTGCTGGTTGAATATAAAGCCAACATGCCAGGGACGCTGCTGGCCACCAACTTTCTCATTGAAGCTGTGGATAGCAACATAGGCAAACCGCTGCGATGCGCGTCGCCGCATTTCCAGCACCTCGGTCAGTTCTCCCTGAAACGGCCGGTAGATTTCCCGTTCTCGGGCCGCGCGCATGGCATCCGAAAGGTTTTTGTTGGCTGCAACATGGCTTCCATCTGCATCAACCACAAATGCGTCGGGATGGTTCTTGGTGCGATTGCAATCGTATACCAGCCGGGAATAGCGCTGTAAGACGGCGGGACTGTTCGAAGCGTCGGACAGGCAACGTGTCAGGCTTGCCGCACCGATATCCCAGGCGATATGCTGGGTCATTTCGATTGCGGACAGACCCAGTGTTCCCAGAGATTCAGGAACGGCATTACCGGCATGCTCGCAGCCAAAGACAAAAGGCCCCTGTGCATTACGATTTAATACTTCAACGGGACTTGGGTCGTTTGGCCCAAGAACTGGGGTCTCCTGCATTGCGATGACCTTCATTCAAAGCCCGACATCTTCAAACACTTCGGCTATCGTCTCTTCAAGGATGTCAAAAACCATGTCGATCTCTTGTTCTGTGATGATGAACGGCGGGCCCAATACAATCGCAGCACCAAGGGGACGGCAGATCAGGCCATTTTCCAACGCCTTGTTCGCGATCCGCTCGGAAACCTGCAGGTCGCCCGGCAAAGCTTCTTTCGTTACTTTGTCAGCAACCAGTTCCACCGCGCCCATCAACCCGACGCCGCGGGCTTCTCCGGCGTATTTGTGCTCTGCGAGTTTGTGCAAACGTTCCATGAATCGAGGGCTGACTTTTCGAACGTTCTCAAGCAAACCTTCTTCTTCAATGACCTGCAATGCCTTCAACGCCACAGCACTGCCCAGCGGGTTGCCCCCGGCGGTGAAGCCGTGGGGGAACTCTTCGGCTTCTTCCGATACGCGGGTCAACGCGTCACAGAAATCCTTGCCCATGATGACCGCCCCCATCGGGAAATAGCCGGCCGTGATGCACTTGGACGCGACTATGATATCAGGCTGCACGTTGTAGGTCTCGCTGCCCCACATGTTCCCGGTGCGGCCAAAACCGGTGATAACCTCGTCTGCGACCAGCGGGATACTGTACTTGCGTAAGATCGGACGAATCGCTTCGAAATACCCCTTCGGCGGCGGGATGACGCCTCCTGCCCCCTGCGCGGGCTCTGCAAACATCCCGGCGATCGTGTCAGGCCCTTCCGTGATGATCAATTCTTCAAGATTGCGCGCCAGGCGTGCGACAAACTCCGCCTCGCTTTCGCCCGTTTGACCATAGCGCCAGTAATGAGGGCAGTCGGTATGCAGAAAGCCGGGCAACGGCAAGCCAAATTCTTCGTTGTAGGCCTTACCTGTCATTGATGCCGTGGCCACGGTCACACCGTGATAAGCATTCCAGCGAGTGACGATTTTGCGGCGCTGCGGTTGTCCGTTTCGACGGTGCAGCATCCACAACATCTTGACGACGGAGTCGTTCGCTTCGGACCCAGAGTTCGTGTAGTAGACTTTGCCGCGTTCAAAAGGCGAAAGCTCGATCAGTTTCTCTGAAAGGGCGACGGTTGAGTCTGCAACGCGGCCAAAGAAAGAGTGATAGCCAGGGAATTTTTTTGCCTGGTCACATAGCGCGTCTATGATGCCCTGATGATTGAAGCCAGCCACATTATTCCACAGACCCGAGTTTGCATCAATGTAAGCTTTGCCATGGACATCGAACACACGGATGCCGTCACCATGCGTCAGGACGACCGGACCATTCTTGTTTAGTGTTCCCAAGTCAGTGAACCCATGGAATACATTGTCCATATCCCGCTGTTCCCATGAATTCGTTCTACTTTCGGTCATTGCATCAATCCTCGTTTGTTGTACTTTACATTACAAAAAA
>BCQL01000167.1_pt1 | contig 10851 bp, 9 predicted proteins | sample 1008151 | NCBI WGS metagenome assembly BCQL01 (sample SAMD00035459, study PRJDB4067) | museum specimen metagenome | biome: marine biome; feature: sea shore; material: organic material | host: Otohimella japonica | place: Japan:Kanagawa | collected 1927
ATGACAAGGTCAAAGGTCTAAATTTGGCAACAAAAAAAGCGGACCTTCTAGCCCGCATCAATCTTGTATCGAACCTGAATAGCGTAGTCCTTCACGCTGAGAACCATTACAAAATACAAGATATCACACCCATTATATTAATCAACATTCCATACTGTATTATAACCAACACTGAAACGTTACTAGCAGGCATTAAAAAGGCGCACTTATGCGTGCGCCTCTGCCTCGTGACTCAATCGTGAGTATGCGAATCGGGAAGTCTATTGATGCATCCCGAACAAATGACGAGGAATTTCTGTAGGGTTTGAATCCATCCAAATTGTGTGTAAAACCTCACATCCCTCCTTCTTAAGCAGTCATGTTGCTTTACACCTAAAGCATGGTTCATTTTGCTCAGAAAACAAGGTTAACCAATAAAAAAATGTCGCTATATATGGGATCAATAGCACAATATTTATCAATATTTGGACAAAGGACACTTGAACCGCTCAATAGTGGAAAGCTAAATTGCATCTTTACTGATTAGGTCTAGACTCTCGTCAGCGTATAATTTCTTTCGTCCCTTCCATTTATTTCCAGGAGAATCTGTTAATGACCAAGCGAGAGAGAATTGTAAAATCTGTGTTAGCGCACGTACCGAAAGATGCGATTAACCAGTTTGTCTCTCGAGGGTCAACGTCTACTTCATTTCCCGTCCTTTTTATGGCAGCTATCGTTGGTACGTTAGCGGGTATTGTCGGCACTTATTTTGAGCTTGCCGTTCACTTCGTATCCGAAACTCGTACTGAGTGGCTTAAAAGCGAAATTGGTAATGTACTACCATTGTGGCTTGCCGCTATTTTGATCAGTGCAACGCTCGCCTTCATTGGTTATTACCTTGTACACCGCTTTGCTCCAGAAGCATCCGGCTCTGGTATCCCTGAGATCGAAGGGGCGATGGACAACATTCGTCCAGTTCGTTGGTGGCGCGTCATTCCCGTAAAATTCTTTGGTGGCATGGGCGCTTTAGGCTCAGGTATGGTGTTAGGCCGTGAAGGTCCTACAGTACAGATGGGCGGGGCGGTTGGCCGTATGGTCACTGACATTTTCAGAATCAAAGATGACGATACTCGCCACTCGCTTTTAGCATCCGGCGCAGCAGGCGGTTTGGCCGCAGCGTTCAACGCACCGTTGGCTGGTATTATGTTTGTGGTTGAGGAAATGCGACCTCAATTTCGCTACTCATTAATTTCTATTCGTGCAGTGATCATCTCTGCGATCATGGCGAACATTGTCTTCCGAGCGATTAATGGCCAAGAAGCGGTGATTACTATGCCGCAGTATCAATCGCCAGAACTGCAATCATTATGGTTGTTCTTATTACTGGGTTCACTCTTTGGCGTGTTCGGAGTGGTCTTCAATAAACTGATCACCATTGCACAAGACAGCTTTGTTGCACTTCACAAGAATGACCGTAAACGCTACTTAATCACGGGGACCATCCTCGGCGGGGTATTTGGCTTATTACTGCTTTATGTACCTCAATTAACCGGCGGCGGTATTGGGTTGATCCCTGATATCACGAATGGCAACTACTCTATCTCTATTTTAGTGATGTTGTTTGTTGGCCGTGTCATCACCACCCTACTTTGTTTTGGTTCTGGTGCGCCTGGCGGTATCTTCGCACCGATGTTAGCTTTAGGTACTTTATTCGGCTACGCGTTTGGGGCAAGTGCGGATATGTTGTTGCCTTCTCTCACTATCGAGCCGGGGGTGTTTGCTATTGCTGGTATGGGCGCTTTGTTTGCGGCTACCGTGCGTGCGCCAATCACTGGTATCTTGCTCGTTATCGAGATGACCAATAACTACTATTTAATCCTACCGCTTATTATTACAAGCTTAGGTGCCGTGATTGTGGCTCAATTACTTGGCGGACAACCGATTTACAGTCAGTTGCTACATCGTACGCTTAAAAATGACAAACTACGTCAACAAGACCTACCAGAGAATCAAGCTTAACTTAATATTGGTTCCAAATTATCTTCCTTAAATAGGATATTTTTGGAGCCAGTAATTCTGCATTTTTGCATCTCTCTGCAAATATTCGCTATCAAACTCACAAAATTCCCATTCATTAATATTTACCCAGTACATTTAAGGGTATCGACGCGTGAAACTTGATAATATCCCGTACATAAATAGAGCAATCTATCCAAATGTCGGATAGTCCTAGAGCAATAATCATTCGTTGAATTCAGACAATATCAATTCGGAGTAGATTTGAACTGGAAAAGACTTGTGCAGTTTTACAGTGTTCCGCCCTCGCAAGCGGCATTAGCACTGGGCATGATCGGACTTGGCCAAGCTTGGGCACTATATGTACCGGATATCGGTGAACCTATACGTCCTTTCCTCGCTGCGCTAGGCGCGCTTCTTCTCACACCTGTTCTATTGAAATACGCCACCAGCCCACGTTTGTTTATGGCAGACATCAAACACCCTCTTAGCGGCAGCTTGATGGCACCAATGAGCATGGCGTTATTGATGTTGTGCGACTATCTTGCTGCCGTCGAACCGATTATTGCTTACCCACTGTGGTTCATGGCGGTTGCGTTGCATTTTACCATGATGGTGATGTTCTTCGGCTTTCAGATAATGAACTTCAAAATGTCGAATATCGTCCCGAGTTGGTTCTTATATCCGGTGGGGTTGATCAGTTCTTCACTTGCTGGATCTCAATTTGGTCACAATGTCTTTTCTGAAACCTTGGCAATGATGTGTATCGGCATTTACTTCTTTATGTTGCCATTAGTGTTGTATCGCCTCGTTTTCTTTGGCTCTCTCCCCCGTAGAGCACGTCCAACCCTTGCGATCATGGCCGCACCAGTCAACTTATCTCTTGCGGCTTATTTGGTTAACTTCGGAAGTCCAGACCCCATCCTAACCGGCGCATTGGCTGGCATCGCTATTACAATGACATTGTTGATTTACTTGTGTTACTTCCGTTTATTGCGTCTCAAATTCCAACCGTCCATTGCAGCCGTGACTTTCCCTTCGGTCATCAGTGCAATTGCGATGCACCGTTTAACCTCTTTCTTTGCTGAATCTCACCCACAATGGCATTGGTTACATGACTTTGGATTCTTAGAACTGAGTATCGCCACGGTTCTTGTGGTTTGGGTGTCTGCGGGTTATGTAAAAATGTACTGGCCGGAACTTATCAGAACGCCTTCGAAACAGACATAAAAACGACCTCCTTGTGAGGTCGTTTTCTTTTGTCCTAATTTGGCTAATATTACCCAATCAACATTAGCCAATAAACTTAGCAATAAAGTTGCTGATATTGGTCATACTCGACGCCGCCATGACCACCACAATCGCCGCACCAGTAAGCGTCAAGTAAACTGGGTGTTTGTAGTCACCAACAATGTCTTTTCTGCGTGTTGCCACCAGCACCATACCGAGAACAATCGGCAAAATGATACTGTTCACCAAGCCAGCGAGCATGAGAAGTAAAATTGGCATATTCATCGTCACTGTGCCAAGCGATGTGATAATGATGAAACCGACACACCATGTTTTCTCGTTACGAGCCACCACAGGGAATAGTGTTTTAATTAAAGAAATCGCCATGTATGAGTTACCGACCACCGAGGTAATCGATGCAACAAACAATACCAAGCCAAAAATGAAGTAACCTACATCACCCGCGCCTTGGCGGAACGCATCCGCCGCTGGGTTAGCACTGTCTAACGTCGCACCAGTCGCAATCACACCAAACACGGCTAAAAACAACAAAATACGGATAACCACCGCGATAGATATACCCGCCCACGCTGCGGTTTTGATTGCTGGTACGTTTTCTTTACCTTGTAAGCCAATATCAACCAAGCGTTGTGCGCCAGTGTAATATCCACCAACTGCACCGCCCACAATCGTCAACGTTGGTAATAACAAGCTATTCATGTCCGTTGGCATTACCGCTGCACTGAGGGTTTCTCCCATTGGTGGTAGGCTTGTCATAGCAACATAGGCAATCAAAATGATCATAAACAAACCTAGGTAACGAGCCATCTGATCCATTCGTTTTGAGGCATTGTGTACCACGAATAATAGACAGCCAACTACACCAGTAAACAACGCTCCCCACGTCGTATCGACACCCGTCAAGACATTAATACCGAGCGCAGAGCCGCTAACATTACCAAAGTTAAACGCAACAGCACCAAGCGCGAGAAGAATACCGACGACATAACCCATACCCGGTTTCACTTTATTCGCAATATCTTGAATGCGCATGCCAGAAACACCCACAACGCGCCATAGGTTCATCACAATACCAAAAGTAATAAACATGGATGCGAAAACAGGAAAAGCCATATCGATTTTGTAGATATTGGTAAAGACGGCGGTTTGCGTTAAAAAGCCCGGCCCCACAGAAGTGGTTGCCATTAAGAATGCAACACTAAGAATGGCTTTCTTTTGCCAGCTATTTTCCGATGCGTGACTGGAAGTAGGAATAGACGAGTTAATGGAGGTTTGTGTGGTCATACCGAGTCTCAATTTTGTTGGCTTTCTATTATTAGAAAAAAGAAAGACAACTGACCGAGATCAGCTGAACTTGAAGTATCAGATTGAGCAAAGTGAATAGAAGAAAAAATCTCTCGCAACCGTTTGCTGGGCGCGGATATTAAGTGGTTCGCCTATGGCTGTCAACATAGAGTTTGATAAATGATTTTTGTCGTTTCAATTCCCAGTTTCTTTTTGTTTCAGAGGGATACAAAAAAGGATGGCGTTTGCCATCCTCTTAGAAAACTCATTGCGTTACTTAGCGTAAACCGTGCAAGAACTCAGCGCGCGTGGCTGGGTTGCTTTTAAAAATGCCGCCGAGAGCTGTTGTAGTCGTTTCACTAGTGGCATCCATCACGCCACGAGATTTAACACAGTAATGCGTCGCATCAATGGTTACAGCGACGTCATCCGACTCAAGTAGCGTTTGTAACGCAACGAGAATTTGCTGCGTCATGCGCTCTTGCACTTGTGGTCGCTGCGCAAAGAAGCGAACGATTCGATTGATCTTCGATAGACCAATGATTTTTCCGCGTGGGATATAAGCGACAGCGGCTTTACCATCGATTGTCACAAGATGGTGTTCACACGTGCTAGTCACCGTGATGTCTTTCACGCGAACCATTTCGCTCACGTTCATCTTGTTTTCAATCACTGTAATTTTAGGGAAATTGGTGTAATCCAAACCTGAGAAGATCTCATCCACGTACATCTTCGCAATGCGATGCGGGGTTTCTTCTAGGCTATCGTCAGTAAGGTCAAGCTGAAGAAGGCTCAAAATCTCACGCATATGATGCTCGATCTTCTCTTTCTTCTCTTCACGGCTTACGTTATTTGGCTGCATTGGTGTTTCCAAACCACGTTGCTCTAGCGCTTCTTTTACTAACTTCGCTGACTCGCTAAGACCTGACATTCCACTTCCTCTTTTGTTACTTCTGCTAAGCGAGCTAAATTCAATCCATATTGATATCTGTCGATTAGCTTTGAGCTGCTCAGTTCGTGTCTTTACACCAAGGCACATCAAATGAAGTTACTGAGCTGATTTTATTGACCTCCGTAAGGATTTTACCCCTTTTGGATGGCTGACAAGGATACTCGGATTTTTGAATAATTACACCCATATTTTATAGGTGGACATTCTTACTCAGTCCCCTTTTTATGGTAAAGTTGCCACAAAACAAAAGAACACAGGATTTTCTCAATGGGCTGCTGCGACGCACCTGGCTTGATGCCAATTGAAGACGCGATGGACAAGATGCTATCGCGAATCAAACCTATCCAAACCACTCTCTCGCTTCCACTTGCTGACGCATTAGGCTTTGTACTGGCAGAAGACATCTTGTCTCCAATCCATGTCCCACCTTTTGATAATTCAGCGATGGATGGCTATGCAATTCGCATTCAAGATCTTGAGTCGTCTTCGGTCCTTCCTCTAACGGGGAAATCATTTGCAGGCCAACCGTTTGAAGGTGAATGGCCTCAAGGTACCTGTGTTCGCATCATGACTGGCGCGAAAATCCCACAAGGTTGCGATGCCGTTATCATGCAAGAAAACACCGAAGTCACGGATGCAGGCATTCAGTTCAATCAAACTGACGTGAAGCCGCAAAATAACATCCGCCCAACAGGTGACGACATCAAGCAAGGCGACATCGTACTGGCAAAAGGTGCGCGTTTAACACCTCGCGATATTCCGATGATTGCGTCTCTTGGTGTAAGCCATGTGACAGTAGTACGTAAGCCAAAAGTTGCGTTCTTCTCTACTGGTGATGAACTTAAACCACTGGGCGAACCGCTAGACGAAGGCCAAATCTACGACAGCAACCGTTACGGCATTAAACCGCTGATCGAAAACTTCGGTTGCGAAGCTGTCGACCTTGGCATCATCCCTGATTGCCCTGCGACATTGAAAGCTACCTTTGAAAAGGCACAAACACTCGCTGACGTAGTTGTTACCTCCGGCGGTGTAAGCGTTGGGGAAGCAGATTACACCAAAGACATTCTTGAAGAGCTTGGTGAAATCGGTTTCTGGAAACTGGCGATCAAGCCGGGTAAACCTTTTGCATTTGGTAAACTAAGTACAGCGTGGTTCTGTGGCCTACCGGGTAACCCTGTTTCTGCCGTACTCACCATGTATGTGCTTGTTCAACCAATGCTGGCAAAACTTGCTGGTCATACTGAATGGAAAGCGCCAGAGTCTATTCCGGCGACAACCAAAACGGCATTTAAGAAAGCGCCGGGGCGTACCGATTACCAACGTGGCATCTATAGCTTAGAAGATGGCAAGTTTGTGGTTGAGACAACGGGTAACCAAAGCTCTGGTGCATTCCGCTCAATGAGCTTGGCAAACTGTTTTGTGGTGCTAGAGCGTGAACGTGGTCGTGTCGAAGTAGGTGAAACCGTGCAAATTCAGCTCTTCAACTCAACCTTATACTAGGACGTCGTTGTGGTTATTCTTTCCGATGCAGAAATGCTGCGATACAACCGCCAAATCATTCTTCGTCAATTTGATTTTGAAGGACAAGAAGCGCTCAAACAAGCATCTGTTTTGATGCTCGGTGCGGGCGGTTTAGGTTGTGCTTCTAGCCAATATTTAGCGACCGCAGGTCTAGGTAAGATCACGTTAATAGACGATGATGTTGTCGAGCTATCAAACTTACAACGTCAAGTACTTCATCATGATGCTGATATCGGCCGTAAAAAAGTAGAGTCAGCGGCCGAGGCTTTACGCGAACTGAATCCACACATCACGGTAGAAACCATCGCGAAACGTCTTGACGATGCAGAACTCAAAACACTGATCGAAGAACATACGATTGTGGTGGATGCTTCTGACAACGTCGATCCTCGCAATCAACTTAACCGCCTGTGTTTCGCAACAAAAACACCGTTGGTATCCGGCGCTGCCATTCGTATGGAAGGTCAAATCAGCGTGTTTACTTACGACGACCCAACTCAGCCTTGCTACCAGTGTCTAAGTGCTTTGTTTGGTAATGGTGCACTAAGCTGTGTTGAAGCAGGCGTGATGGCCCCCGTTGTCGGTATCGTTGGTGCGGTTCAAGCGATGGAAGCGATTAAAGTTATTGCGAATTACGGCCAGCCCAAAAAAGGGAAGATTTTAATCCTTGATGCACTTAGCATGTCTTGGCGAGAAATGAACCTAATGAAAATGCCAAGCTGCCCTGTATGTAGCTAAACCATTCAATACAACATTGATTAGCCCGCTCATTGCGGGTTAATTTTTATGTGCCTCAAACGAAAAAGCCGCCCGAGGAAGGGCGGAAAAGTCAGCGTAGTCACTGAACAAAAGGAGCGTTAAGGATTAAATTTGACTACGTTAAGCTCACCTCACTCATTGGGCTGCTTTCATATTCATTTCGTAGGTCTATCCCCGTCCGATATTCAACAATGTCTTCTATTGTCAAAACTGGCATCTCATGACGTTTTGCAAAAGCAATGGTTTCAGGAAGCTTTGCCATAGTGCCGTCTGAGTTGGTCAGTTCGCATAGCACACCGGATGGAACAAGGTTAGCAAGATACATTAAGTCAATCGTCCCTTCCGTATGACCTCGACGAGTCAATACACCATTGGTTTTGGCAACCAAAGGAAATACGTGCCCCGGTCTTGCAAGATCATCTGGTTGAGCGTCAAAGTAGATCGCTGTTTTTACCGTTGTCACACGGTCTTTTGCTGATACACCGGTTGTCACACCTTGTTTCGCTTCTATAGACACCGTAAAAGCCGTTTGGTTTTTACTTCGGTTATCTTCCACCATGGGAGGCAATTCCAGCCAGTTCGCTCGTTCTTGGGTTAAGCACAAACACACAATACCACTGCACTCTCTTATCATTAACGCCATTTGTTGATCAGTAAGGTGCTGCGCTGAAAAAATGAGGTCACCTTCGTTTTCTCGGTTCTCATCATCCATCAATAAAACACCGTTTCCATTTTCCAATGCCTCAATCGCCCTTTCGACTCTCTGCAACGGATTACCAAACTCTTCTAAAAGTGATGTAGAACTCATGATTTCTTCTCCTTGAAACTTGTTATAGGTAGGCGAATGCGTCAGCGTAAAGTTGATCGAGTTCCGCACCTCTTTCCTTACAAAACCAATTTCGAGCGACTTCCACCATTTTCCCAGGGCCACATAAGTAGATATCGAACTCAGATAGATTGCGAAAATCATTCATCACGCAATCGAGTACTTGTCCATGCTTTGCATATTGAGGTGAATTTGACACTTCAGTAATAGGGACATAGCTGACATTTTTGTTTTCTAGCGCAATATCAACGAGCTCATCATGCACGTAGAGATTGTCCATGTCCTTTGCACCCCAATAGACATAGATCGGTTGGGTAAACCCGCGCTGCAGACTGTTTCTTAAAATGCTCAGCGTGTATGACATGCCCGTCCCACCAGCCACAAGTAACAGTGGTTTTACACTTTGGCTTCGCAGCCAAGCTTCGCCTCTTGCTTCACTCACTTCTAACTTTTTACCGCTGAACCAAGCATTAGTCAGCTCTTCCATCACGAGAATATTCTTATTGCGCAGTTCTGAGCCTCCAATATGAAGTTCCAGAAACCCACCTTCAGACGGGCAAGAGGCGATAGAAAACGGCAGGCTGCCAAAGCTTAAGCTGACGTTAATGTATTGGCCTGCTTTAAAATCAAAAGATTGGTCTGGTTTTAAAACCACACGGAAGATACAGCTAGTCAGTGGTTCTATCTTTTCTATCGTACATAACATGGCATTTATTCCTTCACGTCCTTCACTGTAATGGCTTGAGACAGGCTAAGTGCGCATCCCTTTAGCCCTCTCGTATTAACTCGTCTGACGATCTCAACCGTTGTGCCAGGCCTGTCACCCTGCTCTTCTCTCACAATACCGATATCATCAGTGACCAAAAAACAAGGGTAACTCACCGCCGATGCATCCATATAACTCATTAGGCCAGGCTCTCCATTAGGCACGGGTTTAAGCGTGATAGGGTTCAACGCTCTAGCGAACACCCAAGGAGGCACTCTCTTTTTATGTTCGTTGTCTTCAAAAAAGCAGGTATTTAGCTCCACTTGGTTGAAGGTATCTCGGATCTGCTGCACGCTATCTAAGCCAAAAGTATCCAGCAGAAGCTGATTAAAGGCCTTTCGATCGAGTGATTGGTCTTGGTGCTTCTTCCAGCCCCCACCGGTAATAATGTAAAGCTCGCTGCCACCATTGAAATCTTGCCCTTGCTCACGTATGAAGTGGCAAAGCAAGTAGATAAAATAGGGAGGACCAATAAGACAGATTGTCTTACCCTTTTCTTTAATCCGCGCCATGTTTGCTAACGTGGCTTCGAAATCGATTTCATCTTCGTTCACCGTAAAAGCCGTCGGATAGAGCAGCTCCACCAAGCTCATCACATATTTAAACCAAATATTTTTGGCGTTAAAACGGTCAGGGCCTAAGTTGACCAGTTCCATTTGATGATCGAACCAGTCACCGACATAGTTCATACCGAAATTGACCGAACCAAGGAGGCGCTCTATGCTCAGTCGGTCTCTAGCAACCACACTTTTTATTCCACTGGTGCCACTGCTTGTGAATCGATTTTCAACCTCAGTGTCATCAATCGTAAGCAACGTTCTTAGTTTAAAAATTGAAGTTGGGAAAACGGGAATATCATTAAGGTCAGAGATATCGCTTGTCACGCCTAATGTTTGACAGAAATGGCGATATTCCTCGTTATTCTGGTAATGATGTCGGTACGCCTCTGTGACGAGACGAGAAGTCAATTGCTTTTGTTGCTGCAAAGACCACTGCTGCGGTGTACCCATAAAAATCAAGTCATCGATTTCTGTGCTTGCCGCGATGTTTTCCTGCTTGACCGCTGAAAGTACGTCCATATAAATGCCTATATAAATAAGCGCGATTGCGCATAGAGATGGAGAAAGGGGCGTCTATGTAGCCCCTTTATGCGTTGGTATGATCTTAAGCGTGGTATTTCACAATATTGGCATTCACAACATCGATGACCGCTCTTTGCTGCGTCTTGTCTGCGATTGACTCAAATGACATCAATACATCAGAAGCACCACAGCATTCGATTGCGATACGTGCTGCTTGGGTACTTTCTTCATAAGTACCAATTGCATTTTCAGACAACAATTCGGACATTTTTGTTGAGAAGTCACTATTTGGATAAGATTCGCGAACATACTCTGCTAAGTACTCATGCGTTTCTGCTCTTGCTTTGTCACCATCAGGATTCTGGTTGACTAAAAGAGTCAGCTTATGGCGTACGCTCGCAATATCCACACC
>BCQL01000168.1_pt1 | contig 10831 bp, 7 predicted proteins | sample 1008151 | NCBI WGS metagenome assembly BCQL01 (sample SAMD00035459, study PRJDB4067) | museum specimen metagenome | biome: marine biome; feature: sea shore; material: organic material | host: Otohimella japonica | place: Japan:Kanagawa | collected 1927
CCTCAGGGCGCCATTACCGGTGTCATCGGCCTGTCCGGTGCCGGCAAGTCGACCCTGATTCGCTGCGTCAATCTGCTCGAACGCCCCACTGCCGGTAGCGTCGTCGTCGATGGTCAGGAACTGACCGAGCTCGACGAGTCCGCGCTGCGCCGCGTCGTCGGCAGTGCCGCCGTGCTGCGCAACCAGCTGGAGCACCTGGTGCGCATGGGCTACCGGCGCAACGTCACGATCCAGGTGCTGCCGTTCCGCGCGGGGGCGCACCCGCTGCTGGCCGACCGGATCTCGGTGTTCTCCTTCCCCTCCCCGGACGACGCGCAGGTGGTGCACCTCGGCGACTCGGTCAACGCGCGCTTCCTAGACAAACCACAGGAAACGGCCGAGTACCTGCGCGCGTTCGAGCGGGTGTGCGCGGCGGCGCTGTCCCCGAAGGACTCCAGTTCCTACATCTCCGCCGTCGCCGACCGGATGTAGTCGCCGAAACCGCCATCTGCGCGCTGGACCCTCCGCCGTTCGCACCTGTCCGCGGCAGCACCGCTCGCAATACGGTGGCGCGTGGTCTAAACCACCACGGGAGGTGCTCATGTCCGCGGGCTTCGATCGTCGCCGGTTCCTCACGAGTTCGGCCGTGGTCGGCTCCGGGGCCGCGCTCGGCGGTCTCGTGCCCGGCTCCGCCGCGGCAGCCGGCAGCACGCAACCGGACGGGATCCGGGTGCACGTCAACAACGTGGGATACGCGCCCGCGGGACCGAAACGAGCCGTGCTCGCCGCGGACGACGGGGACCGCATCACCGGTTTCGCCGTGGTTGACGCGCACACCGGTGACGTCGCAACCAGCGGTACTCCCGAACACGCGGGCCCTGTGGCCGACTGGGGAGGACGCCACTACTGGACGGTGGACTTCTCCGCGCTGACGGACGAGGGCGAGTACGTGCTGCTCGTCGAACCGGAGCACGTGCCGGGCGGACGCTCCGCACCGTTCCGGATCGCCGCCTGCGTGCTGGAGCGCTACACGTTGCCGCACGTCGCGCGCTACTTCACCGCCACCCGCAGCTCCGGCCAGTTCGACAAGCACGACCGGTCGCTGCCCATCGGGCCGGACGGTCCGCGGAGCAGCGACGCGCGCGGCGGTTGGTACGACGCCACGGGGGACTACGGCAAGCACTGCACGCAGCTGTCCCAGCACAGCTTCTTCAACACGCTGTCCGTCCCGCTCACCGCCTGGGTGCTGTTCAACGCGCACGAACAGCTCACCGCCCGCGGTGACGAGAACTTCACCCAGCTGCGCACGTGGCTGCGCGACGAGGGGCTGTTCGGAGCCGACTACCTGACCCGGATCAAGCAGCCCGGCGGCACCTTCTACTACTCGGTTGTGCAACCCGGCCCGCCCAAGGACCCCGCCCAGCGGTACGTGCGGGCCGCGGCGAACGGCCAACCGGAACAGGTCAGCTTCCGCGAAGGCGGCGGGGTGGCCATCGCCGCGCTGGCCGCAGCCGGCTCCCTCGACGTGTCCGGGGAGCACACCGCTGCCGACTACCTGCGGGCCGGCCGGGAAGCGTTCGACCACCTGCAGCGCAACAACATCGCCATGACCAACGACGGCGAGGAGAACATCCAGGACGACTACAACGCCCTGGCCGCGGCCGTCGAGCTGTGCAGGGCCACGGGCGAGCCCGGCTATCGCCGTGCGGCCGACGACCGCGCGAGCAACCTGCTGGACCGGCTGGTGTCCTGGCGTTCCTACCGCGACTACTGGCGCGCCGACGACGGCGACCGACCCTACTTCCACCCGTCCGACGCGGGACTGCCCGTGGTCGCGCTGCTTCGCTACCTCGACGTCGCCGCCCCCGCGAAGCGGCGTGCCGTGCTGGAGGTGGTCCGGCGCTCCCTCGCCTGCGAGCTGCGGATCACCGCCGAAGTGGCCAACCCGTTCGGCTACGCCCGCAACCTGGTCCAGGACGAGACCGGCAGGCGCTACAGCTCGTTCTTCTTCCCGCACACCGTGACGCCCCGCACCGACGACCAGTGGTGGCAGGGCGAGAACGCGCGCATCGCGTCGCTGGCCACCGCGGCCCGGCTGGCCGCGCGGCACATGTCCGCGGACTTCGCGGCACGGCTGCGCCGCTACGCCGCGGACCAGCTCAACTGGATCTGCGGGGTCAACCCCTACGACGTGTGCATGCTCGACGGCAGCGGGCGGAACAACCCGCAGTACGAGTGGCAGGGCTCCTGGGAGTTCCTGCCCGCCGCCGGTGGCATCGTCAACGGCATCACCGGCCGCCATCCCGACGGCAGCGGCATCGCCTGGGACGAGGGATACGCCGAGACCGGCAACGACGACGACTGGCGCTGGACCGAGCAGTGGCTCCCGCACGCGAGCTGGTACCTGTACGCGGCCAGCATCGGAGAGTGACGGGCAGGTCGGCCGGTCAGCCGAAGCGGCCGGAGATGTAGTCCTCGGTGGCCTTCTGCGACGGGTTCGAGAAGATCGTGCCGGTCTCGTCCATCTCCACGAGCTGGCCGGGTTGACCCACTGCGGGCAGGTTGAAGAACGCGGTCTGGTCGCTGACGCGTGCCGCCTGCTGCATGTTGTGCGTGACGATGACGATCGTGTAGTCCTGCTTCAGCCGCGCGATCAGGTCCTCGATCGCCAGCGTGGAGATCGGGTCGAGCGCGGAGCACGGCTCGTCCATGAGCAGCACGTCCGGTTGCACGGCGATCGCCCGCGCGATGCACAGGCGCTGCTGCTGCCCGCCGGAGAGGCCACCGCCGGGCTTGTTCAGCCGGTCCTTGACCTCCTCCCACAGGTTCGCGCCGCGCAGCGCGCGCTCGGCGATCTCGTCGAGCTTGCGCTTGTGCTTCTCGCCGACGAGCTTCAGGCCGGCGATCACGTTGTCCCGGATGGACATGGTGGGGAACGGGTTCGCCCGCTGGAACACCATGCCGATGGTGCGGCGCACCTGCACCGGGTCGACGCTCGGACCGTAGACGTCCTCGCCGTCGAGCTCGACCTTGCCCTTGACACGTCCGCCGGGCACCACTTCGTGCATCCGGTTGAGCGAACGCAGCACGGTCGACTTGCCGCACCCCGAAGGGCCGATGAACGCGGTGACGCTGTGCGCCGGGACCTGGAGGGTCACGTCCTGCACCGCGTGGAACTTCTCGTAGTACAGGTTCAGGTCTTTGATGTCGATACGTTTGGCCATGGTGGTGAACCGTCCTATTTGGTGCGCACCGCGAGCAGTTTCGACAGCAGCGTCGCGACGAGGTTGATCAGCATGATGACCAGCACCAGGGTCAGCGCAGCACCCCACATCCGGGCGTCACCGGCGGCGGTGGCGGTGCTGCGTTCCATGTAGATGGTCAGCGGCAGCGAGGCCATTTCCCCGCTGAACAGGTTGAAGTTGATCGCGCTGGAGTAGCCGACGAGGATCAGCAGCGGCGCCGTCTCGCCGAGCACGCGTGCCAGGCCGAGCATCACGCCGGTGAGGATCCCGGAGAGCGCGGTCGGCAGCACGATCCGCACGATCGTCTTCCACTTGGGCACGCCGAGCGCGTACGAGGCCTCTCGCAGCTCGTCGGGGACGATGCGCAGCATGCTCTCGGTGGTGCGCACGACGATGGGCAGCATCAGCAGCATCAGCGACATCGCCACGGCGAACCCGCTGCGCTCGAAGCCCAGCGTGGTGATCCACAGGGCGTAGATGAACAACCCCGCGACGATGGAGGGCAGTCCGCTGAGCACGTCCACCATGAACGTCGTCGCCCTGGCCAGCCGCGAGTTCCCCCCGTACTCGACGAGGTAGATCGCGACCATGATGCCCAGCGGGATGCAGAACAGCGCTGTCACCGCACCCTGCAACAGGGTACCCATCAGTGCGTGGTAGATGCCGCCGCCGAACTCCGTGGGCAGCAGCCCGTTGAAGGAGTGGTTCCACCAGGTGGCGCTGAGCAGCGGTTGCAACCCGCGTTCCAGCAGCGTGTACAGCACCCACAGCAGCGGGATCACGGCGATGACGAACGCCGCGATGAACACGGCGGTGGCGGCGTGGTTCTTGAGCTTGCGCGCCACGCTGATCCGCTGGAACGCCGGTGGCGCAGCGGGCTGCTCGAGGTCCGCAGTGTCGGTCCTCATTCGTTCCCCTTCGCATTGCCGCCCTCGATCCAGCGGGCGAGCGCGTTGACCACGAACGTGATCACGAACAGCACCAGTCCTGCCGAGATGTAGGCACCGACCTGGAGGTCGTGCAGGAACTCGGCCGAGCCGAGCGCGATCTTCGAGGCGAAGGTCGCACCGCCGTCGAAGACGCTGTAGCCCGGCGGTTCGAACGTGAAGCTGAGGACGATGGTCAGGGCGACCGTTTCACCGAGCGCGCGGCCGAGCCCGAGCATCGATCCGCCGATGAAACCGTTCTTGCCGAACGGCCACACCGTGGTGCGCACCACTTCCCACTTGGTGGCGCCCAGCGCCAGCGCCCCCTCGATCTGCTGCGACGGGGTGCGCTGGAACACCTCGCGGGTGACGCCAGTGATGATCGGCAGGATCATCACCGCGAGCACGATGCCGGCGGTGAACACGTTCTTGCCGCTGTCGGCGGGGATGTTTCCGTCGGAGAAGATCGGGATCCACCCGAGGTTGTTGTTCAGCCACGCCGCCGCCGGATTGATCACCGGGGCGAGCACCATGACGCCCCACAGGCCGTAGATCACCGACGGCACGGCGGCCAGCAGGTCCACGATGTACGCAAACGGGCGCGCCAGGCTGCGCGGGGCGTACATGGTCAGGAACAGGGAGATGCAGAAGGCCAGCGGCATCGCGATGATCAGCGCCACCAGCGAGCTCGCCACGGTGATCCACAGCAGGTCGATGATGCCGAAGCTCAGCTCGTCCGGATCCGAGGTGTCCCACTCCCGGCTGAACAGGAAGTTGACCTGGTTCTCCTGCAGCGACGGAACCGCCCGGATGACCAGGAACAGCCCGATCGCGGCGATGAGCGCCACCACGAACGCACCGGAAGTGCGCGCCAGTGACGAGAAGATCCGGTCGCCGGGGCGAACGACCGACCTTTCCGCGGATGCAGCAGCGGGAATGGGACCTTCCGGTCCGGAACTGTGCGCCGAGCCACCCTCGCCCCCGGAATCCGGCGGCTGGGGGCCGTTTTCGGCTTTCCTCGAGTCGGTCACTGCTGTCGTGAGCCTCTCATCTCGCGCGTTCGGCTCTGTGTCCACTCGGGACGCGATGCACCTGAGTCCCCTCAGGCGCCGATCGCGTTGACCGAGTCCATCACCTTCTGCTTGAACTTCTCGGGCAGCGCGACGTAGCCGGCGTCCTCGAGCTGCTGCGGGTTGGCGTTCGCGGCGACCTTGAGGACTGCCTTGACCCCCTGCGCCGTTTGCGGGTCGTAGCCGGCGGAGCACGCGATCTCGTAGGTGGTCATCGCCAGCGGGTACACGCCCGGCTCGGAGTTGTTGTAGAGGGAATCCAGGTTCACCTGCAGATCCCTGCCCTCGCCTTCCAGTTCGGCCGCGTCGATGGCCCTGCCGACCGTGTCCGAGTTGAGCTCGACGGGTCCGGAGCCGCTGTCGATCTTGGCGATGTCCAGGCCGAGGTTCTTCGGGTAGGACCACTCGGCGTAGGTCAGCGCGCCCTCGGTGGTCTCCACGGCCTGGGCGACCTGATCACTGCCGTCGCGGCCCTGACCGGTGCCCGGGCCGGGGCGGAACTGCTTGTCGGTTTCCTGCCAGTCGCCGTCGGTCGCGGTGTTGAGGTACTTCTGGAAGTTCTGCGAGGTACCCGACTCGTCCGAGCGGAAGAAGGGCTTGATCGTCAGGTCCGGCAGCTGCGCCTCCGGGTTCAGCTGCTTGATCGCCGGGTCGTTCCAGTTGGTGATCTCGCCCTGGTAGATGTCGGCGATGACGTCGGCGTTGAGGGTCAGGTCGTCGACGCCGGGGACGTTGTAGCTGACCGCGATCGGACCGAACACCATCGGGATGTTCCACGCGGGGTTGCCGCCGCAGCGCGCGTTCGCCATCTGGGACTCCTCGGCGGTCAGCGGGGCGTCGGAACCACCGAAGTCGATCTGCCCGCCGACGAACGCGGAAATCCCCTTGCCGGACCCGGACTTAGTGTAGTTGAACTCCTGACCCGGGCATTTCATGCTGTAGTCGCGGGCGACGATGTCCATCGCGTTCTTCTGCGCCGAGGAGCCCTCAGCCGAAACGGTCTGCTCGCCGCACTCGACCGGGAGGTCCTTCAAGGCCTGATGCGCGGCCTCTGGCGGCACGTTCTGGTCGGTGCCGCAGGAAGACATGGCCAAAGCGCCGGCGACGGCGAGCGCGAATGCCGGAACGAACCGCTTGGTCCGCTTGGTCCGCTTGGTCTTCACCTGTTTCCTCCACTCGGACGCTTCGGCGGGGCGTCGCGCAGGCACCTTCGACGCATCTTCCCGGTGCGGTCACCGAGAAGACTAAGCAGCCGGAGTAGCGCGTTCCCGCCATCCAGGTGAACGCTGAATGAACACGCACGCTCAGTAAGCAAGGCCACATCACGGACGAGGCCTCCGGAATGCCGAGTACTGATTTTTCTGACCAAACGGGCGCATGTACATACGTACAGTAGTCGTGCGGTCGGTCCCGGTACTGGCTCCTCCTCGTCCGGCACCGAGGCGATCCGGCTGCAGCAACCCGGTCACCGCGACCCGGCTGCCGCAACCCGTTCAGCGCCCGAACTGCACGTCCACGTCCCAGCGTTCGAAGCCGAGCCGTTCGTACACCCGGACGGCCGCGGCGTTGTCGCCCTCGACGTACAACATGACCCGCGGGCAGCCAGTGTCCCGCAGATGGCGCAGCCCCGCGATCGTCAGCGCCTTGCCCAGGCCGCTGCCCTGCACTTCCGGATCGACGCCGAGCACGTACACCTCACCGGTACCGTCCGGGTGCACCTTCGTCCAGTGGAATCCGAGCAACGTGCCCCCGGAGTCCTCGGCGAGCAGGAAACCGGCCGGGTCGAACCAGTCCTCCTGCTGCTTGGTGCGCAGTTCCTCGGCGTCCATCCCGCCCTGTTCCGGATGCCAGCGGAACGCGCTGTGGTTCACCCGCAGCAGCTCGGGCTCGTCCGAACCCACGCGGAAGCCGCGCACGGTCACGCCCTCGGGCAGCGGCGCCTCGGGCAACCCGCCGTCGTCGAGCTCACGACCCATCCGCAGCAACTCGCGCACGCGGGCGAAGCCGTGGCGCTCGGCCAACCGCTGCGCCCCCGGGAGCTGGCCGTGCGACCACACCCGCAACCGACCGGAGTCGTCCTCCGCCGCACTCGGCTCGACGGGCAGATCCGCCCGGCTCAGCAGCGCCTCGACCAGGCGCGTGCCCACCCCGGCCTGCCGGTGCCAGGGATGCGCCGCGAGCTCCGCCACCAGTTCACCGGTGTCGGACTCGTGCTCGGTGTCCAGGTGGGCGTAGCCCGCGAGCGCGCCTTCCCGGTGCACCAGGAAGTGCTCCGACCGCACGTCGCCCTGCACCGGTTCCACCTGGCTGACCACGTCCCGGTGCGCCTTCAGCCGCAGCAGGACGTGCTCGCCGGCAGGAGCGACGCCGTCGTGCTGTTCGGTCTCCTCGAGCAACCGCATGACCGCGGTTGCCTCGTTGCTGTCCAGTCCATTCCGCCACGTCAGCTGCACACTCGGGACATTACCCAGAACCGCCCGCAGCCGGCTGCGCACCCGCGGCCGCACGTGGGCGTGTCGGCCGCCGCAACCGGGCCGCCGCGGCCGGATTCCCACCGCCACCGCCGCACTGGGTGCCCGATACCGCTACCGCGTGTCGGCGGCCCGCGGCCCGATCGGCTCGCCGAACCTCCCGGTGGGCGCGTCGGCCGCGCGCTCCGGCCGCTCCGCGGCGGGGGGCCGATCCGACGACGCGGCGGGGGCCCGATCCGACGACGCGGACTCGGCTGTCTCCTCCGCGCCGATCACCCCGTCCTCGCGCCTGCCGCGCTCTGCTCCCTTCCCGCGTGGCGGGAGGACGAACTTGTACCCGACGCTGCGGACCGTGCCGATCAAGCCGTCGTGCTCGGGGCCGAGCTTGGCGCGCAGGCGCCGGACGTGCACGTCGACCGTGCGGGTCCCGCCGAAGAAGTCGTAACCCCACACCTCCTGCAGCAGCTGCGCCCGGGTGAACACGCGCCCGGGATGCTGCGCGAAGAACTTCAGCAGCTCGAACTCCTTGTAGGTGAGCTCCATGGCGCGGCCCTTCAACCGGGCGGTGTAGGTGGCCTCCTCGATGACGAGGTCGCCGATCGCGAGGGCGTCGTCCTCGCGGACGGCCGTCTCGCGGCGCGCGGCGAGCAACCGCAGCCGGGCGTCGATCTCCGCCGGGCCGGCTGTCGGCAGGAGGATGTCGTCGACACCCCACTCGCTGTTCACGGCGACGAGACCGCCCTCGGAGACGACGGCGAGCACCGGCGAGCTGCCGGCCGACAGCAGGCGGCACAGGTTGCGCGCGTCGGCCATGTCCTTGCGCGCGTCGACGAGGACCACGTCGTGCGCGCCGGGCGAGAGCACGGCCTGCGGATCCAGCGGGGACACCCGCGCCCGGTGCGGCAGCAGCCCCAGCGCGGGCAATCGCTACGCGTGGTGTTGGCGCAGCTTTGGCTTTGTCGATGCGCCCGACGAGGTGTGCGAGCAGCTCTTTGAGCTGTCGATGGTCGAGTTGAGGGGCCGTCCCGTCTTCCTTAGCCCTGCAAGGGAGAACCGCTGGCGCTCGGAGCCCTCCAACTCGCTCATCAGCCACAACCTGGACGACAATGGTACTCTGACCCGCGATGACCTGCTGGAAGACTTCGGTCTGGTCGGGGGTCTCGATGTCGTCTTCGTTGTAGTCGCCGGGGAGATATGTAGACGCTAGTGATTTCAATAGCGTTTGCTCGATCGCACTGAAGCCTTGCTTGAAAAGCGTGACGCCATCATTATTCAAATGGCGTCAGCCCTATCAGGTACAACGCCCCCAAGTGAAGCGGCATTGAATGAAGCGAAGCAACGCTGGTTAGCACGTGCTGAAGGTGATTCGCTGTCGCTAAGTATCGACCAGCCTAAATAAGCAAAAAAATAGGCATAGCGGAAACCAAAAAAGCGCTATAAGAAAGCTAAAGCCTGACTTTGTTAGCTGGCCGCAATCTCTGCTGCCTTAGCTTGCGTTAAGCTAAGAATGTGTTGTGGCGTTATTTCTAGCTCTAAACCCCGTTTACCTGCACTTACGTAAATAACCTCGTGTGCTAACGCACTTTCATGCAACACGGTTGCTAGGCGCTTTTTCTGCCCTAATGGGCTTACCCCTCCTAATAAATAGCCAGTACTAGCAACCACGGTATCGCTAGGTGCCATGGTAATTTTTTTAACGCCCAATACCTTTGCCAGCTTTTTTTCGCTTAGCGTGGTGTTTACTGGCACTAGCGCTACAGCCAATTTATTGGTTTCATCACTTACCACTAGCGTTTTAAAAACCGAACTAGGGTTAAGGTTTAGTTTATCGGCTGCTTCTAATCCATAAGAGGGCGCATTGCTATCGTGATGGTATTTTAAAATAGTATGGGCAATACGCTTATTCTTTAATAGGGTAATAGCGGGCGTCATCGGTTTATCCTTCGTCCTTCGGATACCATTGGCGTAGGTGTATAATTTTACCTGGCAGTAATGGAGTAGCCGCTTGTGTGGCGTAGTCGCTAAAGCCCGCTTTAAAAAAGGGTGATAGCGGGTGACCTGATTGAGCCCCAGGCAGGGTTAGAATGGCATCATCTAAATGCCCTGGGCTAACAAAAAAGCGTTCTGATGCGCCGAACGTCGATGATTGAACGGCTGGCATATAAGTATCCCCAAAGCCTTCAACAGTATCCATATTTAGTTTATGCCCTACAAAAGGAATTTGCGCGGCAAACGGATGCTTTACCGTAAGCGCGTTAACACTGCCCCAACGTAAGTCTTCCATATTGGCTTCAATCGGCGAGTATTCATCTAATAGCGTATGCTTTGCGCGGCGGTAGGCATCTACAAGTAAATCATCAAAAGATTCAGTACCTTCAGGTAGCCAGCTATCGGGCTGGGTGTGAATAAGTTGCCAAACGGCAGGCTCGATGCCGCGAAGTAACGAACGGCTTTGTACGCCTTGATTATCGATGCTAGTGAGTATCTTACCAAACAATTGGCTTACCACTTCTTTGCGAAAATGCTTTACTAGGGTGTAACCTACAGAGTCTTCGCACGCGCATTCCCCCCATTTACGTAAGTAGGCTAGGTCGGCCTTAAATTCGATATTATCGTTTAATAACAAGCCCGATAATAGCTGCTGCCACGGAAGCAAAAATTGCGCGTGATTGTCTAACTGAATAGCGTAAAAATCGTTTTCGTTGAATGTGTCTTTTTCGAAAAGGCGATCTCTTATTTGCTGGCCTCTAGCACCAAGGGCATAGCCACCATCACCTAATCTTGCCACGTCATCGGCGGAAATTACCCGCGCATTGGCTGTCCATATTCTGTTGCTGCTTGGGTTTTTCACTACTGGTAGGTTAGTGGTGCGAGTTGGGGCGGTTGGGGTAACGGTGTTTTCGTCTATGGCAGTAAACGAAGCCTGTTCTCTGTTCATTACTGCGCCGCCGGGTAACCAAGCTGCGCTGCCAAAATTATCTACTATCACCATGTTTTGCGTAGGTATAGCAATGTCTTTGCCTACTTCTATGGCGTCGTCAACAGTATTGGCGGTACCTAAATTAACAATGGCAAGGAGATCGGGAAGAGCGTCGTGTAGGGGAAGAGGGTAGATCTCGGTGGTCGCCGTATCATTAAAA
>BCQL01000169.1_pt1 | contig 10825 bp, 6 predicted proteins | sample 1008151 | NCBI WGS metagenome assembly BCQL01 (sample SAMD00035459, study PRJDB4067) | museum specimen metagenome | biome: marine biome; feature: sea shore; material: organic material | host: Otohimella japonica | place: Japan:Kanagawa | collected 1927
ACGGTGTCTATGTCTGAGTGAAGGTAACGTACTTTTACGTTATGCTCGCTTAAATAGTCGGTTAAATCCTCAGACATACGTTTAGTAAGTGTTGTTACCAGTACGCGCTCGCCTTTTTCAACACTTTTGTATATTTCTGAGAGTAAATCATCAACCTGATCGCCTACAGGGCGTACTTCTATTAAGGGGTCTAGTAATCCAGTTGGGCGAATAACTTGCTCTGCTACTTCGCCTGCGCTGCGCTCAAGTTCAAAGTCGCCAGGCGTTGCCGATACATAAATAGTTTGCGGGGCAATGGCTTCAAATTCTTCAAACCTAAGTGGGCGGTTATCCATAGCCGATGGCATTCTAAAACCATATTCAACGAGGTTTTCTTTACGGCTTCTATCGCCTTTATACATAGCGCCAATTTGCGATACGGTAACGTGTGATTCATCAATAATCATTAATGCATCATCAGGCAGGTAATCAAGTAGTGTTGGCGGCGGATCGCCCGGTGTGCGCCCTGACAAGTAGCGGCTGTAGTTTTCTATACCTGAGCAATAACCAAGTTCGGTCATCATTTCTATATCGTATTGGGTGCGCTGCGCTACGCGCTGCTCTTCTACTAATTTATTTACACTAAGTAACTGCGCTCGACGCTCTTTTAGCTCTTCTTTTATTTTTTCTATAGCGCCAAGAATTTTGTCACGCGGGGTGACGTAGTGTGTTTTAGGGTAAATAGTGGCGCGTACTATGTGTTTTTCAATTGCACCAGTGAGGGGATCAAAAATACTTAGACGTTCTATTTCGTCATCAAACATTTCTACGCGTACAGCAAATGTGTCTGATTCAGCGGGAAATATATCAACCACTTCACCGCGCACGCGATACGTACCACGGCCAAAGTCTATATCGTTACGGGTATACTGAATTTCTGCAAGGCGGCGGAGCATGTCGCGTTGGTCTACTTTTTCGCCCACTTTTAAAAGCAGCATCATTTTCATGTACGACTGCGGATCGCCCAAGCCATAAATAGCCGAAACCGAGGCAACAATAATAGTATCGCGTCGTTCAAGCAGTGCTTTTGTAGCACTTAAACGCATTTGCTCTATGTGCTCATTGATTGATGCATCTTTTTCTATAAACGTATCACTAGAAACAACATATGCCTCTGGCTGATAATAATCGTAATACGATACAAAGTACTCAACCGCGTTATTAGGAAAAAACTCTTTCATTTCTCCGTACAGCTGCGCAGCCAGTGTTTTGTTATGTGCCATTATTATTGTTGGGCGATTTAAGTCGCTAATAATATTGGCCATAGTAAACGTTTTACCAGTACCTGTAGCGCCTAATAGTGTTTGATGCGCAAGCCCTGCTTCTAAACCTTCTTCAAGTTGTTTAATAGCCGTAGGTTGATCACCAGCGGGCTTAAACTGTGATACTAGTTGAAAATGATCGCTCAATTGTTGCACTCCTGTAACGATTTGCCGCTCAGCGTTTCTAGCTCTTTCTTAAACCATTTATACGCGACCATTGCGGTAAATAAATTACCTAATGCAGCGCCAATAAATAACCCAAATAAACCGGCTATTTCGTTGCCTACATAAGCAAATGGTACATAAAATATAAATAAACGAATGACACTTAGTACCAACGCATTCATTGGCTTGTGTAATGCATTAAACGATGAATTAGATAATATGATCACCCCTTGTAAGCCATAACTTAGCGGGATTGTATAAATAAATAGTTTAATTACATCTATAACGGCTTGTTCTTTACCAAATAACTGACTTATAACGCCTGAAAATACAATTAATAGTACGTAAATTGCAAACTGCCATAGCATCACAAATTTTAATGTGCCTGTGTAGGCTTCTTTAACGCGGCACAATTTGCCCGCTCCAAAGTTTTGACTTACAAAAGGCGGTAATGTCATAGATAGCGCAAGCACCAATATACTCGCGATAGATTCTATTCTGCTCCCTACTCCAAATGCAGCTACGGCTTCTGGTCCGTGATGCGCAACCATAGCGGTCATCACTGCCATTGCAACGGGTGTTAGCATATTGGCGCCCGCTGCCGGTAAGCCTATTTTCAAAATTTTACGAATAGCACCAATAGCCGTTTGGTTGCCTGCTTTTAAGCTAAGCAAGCGTTTTTTAATGGCTAAAATGTATAAAATAATAACCACAGCCACCGACCATGCAACCACACTTGCAATGGCCGCACCTTCAATACCCAGTGCCGGAATAGGCCCAAAACCAAATATAAGTATGGGGTCAAGTACCGCATTTATAAGCCCTGCTCCACCCATTACAATACTCGGTGTTTTTGTATCGCCACTGGCACGTAACACTGAGTTACCAATCATTGGGGTAATTAAAAATACACTACCTATAAACCAAATATTCATGTACTCATGAATAAGCGGCAGTACCTGCGAGCCAGCACCAAGTAAGGTAAATATTGGGTCAATTAAAGTAAAACCAATAAACGAGAGCACAATAACTAGCACAACACCTACCATTAAAGACACACTGGCATCAAAACGTGCTTCATCGATTTTATTACTACCCAGGGCTTTTGCTATTACAGCCGACGTACCAATACCTAAGCCTATCGCTAAACTTATTACGGTAAAAGTAACAGGAAAGGTAAAACTTACTGCAGCAAGTGGCTCGGTGCCTAATAAGCTAATGAAAAAAGTATCTACAATATTAAACATCATTAACGTGATCATGCCGAATATCATCGGGATGGTCATCGTTTTTAATGTAGGTAATATAGGATCGTTTAGTAAATCTGGGCGAGTCGGAGTTTTTGAAATTGCACGCATGAAATAAATAAGCCTCTTTTTACTGAGCTGAACATTTTAAAGCATCAAGGCACTTCAAGCCACGGATTTATCAATACAATTGCCTTAATGAAAGAACTAAACATTCTAAAAAATAGTAAAGGTGAGTTTTTACATCTTTTTGTTAAAATAGAGCCTAAAGCCACTAAAAAACAATTAAAACACATTTTTGTAACTTTTATTACAAACACCGCGCAGTATCTGGTGATTTTTTACACAAAGCCTAGGGTTGATTTATCGTTACGAAAAAAAACCCTCATCGAGTTGCATCCATTCCGCTCCAAATCATAACCAATTGTTTTATAATGAATTAAAAATAATGATTTAAAAGCTTGAAATCGTTGTAGCGCCCTAAAACATTGGTGCCGCTGATGTTCTTAAAGTTTCATAAACAGAGTTATCCACAGAAACCGTGGATAACTCATTCAAACCCGCATTTATAAAGGCTTTGAGAGAGCCACAGTTTTTAATCAGGTCTTACCATTTGTGTATATCTTATATGTGACATTTTTATAGACTCGGCTTAAAAACAATCTTCCGCTAATTTTTACTCTTAACAAAGTTATACTCATGTACAACTATAAACGTTCAATATAAAGCCAAGTTATTGATTGCACTATTTTTGAGCGAGCGTATTAAACGCCCTATTTATACAATTTAACTACTTTGTTATTTACCAATGAAAATATTTAAAAGAATTTAGTTACAGGCATATTTATAAAAAATAAAACTAGCCATGCAAATAACTGCAAAAAATATTTTGCTATAAAAATGGCTTTTTTATGTTTTTGGGCATCTTTTTAATAACAAGGTACTTTTATGGCGTATTTAATTTAACCAATTTAATAAATTAAAAACCTAAAGCTTCGATAAAATGCGCAATGATATTATTAAAATCTTTAAAAAATTACTTTAATGGAGCTATAAAACACGCAGATCGAACATAAAAACAACGAATAAACCTCTTTTTTAAATTTATGACTTTTATATGTTGACACTTTGCACCTCCATCATTAATATTTCGCCCCGTTGAAAGGCAAGACGCTTCCCCCTTAGCTCAGTTGGTTAGAGCGACGGACTGTTAATCCGCAGGTCCCCCGTTCGAGTCGGGGAGGGGGAGCCAAGTTTTTCAACCATAAACGATTCCCCCTTAGCTCAGTTGGTTAGAGCGACGGACTGTTAATCCGCAGGTCCCCCGTTCGAGTCGGGGAGGGGGAGCCAAGTTTATGTATATGATGTAGTTCCCCCTTAGCTCAGTTGGTTAGAGCGACGGACTGTTAATCCGCAGGTCCCCCGTTCGAGTCGGGGAGGGGGAGCCAAATCATCATAATATCACTATTTTAGTTCCCCCTTAGCTCAGTTGGTTAGAGCGACGGACTGTTAATCCGCAGGTCCCCCGTTCGAGTCGGGGAGGGGGAGCCAATTCTAAGAATTTCATAGACATCTAAGCTTAATTCCACTACTCTTCCTTTTATAACTAAAGCATTAATTAAGTTTTTGATGCGCTGTAACTTAGTTTATTAATCAAGGACTTGATTCCTTCCCTTTTGAATTATTAAAAGACTGAAAACATGGCTGGATTTAAAAAACTTATTTTTATACAAATAATCTCATGGCTATTGTGTGTAGCAGCAGGAAGCTACTTCATATCTATAAGCTTTGACAGTGCAGTAAGTGACGCCCAAAAAAACGCACAAACTACTGTAACTAAGTATATTAATGGCCTCACTTTAGACGAAACCTCTGCTCAAAATGTAAAACAATCAATCGCAGATGGTAACACCTTTTCAAGCTTTACTTTAAGAGACTACCAAGGTGCTGAAATTTTCAGCATAAACTCCCCTACTCGCTTACCTATGTTTGCTGAGTTTGTACAATCTAGTTTTAATTCTGTCCGCCCTCAGTTTGCGATAAACGACGCTGCAGATATAAAAGTTGAGTTTACGCTAAATATTCAACACTTAGCTGAGCAGCTACAAATTTCTTTATTTATCGTGATTGCAATTTCAGCAATTTTGGTAATTATTCCAATTATTTTGATGCAGTCGATTTTTTATCAGTTAAATAAAAATATCAGCACGACTGTTTCGGATATTATCGATATATACATCAACCAAAATCAGGTAGACGAAAACCTAGACACTGCACTTGATAGTTCAAGGCTTAAAACTTTAGGGAAAGATTTAGTACCTAGCTTTAATCGCTTATCGCACTTTCTAAAAACCAAGAGTGAAGATATACAAAGCGCTGCAATGACTATTAAACATGAAGCATATAAAGATGTAATTACCGCCCTTGGTAACAGAAATATGTTTGTTGAGTACTACGAAAAAAACATTGAAAACACCGAGCAAAGTACCTTTGGCTCTTTAGCCATGATCCGCTGTAGCGAATTACAAGCAATTAACCAAAGCCGTGGCTACCAAAAAGGTGATGAATACGTAAAAGGTGTTGCTGATATAATTAAACACATAAGTGGCACCTACACTGGCAGCCAAGTATTTAGATTAAACAGCTCTGACTTTGCTGTTGTATTGCCCCACACTCCTTTAAAAGAAGCCGAGCGTTTTGGTGAAAACCTACAATCGCGCTTCACACAGTACCAACAAAATCAAGAGCTAAGCTCAGTTGCTAATACCGGTATTGTGGGTTACGAAAAAGGTAAACCATTAGGTGAATTGCTGTCTGTTGTTGATAACGCGATGAGTATGGCGCAATCAAAACAAGTTAACGCATGGCATGTACAACGAGAAACCGATTTAGTAAATAATATAAGCGCAGGATTTGGTAATCAAAACTGGCGTAAGGTTATTAACGAAGTTATTGAATCTAAGCGCGTACATTTAGTAATGCAAAACATTATGCCACTAGGTAAAAGTATTAAAGCGTATGCCGAAGTGCAAGTACGTTTTAAAACCGAAGATAACCAAGTGCTACCAACGGCCTCTTTTTTAGCTATGGCTGAAAAACTTGATATGGCCATTGAGATTGACCGCCTTATTATTGACTCATCACTTGAGAAAGTAAAAAGCCGAAACCTATCTGAAAAGTTTTTTGGCTTAAACGTTACGGCCTCAAGTGCACATAACGACCAATTTGTTATTTGGCTAGAGCGCCGCTTATTAAAAGATACACATATAGCCTCTAAATTAGTATTTGAAGTGAGCGAGTTTGGTCTTCAGCAAAATATTAAAGCCAGTAAGCGTTTTATTGATATGGTGCATCGTGTGGGTGCGCGTGTAACGGTTGAGCGCTTTGGTGTTGGTTTAACATCGTTTAAATTTTTCCGCGATTTAAAACCTGACTTTATTAAAATGGACGCCAGTTATACCCGCGGCCTAGAAGATGACAAAAACAATCAGTACTTTATGCGCTTAATGGTCGATTTAGCGCACCGTATTGGAGTGAGTGTTTTTGCTGAAGGTGTTGAGAGCCAAGAAGAAAAACACATCATTGAAACCTTATGCTTAGACGGCGTTCAAGGTTATTACATAGAAAAACCTAAAGATATCTAACCTCCCCTTCTAAAACAAAAAAAGAGCACATGTTGCTCTTTTTTTGTTTTTAATATTTTATCCTAACCTTAAAATCACATAAATTTTACAGCTTTGTGATCGAAGCGTTATTTTCCGCTGTTTATTTAACTGATAACGACTCGCATATGTTGTTTATCGGGGCAGAAAAAAGGATAATACGCGGGACTTTAATAGCGCGAGGCACACATGACAGAATATGTCTTGTTATTGATTGGAACCGTTCTAGTTAATAACTTTGTATTAGTACAATTTTTAGGCTTATGTCCGTTTATGGGCGTATCAGGTAAGCTTGATACAGCGATAGGTATGTCTTTGGCAACTACGTTTGTGCTTACACTTGCCTCAGTGACGAGCTATTTGGTTAATCAATATATTTTAATCCCGCTAGATATCGAATTTTTACGTACCATGAGCTTTATTTTGGTAATTGCGGTAGTTGTGCAATTTACTGAAATGGTGGTGCGCAAAACCAGCCCTACACTGTATCGTTTATTGGGTATATTTTTACCGCTTATCACTACAAACTGTGCAGTGCTAGGTGTTGCTTTATTAAATATCAAAGAAGATCACTCATTTTTACAATCAGCAGTGTATGGCTTTGGTGCTGCGGTTGGCTTTTCATTAGTACTTGTATTATTTGCAGCGCTGCGCGAACGCCTTGCTGCTGCTGATGTTCCTACACCTTTTAAAGGTGCCTCTATTGCTATGATAACCGCAGGCTTAATGTCGATGGCGTTTATGGGTTTTACTGGATTAGTGAAGTTTTAATATGACCTTGTTTTATGCCTTGATAGCGCTTGGCTCGCTAGCGCTGATTTTTGGACTCATTTTAGGTTTTGCTGCCATTCGTTTTCGTGTCGAAGGCAACCCTATTGTTGAGCAAATAGATACTATTTTGCCGCAAACTCAATGTGGTCAATGTGGCTACCCAGGCTGTAAGCCTTACGCAGAAGCCATTGCTAATGGTGATGAAATAAATAAATGCCCTCCTGGTGGCGAAGCGACGGTAAAAAAATTGGCTGATTTAATGGGCGTGGAAGCTAAACCGCTTGCTGGCGGAGAACAAGCCGACCCAATTAAAACAGTAGCCTACATTAGAGAAGACGAATGTATTGGCTGTACTAAATGTATTCAAGCATGCCCTGTAGATGCCATTGTAGGTGCTACTCGCCAAATGCACACCGTACTTATTGATGAATGTACGGGTTGTGATTTATGTGTAGAGCCCTGCCCTGTAGATTGTATTGATATGCTGCCGGTTGCCGAAACAAAACAAAACTGGAAATGGCAGTTAGATGCTATTCCTGTTACGCAAATAGATTAGAGGTTTGAGTGGAAAAGTTACTTGAACAAATTAAAAAAGGCACCGTTTGGGCATTTCCTGGCGGCGTGCATCCACCACAGCAAAAAACACTTTCAAATAGTGCCCAAATTGCTCGCTTGCCCCTGCCAGACAAACTGGTAGTCCCGCTTAAGCAACATATTGGCGCTAACGGTAAATTAATCGTTGAGAAAGGCCAACACGTATTAAAAGGTCAACCGCTTACAACACCTACGGCTAATTGGTCGGTGCCCGTTCATGCTCCAACGTCTGGAACCATTACCGACATTGCACCTATGCCATCTGCACACCCTTCAGCGCTCCCTGAGCTGAGCATTATTATTGAACCTGATGGCAACGATGAGTGGTGTAGTCTTAATCCAGCGATTAACCCTGCTAAGCTTAGCCACGATGAATTAGTAGATATAATTCACCAAGCGGGTATTAGCGGTATGGGCGGTGCGGGCTTTCCTACTTACGTAAAAGCCGATATTAAGCAACCTATCGAGTTTTTAATAGTAAATGCTGTTGAGTGCGAGCCGTATATAACCGCCGATGACGTATTAATGCGTGAGCATGCCAAGCAAGTTGTGCAAGGCATAGAGCTAATGCAGCAAATATTAAACCCAACGCTTTGTATTGTCGGTATTGAAGACAACAAACCCGAAGCCATTGCCGCTATGACACAAGCAGCAGAGCATAATGCTAATATTGTTATTCAAACAGTGCCAACGGTTTACCCTTCAGGTGGTGAAAAACAATTAATAAAACTACTCACCAATCGAGAAGTGCCAAGCAGTGGTATTCCGGCCGACATTGGTATTTTAGTGCACAACACGGGTACTTTATTTGCGGTGCAGCAAGCTGTATACGAAGGTAAACCACTTATTGAACGAGTAATTACCGTAACGGGCAATACTATTCATAAGCCCGGCAATGTGTGGGCATTACTAGGCACTGAAATAAAGCATTTACTTGATTGCCAGGGGTTTTCCCCAGTGCCACAACAACGCGTTGTAATGGGCGGCCCTATGATGGGCTTTACCTTGCCCACTGTACGTATTGGTGTAGTTAAAACGACTAACTGTATTTTAGCCCCTGATCATAAAGAGCTGGCAGAACCTGGCCCCGAAAAAGCCTGTATACGTTGTAGTGCCTGTGCAGATGCCTGCCCTGCTTCGCTATTACCGCAGCAATTGCAATGGTTTGCCAAGTCAAAAGAGTACGACAAACTACAAGAACATAACTTATTTGATTGTATAGAATGTGGTGCGTGTGCCTACGTGTGCCCAAGTGAAATCCCTCTTGTACAATACTATCGCGTGGCCAAGGTTGAAATTAAAGAACAACAAGCCGAAAAAATTAAAGCAGATAGAGCAAAAGAGCGTTTTGATGCCCGTAAAGAGCGCTTAGAGCGTGAGCAAGAAGAGCGTCAAAACCGCCATAAACGTAAACCGGCCGCTAAATCTGACGATGAAAAACAAAAAGTAGCAGATGCACTAGCTCGTGTTAAAAACAAATCAGATAACGGCGGCGAAAAATCAGCGGTTGCTGCCGCTATTGCACGCGCTAAAGCTAAAAAACAACAAGGCGAGGAGTTAGAGCCGGATAATACTGAAGTTGCAAAAGAGCGCGCACTTCGAAAAGAGCAAGCTCGCAAATATAAAGAGCAAAAGTCACAAACAGATGACTCAGGTGATACTGCACCAGTTGATGATAAAAAATCAGCTGTAGCTGCTGCAATTGCTCGTGCTAAAGCTAAAAAAGCAGCGCAAGCACAAGATGAGCAAGTTAAGACAGATGATGCCAATACTGCACCAGCTGATGATAAAAAATCAGCCGTGGCCGCCGCAATTGCTCGTGCTAAAGCTAAAAAAGCAGCGCAAGCACAAGATGAGCAAGTTAATACTGATGATGCCGATACAGCAGCGCCTGTTGATGATAAAAAAGCGGCCGTAGCCGCCGCAATTGCTCGTGCTAAAGCTAAAAAAGCAGCCAAAGCACAAGATGAGCAAACTAATATAGATGATGCCGATACAACAGCGCCTGTTGATGATAAAAAAGCGGCTGTAGCCGCCGCAATTGCCCGCGCAAAAGCTAAAAAAGCAGCTAAAGCTGCTGAGCAGACTGATCAACCGAATGTGCCAAGTATCAACGAAAAACCAGCCGATAACGTTAAATCTGAAGAGTCACAAACAGACTCTCCAGCAGATAACAAAAAAGCGGCTGTAGCTGCTGCGATTGCCCGTGCAAAAGCTAAAAAAGCGGCAAAAGAGGCACAGCAAACACAAAGCAATGAAGATACTGAGCAAGTGACGACAGCAGAGCCTGAAACGCCAAGTGAAACTAGCCCAGAACAAACCGCCGCCCAAAAGAAAAAAGCCGCAGTGGCCGCAGCTATTGCTCGCGCCAAAGCCAAAAAGTTACAAAAAGAAGGAAATGATCAGTCATGAAATTAACCATGGCCAGTTCGCCGCATAATCATAGCCATAAATCGCTAACACGATTAATGCTAACCGTTATTGCTGCGTGTATTCCTGGGCTCATTGCTCAAGTTTTCTTTTTTGGTACTGGTGTACTTATTCAGTTAGTGCTTGCACTTGTTGCTGTAAGCGCATTTGAAGCTGCCATAATGTTAATGCGTAAACGCCCTGTTTGGCCTGCATTGAGTGATGGTAGTGCTTGGCTTACTGGTGTGCTATTAGCACTGAGTATTCCGCCGCTAGCGCCTTGGTGGGTAATTATTATTGGTTGTTTATTTGCCATTGTAATTGTTAAACAGCTTTATGGCGGGCTTGGTTTTAATTTATTTAACCCTGCAATGGCCGCATATGTTCTGCTTTTAGTATCCTTCCCAGTGCAAATGACAGCCTGGCTACCTGTCAGTGATTTAATAAATACGCCGATTGGATTTGTTGATCAATTAAGGCTCATATTTACCGATTTTACGGCCTCAGGTTTTAGCCTAGATCAAATGCGTGCTGGGATTGATGGCCTAACAATGGCGACACCTCTTGATACTGTTAAAACAGATATAGCACACGGTTTAACCGTTACCGAGAGTATGCAAAAGCCACTATTTAATGAATGGGCAGGCCTTGGTTGGATGTGGGTTAATTTAGGGTT
>BCQL01000171.1_pt1 | contig 10794 bp, 9 predicted proteins | sample 1008151 | NCBI WGS metagenome assembly BCQL01 (sample SAMD00035459, study PRJDB4067) | museum specimen metagenome | biome: marine biome; feature: sea shore; material: organic material | host: Otohimella japonica | place: Japan:Kanagawa | collected 1927
TTTGAGCCTATCTCCCCCGATTACATCACTCTTAGCTCAAGCCTTCACTATTTTTAATACTTACATTCAGTGTAAACATATACAACTAGGCTTATTGTAGCTAATAAACAACATTCAGATCATGGCAACCCGCATTGGCTGCTAACGATATCCAGCAAAACTCCCTTCAAAAGTATTTACCGCAATAAAAAGCTTTTATGAGCCTTCTTGAAAGCAAAAAAAAACGCCTCAACAGCACTTACCTAAGTAAGTAACTGACTAAGACGCTTTTAGCACTGAGCAGATACTAAGCCATTAGTGGCAGTATAAGTTATCCAGTACTTTAATCAGCTCACGAACTTCATCACTTTTAAGTGAATAGAAAACAGTTTGAGCTTCTTTACGTGTACAAACGAGATTATCTTTTCTTAGCCAAGCTAAATGCTGCGATAATGCAGATTGGCTTAGGCCCAGTTTTTTGTTCATCTCACCAACGCACATTTCACCTTCATTAAGCAAATGACATAAAATAAACAATCGGCGTTCATTTGCTAGTGCTTTAAGCATTACTACAGCATGATCTGCACGCTGTTGCATTAATTCTATATTCATCACGCGCTTGGTTCTCCTCAATCATCTCCCTCGCTAATATAGCCTTCCCTAACAAATAGGGCAGCGACATGAAGCACACTTTTTGGTAGATTGTTTTTAAAAATGAGACTTAGCTAATAAAAATGAAGGAAACTCATGAAAAACTACAATAAGGCACTCTTTGCAGGAATGGTTTTTACTGCGTTGTCAGGATGTCAGAATCAAACTAATGATACCCAAGTAACTAAAATCGAGAACACTAAAGATAATGCGGTTAGTCAACAACTCGTCCTAAAAGCTTTAGATTCATCTTTAGGTTATGAAATCGTTGAATCACTAACAGTCGAAGTGGGCCCTCGATTAGCTGGTTCTGAAAAAGATATTATTGCCGTTGAATGGGCGATGGATAAACTGAAAAGTTTAGGATTCGATAAAGTTTATAAAGAATCAGTTCAAGTCCCTGCGTGGTATAGAGGCAGTGCGAAAGCTTCAATCACAGCTCCCTATGAACAACCACTTGTTATCACTGCACTAGGAGGCAGTGTTTCAACGCCAGAAGAAGGCATACAAGCAAATATTGTACGCTTTGACACACTTGCCGATTTACAAGCGGCAGATCCTGAATTAGTCAAAGGTAAAATTGCATTTATCGACCATAAAACCGAGAGACATATTAGCGGTAAAGGCTACGGAAAATCGGTCGGAGGTCGTTCTAGAGGCGCTGTTGCTGCAGCAGAAAAAGGCGCTGTAGCTGTCGTTATTCGCTCAATTGGTACCGATCATGACCGCATGGCGCACACAGGTATGATGCGTTATAAAGATGGGGTGAAAAAAATTCCTGCCGCTGCGTTGTCAGCACCAGATGCTGATATGATTAATTCAATGCTCAAGCGTGATGACAATATCACCCTTTCACTTAACTTAACGTCGAAAAATTTGGGTGTAGCAACCTCTTACAATGTCATTGCTGAAGTCACTGGCAGCAGTAAGCCAGAAGAAATTGTATTAATCGGGGCACATCTTGATTCATGGGATGAGGGGACTGGCGCCATTGACGATGGTGCTGGTGTCGCCATTGTTACTGCTGCAGCTAAACTTATCCAGGATTTACCACAAAAACCTGCAAGAACGATAAGAGTTGTATTATATGCAGCTGAAGAAGTTGGCCTTGTCGGCGGTAAAGCGTACGTTAAACAGCATAGTGATGAGCTGGAAAAACACTATATTGCAGCAGAGTCAGACTTCGGTGCAGGTAGAATTTATCAAATCGATTTTAACGTTAACCCAAACGTATTTGAGCAAGTTCAACTTGAACATCAATCAATGACTATCAATGGTGTAAAACTTGGTAATAACAAAGCGTCAGGCGGCCCGGATGTCTCTATGATGCCAGGTTTAGGTGTGCCAGTGGCATCATTAAGGCAAGATGGTACTGACTACTTTGATTATCATCACACCCCTAACGACACGTTGGATAAAATCGATCCAAAAGCGCTTGCCCAAAATGTCGCTGCTTATGCTCAATTTGCGTATATCATGGCGCAATCGGAACTTGATTTACGCCCTTTAGCCAAAAAAGAACCCAATTAGCCTTTTAGTAAAACTGTTAGGCAATAAAAAAGCAGCGAAATCGCTGCTTTTTTATTGTCTGTTCGTTTTAAAAAAAACGGTTAGCTAATCCAACAGTAAAAGGTTGATAGTAAACCTCTAAACACGCTCTTCACGTAAGAATACAGGCGCTGCAGGCGTTGATAATTCTTCGCTGTAATAATAACCATCAACATCAAATTGTTGTAACCCTGCTAACGATTTAATGTCATTTTCAATAATATACCTTGCCATCAAACCGCGCGCTTTTTTGGCATAAAAACTAATCACTTTATATTGACCATTTTTACAGTCTTTAAATGCTGGGGTAATCAATGTTGCATTCAGCTTTTTAGGTTTTACCGCTTTAAAGTATTCGTTCGAAGCCAAATTGACAATGATATCGTCTTCTTGCTCAGCAACAGCCTGATTAATTTCATCGGTGATCACATCCCCCCAAAAAGCATACAAGTTTTTGCCTTTAGGGTTAGCTAAACTCGTGCCCATTTCGAGGCGATAAGCTTGCATCAAATCAAGTGGCTTAAGTAAGCCATACAAACCTGACAAAATCCGCAAATGTTGTTGTGCTTTACTCACTTCTTTTTCAGACATTGAGTCAGCATCTAGCCCTGTATAAACGTCGCCACGAAAAGCAAACATCGCTTGCTTGGCATTGTCTAGGGTGAAGTTAGGTTGCCACTCGATGAACCTAGCTGCGTTTAAACCTGCAATTTTATCGCTAACTTTCATCAGCGAAGCAATATCTATAGGAGTCAACTCACGACACACATTAATTAATTGTTGGCTATGATCTAACAACGTCGGTTGTGTAAAAGACGCTGTGTTAGCCTTGGTTTCGAAGTCGAGAGTTTTTGCTGGAGAAACTAATACTAACATCGTTAACTATCCTATTAAGCCGTAAAGTACATTCTTTCAATTTGCCTCTATGATACTGGGCTAAATAAAAAAAACCATGCAATAAATGCATGGTTTTTTAGATTGCGCTAATAGAGTTTAAAAATCCCTAGCGAGGGTCAACTCTGTAGCCAATAACAAAGATGCCTATTTTGATGACTCAGCAGGCTTATTCTTCCAAATGCCGTCTTCTAACTGCTCTGCAAGCTCAGGGAACTTATCAGTATCAAACATCGGCTCTTCACCAGCTTTAATCTGTTGACGATAGTCATTAATCACACGAACAGCTAAACCTGATAATAATAGCAGTGCAATCATATTCACCAATGCCATTAAGCCCATCGACACGTCCGCTAAGTTCCAAACAATATTGATTTTTGCAACGGCGCCAAACATTACCATGCCAAGCACAACTAATCTGAAGATTGGTAATGCACCTTTCTTATTGCCAGATAAGAACATTACGTTAGTTTCAGCGTAAGAATAGTTAGCGATAATTGATGTAAAGCAAAACAGTAAAATAGCAAAAGCAATAAATGCTCCACCCCAGTCACCAACATGCGATGACAGAGCGTTAATGGTTTTAGCAATACCGTCGCCACTCCCAGCTGCATCACCTGACAATAAAATAATTGCCGCAGTAGCTGTACAAATAACGATAGTATCAACGAATACACCCATCATTTGCACAAAGCCTTGCGATGCAGGGTGGTTAGGGTTTGGCGATGCGCTTGCCGCAATATTTGCAGCACTACCCATACCAGCTTCATTCGAGAATAATCCGCGCGCAATACCTGCTTGCATTGCTTGTGCAACACTATAAGCAACACCACCAGCAGCGGCTTCTTGCCAACCAAACGCACTGTTAATCACCAACATAAATACTGCAGGTAGTTGTTCGACATTCATCAATACAACCACTAATGCAATGGCGATGTAAGCTAATGCCATAACAGGTACAACAATCTCAGAAACTTTAGCGACTTTTTTAAGGCCACCCATAATCACTAAACCGCTTAATACAGCAATTGCCACACCCACATAAATCGGGTTCAAATCAAATACAGCGGTCATTGCACCAGTAATTGTATTAGCTTGAACTGCATTAAACACTAAACCAAAACAGATTATCAGTAGGATTGAGAATAGAATTCCCATCCAACGTTGGCCAAGTCCTTTCTCCATATAGTAAGAAGGACCACCGCGGTACTGACCGTCGACATCTTTTACTTTATAAACTTGCGCAAGCGTTGACTCAATCATTGCGGTTGCCATACCTAGCATCGCAATTGCCCACATCCAGAAAACTGCGCCGGGACCAGCTGCACCAATTGCGACAGCAACACCTGCCATATTACCGGCGCCGACACGGGCCGCCATACTGGTACAGAAAACTTGGAAAGAAGATAAACCATTGCGACCTGGACGGCGGCTAATGGATAAAATTTTGAGACCATGCGCAAAATGCGTAATTTGGATGAAGCCTAAGCGTACAGTAAAAAATAAACCTGCGCCTACTAGCCCATAAACTAACAATTTACCCCAGAGTAAATCGTTCATGAAATTCACAATCGTTTCTAACATTGCCATTTGCTTAAATTATTCCTTCGAATAACTTTATTTTGTAAAAAGTTGGCTTGTGATTAAGCATCAAAACAAACGCTTCGGACAAAATAAAATTATCGTATTATTTTAATAAGAGCACTCAAGTTCAATTCAGCAGGTATTTCATTTGCTTATCACATTGAATTTCAGTGAGCGAAATATTAGTTATTTATTATTTAGGATTTGATCGAGTTAACTTTACTTTTTTTAGGCACGAATGCCTAGCAAACTTTCTCAATTCTTATCGCTGATTTTTCGGTGCAAAAAATTAGCATAGAAGATCTGAACCAGCAGGTGATCAAGATCACACTTATCTAATTAGCAGCCTTTAGCTGCATCTCAAATAACAATCCTACGCCCTTCACACCCATAAGCTTTAACACAAAACCAACTTTAACCCATTTTAATTATAAAAATATTTAATAAAAAGTTAGACAAAGACCACATTATTGCAACCAAAATAAGAATACAGTGTTCTCATTAAGAATCAAATCAACTTAAATCTTAAAAATACTGAGGTCACTATGACACAAGCAAATGAAATCACTTCGCTGAAAAAATTTGTTAGAGCAACGAACTTCCTTGCCACATCTCAAATCTACCTAAAACAAAATGTATTGTTCAAAAGAGCATTACAGCATGATGATATTAAGCCAAGACTGCTCGGCCATTGGGGCACTTGCCCGGGTATTAACTTCGTATACGCCAATGTCAATCGCCTCATTGTTAAACATCAAAGAGATTTCATCTACTTGGTTGGCCCAGGTCATGGCTTCCCTGCTGTACAAGCTAACCTTTTTGTAGAAGGCTCATTAAGCCACTTTTATCCAGAAACCATTCCTTATAATGAATCTGGCATTGAAGATATCTGTAAAAAATTCTCAGCAGCTTATGGCTACCCTTCTCATGCTAACCCAGAAGCACCAGGTCAAATCCTTGAAGGCGGTGAGTTAGGTTACTCGCTCTCTGTCGCATGGGGCTCAGTGCTTGATAATCCAAATCTTATTGCAGCATGCTTAGTCGGTGATGGTGAATCAGAAACAGGTCCATTAGCTGCATCTTGGTATGCTAACCGACTTGTAGATCCTGCAACCAATGGCGCAGTACTTCCTATTGTTCATATCAACGGTTACAAGATCTCTGGTCCGACTCGCATGGGACGTATGGATCACGAAGAACTTGATCTTGAGTTTCGTGGCTTAGGTTATCACCCAATTATTGTCGATGATGAGCTTGAAGAAGATGTTTTTGTGCAAATGGCAAATGCAATGGATCTGTCTTATGAAATGATCAATGACATTCAAACTCGCGCAAGAAATGGCGAAGACGTCTGCAAACCACGTTGGCCTGTTATTTTAATGCGTACAGCTAAAGGCTGGACTGGCACTGCTGAACACGGTGGTAAAAAGCTTGAAGGTAACTGTGAGTCGCATCAAGTCATCGTTAATAAATGCGCAACGGATCCAAGCCATCTTCAAGCATTGAATGACTGGCTAGAGAGTTATAAGTTCGATGAGTTATGTGACATCAATGCTGATGGACAAATTAGCTTCGATAAAGATATTCAATCGCTTATACCACCTAAGCACTTATGTTGCGGTAGACAGCATCTAAGTTACGGCGGAGAAGTTGTACGTGCTCTAGCGCAACCTGACTTAAAACAATTGAGCTATGGGCCAGAAACACCACGAGGCACTCGAGGTGTATCTATGTACAAAATGGGTGAATGGATGCGTGATGCGTTCAAATTAAACCGTGATCAACGTAATTTACGTATCTTCAGCCCTGATGAAACCTACTCAAACCAACTTCAAGCTGTATTTGAAGAAACAGACCGTGCTTGGCAATGGCCAATTAAGAGCTGGGATCAAGATATGGCAAGAGACGGTCGTGTCATCGAATTACTGTCAGAAAACTTGTTATTCGGCATGATGCACGGTTATACCGTAACAGGTCGCCATGCAATGTTCCCAACCTATGAAGCCTTCTCACAAGTTGTGTCTTCAATGGCAGATCAATACTGTAAATATGTATATGCAAGCCAAGGGGTTCATTTCCGCAAACCTGTGCCTTCTTGTAACGTTGTGTTGTCTTCTTTATTAGAACGTCAAGACCATAATGGCTACTCTCATCAGAACCCATCCTTCCTAGGGGCAATGTTAGAGAAACACCCTGATATTATTTCAGCATACTTACCTGCAGATGGTAACTCGACTCTGACGTACACAGAGCGCGCTTATGAAGATCGCGATAAGTTAAACATCTTAGTTGCAGGTAAAAAAGAACTACCACAATGGCTATCGTTAGATGAAGCACGTAAGCAAACTCAAGACGGTGTCATGGTTTGGGATTTTGCATCGGATGAGAATCCAGATGTGGTTCTAGCTGGCTGCGGGGATTATGTCACCCAGGAATGTATGGCATCTTTAGTACTTATCCGTGAGCTATTACCTCGAGTTCGAATTCGTTTTGTCAGTGTAACTGAACTCAATAGTAATGGTTTAGGTAGTCGAGACTTCCAAGCTAAACCTTGGATGATGGATGAAATATTTACTGAAGATAAAGGCGTGGTATTTAACTACCATGGTTACCCGAATACCATCAAGAAACTTGTATTTGATTATAAAGGTAGTCGCCGCTTTAGAATCAAAGGCTACGAAGAAGAAGGTTCTACTACGACACCATTTGACATGGGTGTCCGTAATGGCACCTCACGTTATCATTTAGTGATAGATATGGCTTACAAGCTATTCCAACAAGGTGTAATTGACGAAACACAGCATGTCGCCATCACAACCGATATGTTACAACGTTTAGTTGAGCACCGTAACTACATCAAAGCAAATGGTGTAGACCCTCAAGAAATTGAAAACTGGGTGTGGACTCGATAACGGTTAGTAGATAACGATAACTCGACTAGGATATAAAGCGCCATTTGGCGCTTTATATCCTCAAATTTTATTTACCTCACCTCAAATGCGTCACTTCGAGCAAACCATACAATTGTTAAAAAATACATCTCACCTGCAACATTCTTACGACCACCCTCCCCTTAAAACAGCCAAAAAAGCAAAGATTGTTAAATTAATACCAACATTGTTCTTTATTACTATGGAAAACCATTGAAATTACGACGATAATTAGCACGCTGACAAAAACATAATAGGAACACCACATAAGCGTCAGCGACACTTGTATCAAACAAATCATTTACATGTGTTTTGGTGGAGTAAAATAACAATGGACTTATACATGATGAAGAACACATTAAAAGTAGTATTACTCACCTCATTGTTACCTTTTGCAGCTTCAGCAGAGCAAGAGTTAACACCGTGGTATGTTGGTGGTGGTCTTGGTGTTAATAATTACGAACCAAACTGCGATCAAAAAACAATGAAAGTATGTGGTGAAGACGACCCTTATGCATGGGATGTTTTCGGTGGTTACTTATTTAATGATTACTTTGGTGTTGAACTCGGTTATCGCGATTTAGGTCGCGCAGAATGGACTGACTACAGCAACAAACGTAATGATGTTGGCGCTAGAGGCATGGCATTAGGCTTAGTCGGTTTTTATCCATTTGCTGATAAGTGGAGTTTATCGGCTGAAGCAGGTGCGATGAATTACCTTATCTCAAACAAGAAAAACTATAATACTGAATATTATAGTGACAGTGGTATAGCACCATACATAGGTGCAGGTATTGGATATAACTTTACTGAAAACTTAAAGTTACAAGCTAAATATCGCCGCTACGAAAACTTAGATGACGATAAATACAATACCCTTGATATGGAAAGTAATTACTGGGGGCTTGAATTAAGCTATCGTTTCGGTGTTGATAAACCCGCTCCAGCGCCAGTCGTTGCACCGGTTGTTGCTGCACCAATTGATTCTGATAACGATGGCGTGACAGACGATATGGATAAATGTCCAGACACCCCATCGACTCATAAAGTAGATGCCCAAGGTTGTACTATTTATGAAGATGCACCTATTTCATCTCGTATGGAAGGTGTTTATTTTGATAATGATTCTGCAGTATTAAAACCTGAATCATACACTCGTCTAGAAAAAGGCGCTAAATACTTAAAAGATAATCCGCACACAACTGCAGTGATTGAAGGTCATGCATCGTTAGTTGGTAATGCTGATTATAATATGGATTTATCTGAGCGCCGTGCACAAGCTGTTGTTGACGCTTTAGTTGAAAAATACGGCATTGACGCAAGTCGATTAAAAGCCGTTGGTTTTGGTGAAGACAATCCAATTATGGAAGGCACATCACCTGAAGCTAACAAACAAAACCGTCGTATTGATGCTGTAGTAAGTGGTGCTGAGAAACGCCCTGTACTAAAATAAGTACCAAAGCTTAATTAGCCCAAATAAAAGTCGCTGCTTGCAGCGACTTTTTAATTTTGAAAGAAAAGTGACATATTTAAAAACCACAGCAGCAAAGGGATGTTATCGGTAACAATTATTTTTCATCATTATTTCTTACCTAAATAGCTAATAAATCAGGTATTAAATAACAAGATTTCATGTCTAGTTGCTCAAAAATTACTTTTTTATGTAATTTTTTTACAAATACAGTTGGAAAATACAGTAAAATCGCTTCTAATAACCGCATTCAACAAAACAACTTTGTTACTTGAGAGGGAAATTTCCATGGCGAACACGTTAGCTCAACTTAAAGCACTGACAACTATTGTTGCAGACACTGGCGACATCGAAGCAATCAAACGTTACCAACCTGAAGATGCGACAACAAACCCTTCTCTGATCTTAAAAGCAGCTCAGATACCTGAGTACGCACCACTAATTGATGATGCAATTAATTGGGCTAAAGCTCAGTCAAATGATGTAGCGCAACAAGTAGAAGACGCAGGCGATAAATTAGCAGTTAATATCGGCGTTGAAATTCTTAAAATTGTCCCAGGCCGTATTTCGACAGAAGTTGATGCTCGCCTTTCATTTGATAAAAATGGTTCAATTGAAAAAGCACATAAGTTAATCAAGCTTTATAAAGAAGCTGGTATCGATAAATCTCGTATTCTGATTAAACTTGCATCAACGTGGGAAGGTATTTGCGCAGCAAAACAACTTGAGCAAGAAGGCATCAACTGTAACTTAACTTTACTATTCAGTTTCGCTCAAGCACGTGCATGTGCTGAAGCCGGTGTTTACTTAATCTCACCTTTCGTTGGTCGTATTTTAGATTGGTATAAAAAAGACACAGGTCAAGATTACACTGCTGAGACCGATCCAGGTGTTGTATCAGTAACCGACATTTACAATTACTACAAGCGTCATGGGTATAATACCGTTGTTATGGGCGCAAGTTTCCGTAACATTGGCGAGATCATCGAACTTGCTGGTTGTGACCGCTTAACCATTGGGCCAGCATTACTTGAAGAGCTTGCTAATAGCGATGCAACTATCACACAAAAGTTAGCACCAGCTACGTCAGTTGAAGCAGCACCAACCCCACTTACTGAAGAACAATTCCGCTGGGAATATAATCAAGATCCAATGGCTGTAGATAAATTAGCAGAAGGCATTCGTAACTTTGCCATTGACCAAGGGAAACTTGAGGTCATGTTAAACGAGAAGCTAGGCTAATTAATTAATCAATGGAGTGATTTGCATGACCCATTTAACTCAGAGTAATACCTGGCAGCAGTTAATTCAAAATGCATCTGTATTGCCTCATATGCGCGAACTTTTTGCTCAAAATCCACAAAGGTTTGAGCAACTCAGTGTTAAGGACTGTGGTTTATTACTAGATTATTCTAAAAACCGCATTAATGATGAAACCTTATCTTTGCTGTTTAAATTAGCTAAAGAAGCTAACCTAAGCGATAAGATTGCAGCCATGTTTAATGGCGACATTATTAATAACACAGAAGGCCGTGCAGTACTTCATACGGCACTTCGCAGTAAGCCTGAACAGGTAATAATGGCTGAAGGCAAGAATATCGTACCTGAAGTACAGCAGACACTGGCTAAAATGCAGCAGTTTGTTGAATCAGTGCAAGATGGCCACTGGAAGGGTTATACCGGTAAAACCATTACTGATATTGTCATCATTGGTATTGGCGGCTCCTTTTTAGGTCC
>BCQL01000172.1_pt1 | contig 10767 bp, 8 predicted proteins | sample 1008151 | NCBI WGS metagenome assembly BCQL01 (sample SAMD00035459, study PRJDB4067) | museum specimen metagenome | biome: marine biome; feature: sea shore; material: organic material | host: Otohimella japonica | place: Japan:Kanagawa | collected 1927
ATCAAACAGTTCCCACTTAGTACCGATTTCATATTGCTCACCGTACTCAGGCTCTAAGTTCATGCCTTCATTGACATCGTTATCACTACTCACGATTGATTGAGGGTTGAAGCTCTTTGAGTAGTTAACATAAATACTGCCATTCTCAGATGGTGAGTAAATCACACCAAACTTAGGTGATACGGCATAACTGTTCTCACCTTCACCATCTTTCTTTTGTTCATCATAACGAACGCCAGCAAGCACTTGCCACTCATCGTTGATGGTCATTAAATCTTGAACATAGAAACCATAATGCTTGTAGCTAGATTCTGACTTGGTCGGGTCATTGTTGTAATCAAGATCAGGTCTTGGAACATCTTGACCAGGCATGACAATTTGCGCATCGCCACTGTCTCTTAGCTGACCGTAGTAATAATCAAGAATGTTAGCACCGACTAATAATTGGTGCTCCATGCCAAAGGCATTCACGATACCCGTGAAATCCATATAAGCTGTTTTGTGTTGCCAATCATCGTAACGGTCAAAGGCTTTAATTTGGTAACCTTCGGTCACAGGATCCATACCCGACACCATAGAAGGAGACGAATCTAAACGTTGGCGAGTAAAGGTTTGGTGGTTATAACCTGTGGTCATTTTCCAGTCGTCAGAAATATACCAAGTTAAGTCAGCACCTAAGTTTTCTACGTTGTTGTCAGTGAATGCCCAAGACATATCCCAGATATCTTCACGGTCGCCAACTAAGTCACCATTGTCGTCTAACCAACCACCTCTATCGATACCTGTTTTGTCATCGGTGTAGTCATATTTAACCGACAGCATCACGTCATCGTGTAAGTCAAATTCAAGGTTGATGTAACCTAAAAAGCGGTCACGTTCTTGTTCTTGCTCACCGTTACCGTCTTGGTATTCACGCCAGTATTTCGTATCTTGCTTCACTAACACAGTGCGGTAGCGAATAGATTCAGCATCGTTTAATGCGCCGCCTGCATCTAACTGAAAACGAGTAGAGCCGTGAGCGTCGGTATCAAATGCGACATCAAATAGCGTGTCATAAGTTGGCTTTTTAGTGACCATGTTAATCAAGCCACCAGGACCTGACTGACCGTATAACATACTTGATGGACCTTTCAACACTTCAACTTGTTGTAGCGTTTCAATTGGCTGTACGTAGTGAGACCATTGTTGCTGACCATTAATTAAAAAGCCGCTACCTGAATCTAATTCAAAACCACGAATATTGAATACTTGGCGGTTCCACTTTTCACTACCACCGGTCACACTTGAATCGTTAACAAGTACTTCTGATAAGTTTCTTGCTAACTGCTCGTCGGTAACAAAATCAGGGATCACATTCACAGACTGCGGCGTGTCCATTAAGTCGATATCGCCACGCATTGCGCCAGAAGAAGAACCCACTTTGTAGTTGTTGAAGTTCATCCCAGTGACTTGAATGCGCTCAATCTCTGCAGTGAAACTTTGACTAGATTTAGAAGTATTTTCAACTTCTTCTGCAGCTACAGATGAAGATGCTAAGCTTGCTACAACAGCGAACGCAATCGGTGAAATTCTCATACAAAATGGCCCTTAATATTGGCAGGTATTGTTAATGAGATGGATTATCATTTGCGTTCTTTACTTTGTGAAGTTTTATTTATGAATGGAGTTAAGAACTGTGAACAACCGCACTAATGAGAACAAATCCCATTACGGTTGTTGAATAAATATTGCGTATTAACTGTTTTTAATGTTAACAGAATAAAAAATTTTACTTTCCATCACAAAACCACCGAAACCCAAAACAAACCCAACAATCGATTAAAATCAACAATTAACATAGCAATAACAAAGCGTATGGGCTCATATCTCTTATATGTAAAGGGTTTAATTGAAATAAGCACCTTTTACTCACATGAATAAATAAAGAATAGTTATTCATTTGTTAAAATACCCCAACCTTTAACATTCATTAAAAACTGTGACCTGTTTGGCAATCTTTCTGATTAAGTTGCGTCTTTACATTTCTTTAATTGTGTAAAGAAATGAGATTAATTATCATTCACGAAATTTTTGCTTTGACGGTCATTTATTGACAGTGAAGCAGGCTTATCAATCTTTGACTGGCCATTAATAACGTACTTTGAGAACTTCACTATGAATGTAGTCCCTGCTTTAAAATGGTTTCATAACTGGGTTGGTTTCGTTATCAGTGTTTCTATGCTGATTGTGTTAACGACAGGTGTTTATCTTGGCGGCATGGATATGCTTAAAAGAATGGACGACAAAGGGCAGCAATATGTGCCGTTAACGTCTGAGCAAAAAGCACACGTTACCGAAACACTTTTTGAACGTTACCCTGAAATGAGCACGGTTCGCTTTCCAACTGAATACTCTCCGTATGTCGAAATCGCTGCAAGAGGCCACTCCATTGCTTTTGATAACGATTTAAATGAACTATCAACCTATAAAATGAGAGATATTCCACTCTATAGCACCATGTTCTGGCTACACCGCAACTTCTTATTAGGTGATTTTGGTAAATACCTTAATGCATGGGCATCGATGATCGGTGGTGTTATTACCTTAGTGGGTATTTATCTTTGGTGGCGTGTTCGCAAAACATTCAGATTAAAGCATTCAATCCCAAGCAATACTAAGTCAAGCAGCTTAGTAAAAAGCCACATTCAGCTAGGACTTTTCATCTCAGTTCCTTTGTTTTTACTGTGTATTACTGGCTTTTTAATTACTTACAAAGGGTTGTGGACAGGCGCACTTAAAACAACGCCAGATAGCAGTATTCAATACCCAATCAGCCAAGCAAAAGATTGGCAAAGCCAAATTCAAACGGCACAAAGTGTATGGCCAGATTCTGAGTTAGTATCAATCAGCAAGCCACGTCAGCCTAGACCGGATCCAAAAGCGAAGGCAGAGGCACCTAAAAAGCCTGTTGACGCAATTTATAGCTATCGATTTAATACCCATAATGACGTTTGGTTACGTCAAGCTGATAGTATCAACATGAACTATGATAAAGGCACAATTACGTCGGCACTGCTTCACAGCGATAGACCACTTTCAGGCCAAATCGCTACGTTTGTTAGACCTTTGCATGACGCAATGAATATGCCGTTTAAGTATGTGGCATTTATCACTGTCATCGCATTGATTGGCACAGTAATCTTAATATTCAGTGCGGTGACTTTTTACCGCCGAATCTTTAAAAAGAAACGCTAGTTACCGCTAAAATGACAACAAAAAACGGCTTACTGGAAACAGTAAGCCGTTTTGTTTTATTAAACGTTGAAATTACACCAAACTCTCCCTGTGGAGTACGGGTTAATCTTCAATGAAAGGAGTGACAGTCCCTGCTACCGAATCATAAACAATCTTGATTTCTGCGCGATTTCGTCCTCTGGTATCTCCCAGTGTTCTTAATACATAAGTACATTGCGTCGCACCAGTACCGCCATCTGCACTATGGCGATAGGATTCAAAATCAACATCATCAGATGTATTTCTAATGGCAACGCTAGGTGGGTCTTCTATCAATGCATTCCACAAATCCACACACCCAGCCTGACCTTGGCCAATATTAACTGGGTTCCCCATTGGATTACCTTTGCCTGTGCCTAATGGATAGCCAAAGGCATTCATATCTAAATCGTTATCAGCAAAATCAGGCAAATCATTCATTGGTTCACTTCCACCAATAATTTGCCAGCGAGTATGCGCAAAGGTAACTGACTGCTCAAACGAAGCCGCCACTGCTTTTACGCGGCTGATTTCAGCATCACGTTTCACATCAATGAACTGACTCGCTGCGATAACAGCTAAAATGGCCAACACAATAATCGCAATAACCAGTTCGATTATGGTGAAGCCTTTGGCAGAAGAAACATTACGAGTATTTACAAAAAACACCATTTGTTTCTCCTTAATAATACTTTCAGGTATAGCGCAAGTTTAATACTCATCTGCCATTACATCAAACAAAAGCATTACAAGTGTAACAAGGTAAAGAATAAGGAAGGGTAAATAACTGGCTATATTCAATGGCATTCAGCTTGAAAAAGCCATAAAAAAACGCGACATATATTGCCGCGTTTTTAGTATCAATATTGCGTTAACGCTTATTGATAAGAGTGAGCACCATGTTGGTGATCAGTCACGTCTTTAACGCCTGTTAGTTCACCTGGGAACATGTCTAATAGCTGCTTTTCAATACCATCTTTTAAGGTGATATCGACTTGAGAACAACCATTACAGCCACCACCGAATTGAAGAACAGCGGTTCCTTCTTCAGTGATTTCAACTAGCATGATGTTACCACCATGGCTGGCTAACTGTGGATTGATTTCTGATTGAATCACATACTCAATACGCTCTTTTAGCGGTGCATCCGCAGCCACTTTACGCATTTTCGCGTTAGGGGCTTTTAGCGTGAGTTGCGAACCCAGCTGATCGGTCACGAAATCAATGCTAGCTTCTTCTAAAAATGGTGCACTCTTTTCATCAACCATGGCACTGAATCCATTAAAAGGAAGCTCAGTATCATCTGCTTCTACAGCATCTGGCGGACAATAAGATACACCGCACTCAGCTTGAGCGGTGCCTGGACTGATGACAAACACACGGATATGAGTGCCTTCAGGTTGATCGGCCAGTAATTTTACAAAATGCGCCTGAGCCGTATCAGTAATGTTGATCATATAACTGCTCCGTTGAAAAACTTAAAAAAATGCTACTTAGCTCAATCAGTACCCGTACAACATGGTGCACCATCTAAATAGTACTTGAGTGATTTACTAAGATTTAGCGCTATGATACTCCTACTTGCTCCTGCTTTATAGCCCTCATCTCGCAAGTGTGACAAAAAATATCCTATTTAAGCGGGTTTTTAATGGAGATTTAAGCTTAATCACTTTATGGTAATTGCATTGTTTTATTTTATGATGTTGTTTCTCCTATGATTAGTTTACCAAGCCACCTTGTTCGTCTACTCATTGCTGTGATGGCAAGCTTGCCACTTTTTGTTTCTTTAAGCGCTTCTTCACAGACGAGCGCGGCAGACACACGAATTAATCAACGATTACTCAGCGAAGACATCAACGCTGATATTACCTTACCAGCTGAATACTTAGGTTATCCGCTGGGTGAATGGCATTTAAGACACGATCAAATTAATCAGTACTTGCAGATTCTGGCCACTGAGAGCGAGCGTGTGTCGTTGGACTCAGCAGGTTATAGCCAAGAAAGACGACATCAGCTCACTGCGGTGATTACCTCTGAAACCAACCAAAAAAATCTTTCTGATATTTTAGCTTATCGCAGTAAAGTCAAATTCGGCACCATGCAAAATAGCCGCAGTAATACTCAACCTCTCGTCGTTTGGCTTGCCTATTCAATTCATGGCGACGAAGCCAGTGGTGCCCATGCGGCAATAGCATTAAGCCATTACCTTGCTTCTGCCAATGCGCCTTGGGTTAAAGACTTGCTTGAAGATACCGTGATTCTAATTACCCCAACACAAAACCCTGATGGCTTTGATCGCTTTTCAAACTGGGCCAATAATAACAAGGGCCAAGTGGTCGTCACCGATAACAATCATCGAGAACATAATCAAGATTGGCCAGGTGGCCGCTTTAACCATTACTTAGCAGATTTAAACCGTGATTGGTTGTTTCTACGTCATCCAGCGTCTCAAGGCCGAGTTGCCTTCTTTCACAAGTGGCAACCGCATTATGTCGGTGACTTCCACGAAATGTGGCATCAACAGTCTTACTTTTTTCAGCCCGGAGTGCCTGATAGGGTTAACCCGCTTACCAGTAAAGCCAACCAGCAATTATCAAATGAACTGGCAGCATTTCATCGCCAAGCATTAGATCAGGTGAAGCAGGTGTATTTTAGTGAACAAATGTTTGATGATTTTTTCTATGGCAAAGGCTCAACCTATCCTGATATTAATGGCGCAGTAGGCATTTTATTTGAACAAGCCAGCTCCCGTGGACAAGCCCAAGCATCGCCAAATGGTGTGGTGACGCTAGCAAATAGCATTGATAACCAGTTCGCTACTTCAATTTCGAGTTTGCAAGGCGCGCATAACTTGCGCGAGAAGCTGATGAAGTATCAAACAGACTTTTTCTCAAGCAATGCTAAGCGCACACGAGATGGCAAGCAAACGGGGAGATTGATTAAAGCTCATGGCGGCGCAGCTCATATATCACAGCTAACAGATATCCTAAATCAGCATAAAATCAGCTTTAAATACCTTGCTAAACCAATAGAAGATGACGACATTATCTTCTCGGAGCAAGACAGTATCTTTATTCCCAAAAGTCAGCCACAGCACGACTTAGTTGAAGCCTTATTTGATAAGCGGACCGAGTTTAAGGATGAAACCTTTTACGATATTTCCACATGGAACTTTGAGTCGGCACTGGGGTTAACATTGATTGAAGGTGCTAAGCCGAGTATTAAATTCCTTGCAGATAAACCGGTAGCGAAAGCACTAACACTAAGTGCTAACACCACAAAAACCGTGTTCCCTGATGAGGCGGTTGCTCTTATTATAGATTGGCAACAAGCAGCTGCAGCCCCTTTTTTACAGCAATTATTGCATCAAGGTGTATTAGTAAAATATGCCCTCAAGCCATTTAGTCTCAGTGCAGCTAACAGTAAAAACTTGCCCGTTGAATTTGTCGCAGGAAGCTTACAAATTCCATTAAAGCAACCTGTATCAGAAGAGCAAGTCCGACAAATTGTCAGTGAGCTTGCCGCTCAATATCAAGTCAATATTGTGGCTGCCAGTTCATCGCATACTGCTGCAGGTATGGATTTAGGTAGCGATGACTTTATTAAAGTTCAGCCCGTCACACCATTATTGGTCACCGGCTCCGATACCAATGCTTCAGAATCAGGCCAGCTTTGGTACTACCTTGATAAGACCTTAGGCATCCCTGTCACTATGGTGAACAGTGAACGACTGACTTCAATCGATTTGTCCGCTTATAGCCATATATTTATGGCTGATGGACCTTATCATGTCATTAGTGATGCAACATCGAGACAGCTAGGAAAATACGTTTCGGATGGGGGGACTATTGTGGCGCAAAAACGTGCCTTAGTTTGGCTTAAAAAGCGCAATATTTTAAAGTCAGAGCCTAAATCTAAGCGTGAGCTCAATAATCTATTTAGTACTTCAGGACTTAAGTTTGGCGACAAGTCAAAGTTAGATGCTCGTCAGTCAATTGGTGGCGCTATTGTGTCGTTAACGTTAGACCAAACTCACCCCATCACCTTTGGCTTACCAAACCCATTACATGTGATGAAAAATCGCGAAATCAGCTTTGGCCCAACGTCCACACCATTTATTGTGGCGGCAGAATACGATAATGAACTACTGGTCAGTGGCTTTCTAGCAAAAGAATATCAACGCTCTTTTGCCAACACGCCGGCTATGATTGTCGAAAAGAAAGGTAAAGGTGAAGTGGTTGCCTTAACGGATAATTTATTGTTCAGAAACATCTGGCTAGGCACAGAGAAAGTGTATGCCAATGCCCTGTATTTTGTGCCATCAGCGATGTAATTTTATCTGAACCTTCAAGGCATAATATACAATTAAAAAAGAGCGCAAGTCGCTCTTTTTTAATATCAAAATATAAGCTAATTCAGTTTATGCTGTAAGTCAGGATCTTTATGCGCAAACTCAACTTGGGCTATTTTTTCTTCTGCTTGCACTTTGGTGATCACATTTTGCTCTGCTAACCATCTAAATTTGTTTATTTCGCTTTCAGGGTCATTATCAACATTAACATCACCATACCACTGCAGTAGTTGTGCTTTTTTTCGTTTTGAAATTTCATCAATGATGTGATCATGCTGCCCATTTTGAATCACAAATATATTGCTGGTTTCAGTTTTAAATACCGAATACCTGACCTTAGTCACTGCAAACCAAATTAAGCAAATAATGCCTAGAAAAAGCCATAAACCAGTACCTGTAACAGGATTATCACTGAATACCGCACGGCCAATATTCAATGCTCCCAATAAAAACCAAAGAATACCTACATTTCTTAGCCAATCATTTTGCTCAATGAGTAAAGATGATTTATCAGGAAAAGTCCCATATTCGACATCCACATCTTCTGCGCCCGATTTATTTTTAAAAGCAAAATTTAGGCTATGTTCATTGAATGTAAATGTGTGCTGATTTGATAATTTTTTCTGTTTAATTTCCATTTTTATCAGTAACTTCCATGTTTCGACGATATGTTTCGTATAAAAGGCTTATAGTGAATAAGGCTGTAAGATACTTTTATTATCAGTATTTGACAACTCCGCCATTGAAGCGACATACATTTCTTATTATCAACTTAAATCAGCAACTTAAGCTATCTACATTACAGCAGGCCTGGCGCTTCAGCTCGTGCTAAACACCATGCTTGAACATGAACATAATCTGCCGCAAATAGCTTGCCAATTTCATTGACTGTCGTCCCTGTCGTTACCACATCATCAATTAATGCCACACGCTGATAAGGTATGGCTTTCGTTGTATTAAAAGCATCGGCGCAATTGCGTCGCCTAGCTTGCCCATCTAGCCCTGCCTGAGCTTGGGTTTCTATGTTTCGCACTAACAAACTGTCATCCATAGGGATCCCCAATTGACGGCTTAATTCATCTGCAATTAGCCACGCCTGATTAAAGCCACGTTGCTGTAAACGGTTCTTGTGCAATGGCACAGGCACGATCACTTGCGGCAATGTAATCACTCCTCTGGCAACCAGATCCATAACCCGAACCGCCAGCACATTCACTAACGCAGTAAGAGGCGCACATTGCTGTTGGTATTTTATTCCTGAAACTAACTCGCCAAGACTTTGATGATAACTACAAGGTGCAATGACCATCATAGGTTTGTGTCGCAAACAGTGACCACAATAGGCTTGAAGTTGCTCCATACGCTTACCACAACCTAAACACACTTCGTGCTGATATAGCCCAGCAACTAAACAGTGGTGACAAATGCCCGTTTGAGGTTTCCCTGAATCAAACTGACGTATGTCTTGGCGGCATAATAGACATCGATTTGGTAAATGACGTCGAAGCCAATGGGCAAACGACGTTAAACGATGACTATAGGCTTGTGGGAGTTGCCAATCCATATAATATCCTTATCCTGTATGGCACTTACTTGTCTGTATCGTGATGATTTGAGGTAACCTTTGCAGCCCACTTTTTCTAAGCTACACGTTCACACTGTTGGTGAAGGCCAAGATCTAATACTGCTTCATGGCTGGGGAGTTAACTCAGCCGTATTTCATCCTTTAGCAAAGGCTTTGGAACAGTATAGAGTGCATTTTGTCGACCTGCCGGGCTTTGGCGATAGTGAAGCCAACGAAGGCGATATCAACGCATGGGCTGAACAACTTGCTCACCAATTACCGCAGCAGGCAATTTGGTTAGGTTGGTCACTGGGTGGGCTGGTAGCCACTCAGGTTGCAATTAATCACCCTCGCTCAGTTAAAGCCTTAATCACGGTTGCGTCATCACCTTGCTTTATGGCGCAGCAACCAAATAACGATGAGCAAAGCTGGCCAGGTATTGCCCCTAAGGTGTTGGCACAATTTTCGGAGCAACTCAGCATTAACTTAGCGAAAACCGTGGAGCGCTTTTTAGCGATTCAAGCAATGGGAAGTGATTCAGCCAAAGATGACATTGGCATGATAAAGAAACTGGTATTAGCAAAACCCTTACCCAGTCAGCCAGTACTTGATCAAGGTTTAGGGATGCTTCGTACCGTAGATTTGCGTTCGCAGTTACATCATATTCAGCAGCCATGGTTACGAATTTGGGGCAAATGTGACAGTTTAGTTCCAAAAAAGATCATCTCTATTTTACCGCAAGCAACAAGTATAAAAGACGTTATTCACAATAAAGCATCCCATGCGCCGTTCATTTCACATACAGATGATTTTTTGAACGAATTATGTACTTGGATCAATAAATATACAGACTAGCGCTATAAAACCACTTTAATATTGACTATAATTTGTACGTTATTATTCAATATCTAAGTGAGTTTTATGCTGGTTGTCACTAATTATCCCCAAGTACCGATAGCAACAAGTAATGTTGCGACGGATCTTGCGCGCGCGGATAATCAGCAAGCCAAGCCTATTCTGCCACCACAAGAGTTGTCTAAAGCCTACCAAGAGCGGGCTTATAATCAGCAAAATGAACGGTTAACTCGCCACGAATTACTCGATCAAAAACAGCAGCAAAAACAATCTGCCGAGCAACAGCAAACGCAGCAACAAACCTTGGGACCTAAAGGTATTTTTCCACAACTATTACGAGTGGCAGCCAATAGTAACCCAACGATTCAACGTCGTGATATTCAGCAAAAAAACCCAAATAACCCGAATGTTGAAACAGATAAAATCAGCGACAAGAATAATAGCCGAGCGATTCAAAGCTTGTTGCTTCATGATGCTAACCAAGAACAAGAGCAAGCATTTTATGAGCAACTAGGTGAACGAGTCGGTCAGTTTTATCAGCAGCAAACAACGCCTGCTGAGCAAAGCCAACTATTCGCGTTAGTCTAAATCCTGCTTTACCTACCTTAGCTTAAACGCAACAACATGACCTGGTAGCGCCATGAAATATTGATCGTTATCAAGCAAATTTTGTTTTTGTATCTTGTAAATATTGAGTATTGGTAACTATTTAATTATATTGAATAAGCTAATATTCTGAAGGACT
>BCQL01000173.1_pt1 | contig 10758 bp, 8 predicted proteins | sample 1008151 | NCBI WGS metagenome assembly BCQL01 (sample SAMD00035459, study PRJDB4067) | museum specimen metagenome | biome: marine biome; feature: sea shore; material: organic material | host: Otohimella japonica | place: Japan:Kanagawa | collected 1927
CACTTAATGGATATGTCACTTTAAGACTATATAAAAATGGCCTAACCCTTCGCCCCATTACGCCTGCAAATAAACCTTGTTCATCAACCTGTGATAATTCAGCCACTTTTTTACCGTCTTTTATAGCAATAACCTCAACACTGACTGCCCCCTTGATAAAACATCTCACAATCAGTGATTTACCATTGGGTGCCTTGTGCATGCCTAATAAAGAAAAGACATCCGTATAATCTCCTTTCAAGATGGCAATATCCGATCCTTGATTAAATAAAGGCGCATTATTCGTCATTGTGTATTGCTCCATAAAATTAATAACTGTTCTAACTACTGATCGAATTGTGCATCAGTCATTCTGGAATGATTAATCACACTAAGGCGCTGTTTTACCGCATCTGATGTTGTTATATGTTCAAGTGACATTGATAAACGACGGCGCCAATTAGGGTATTCTTTCCATGTGCCAGGGATATTGACAGGCATGGTTTCACAAATAAGATCTTCAAGTTGTACGCTGTATAGAGATGAGTTTCCTGATGCGGAAAGTTGAAGCCAAGCCGTTAAAACTTCATCAAACTCAATACGGTTTATATCGCCTTCAAACAGCAATATTCCTTTCTGACAAAATAGATGGATCAATTGATGCTTTTCATGGTCACGTTCATTTAGCATCTCTTGCTGTTGCTGAAGATTAATTAGATTTAGTTGCTGTCTTAATTCGATATCATTACCGTGCCACCAAGCAGATAACGTCGGCACATCATGATTCGCCAGCATCATCAAACTCTGGCGTTTGTAATGCTCTGGTGATGTAAACCCATCATTTTGCTTTGAAAAATAAAACAACTCATTTGAAAATATGTTGGCATTAGAAAGGTTTTGAACTATTTCTGGCGGAACAATGCCAAGATCTTCACCTATAACGATGCATTGAGCTCGCTGACTTTCTAACGACAAAATTGCAAGTAACGCATCAAGTGGGTAATACACATAAGCCCCATCACCTAAGCTTAAGTTTTTAGGCCACCACCAAAGACGAAGTAATCCCATGACATGATCAATTCGTAAACCACCACAAGATTGCATGTTGCTTCTAATTAGGTCTTTAAAGTGGAGAAAATTTAATTGCTGTAATTTAATCGGATCCATCGGGGCAAGTCCCCAATTCTGACCTTGGGGTGCAAAAGGATCTGGCGGGGCGCCAATATTAGCGTTAGCACAAAAATAATCAGCATTTTGCTGCACTTCTGATCCTGTGGGAGAAGCCCCTACGGCCATATCTCGGATTAAACCGATGGACATTCCCACAGATTTCGCCGTTAATTGGCATAAACTAAGCTGACTTGTTGCGACAAATTGTAAGTAGCACCAAAAGTCTGGGTTAGAAAATGTAGCCTGACAGCTATCTTCTTTATGATGACCTACCTGCCAGTCAGCATATTGTTGTAAGGCTTGTTCATGCTGTTTTTTGAAGTCACTAAATGCTTGAAATCGATCTGTTAAAGTCGATTGATTTTCTTCAATAAAGGTATCAAACAATAAACAGAAAACCTGCTGTTTTAGTGCATAGACTTCTGCGTAATCTAACAGTGAATTCTCAAAAAGTTTGTGTTTATTCATTTGCCAGTCAGGCGTTGATAAAACATGTTTAACGCTGTCATATTCTTTTACTGATTCAATATGAATATAAAGTGGATTCAGTCTACGTCGATCATCAGGACTGTACGGACTAATATGGCTAGGTAAGTCCAGAGCATGAAGGGGATTGAGCAGAATAAAGTCAGCACCTTGCTCGGCACTGAATACGATTAACTTTTGTAAATCATTAAAGTCACCTACGCCCCACTGGCTTTCACTTTTAATGCTATACAACTGCGTAGAAATACCCCAAGGATTAGCTTTTTTACTTAGGGAAAAGTTGCCAGTAGTAGCTTGTTGATGATATCTGACACTTGATAATGGCTCAGAAAGCGATCCTGAGTAGGCCTGTCTTGGTGCGAGCATCAGCTGACACAAATACTCAGTGACATGATTATCTGAGTCCAATGAACACGTCAGTTGATGATAGCCAAGCCCAATTGCATTATTTTGATGCTCATTTAATAAAAAGTGATACTTGATATAGAGGCAATCATTTGTTTTATAGTCACCAATAGCGGTTAACTGACTGCTGTGTATTTGAAATCTAAATGATTCATTTTGTTCGCTAAAAAGATGTAACCGTATATAACCAACAAAGTGTTCAGTCAAACATAACTCTACATATGGCTCATCGACGTAAGTCCACTGAAATGTCCCTATGGGTTTAAGCCAGGGTGCCACGTCTAATTCGTGGATGCGCTGCTCGATGAACTTATCATTGAGTACTGACAATGCGCCGTCGACATCAGATTGATGCGGCGCCAAACACATTGACGTTAGAATTCCTTTTCTATCATTAGGCGAAATATGAACATGATTGCCAAAGCAATCAATAAACTCTGCGCCTACGCCTTGCAAATACAGTAACTTTTCCAGTCCCATATTTGTCATCCTCGCAAATAACATGCCTGGTTAATAACTCAGCAGTTACCATGCCAGTCAAACATCACAGTTTAACTACAGTGATATTTCATCAGGATGACAGAATATATTTACAACTTTTCAGTAACTTACTCTAAAGAGGTAAAAGAGGCACAATACGCCTTTGTTTAAAACTCAATAGATAATTCACGATATTTCAATAGTTTTGGTGCAATTTACGCACAAATAACGTGCAGTTAAATAAACAACTACAGAAGTCATAAGTAAATGTTTAATCAAACCTCATTGGCAAAAGTTACACCTTATTGGTGGCAATATGATAATTTAGTTATAACTGATTAATCCATGATGCGACTTTAATGTTAGGAAGGTAAATGAACGCTCAACAGTTTAATGTCCATTTTGCACTTCAAAACCTCAGCGACAATTCCAGCGATATCCCCATTCAACAGGCATTACGTAAAGCTGCAGTGTTAATCCCGCTGATGGAGGTTGATGGCCAGCTACACATGCTCATCACACGCAGAGCGCTGCATTTAAGAGCACATCCTGGACAGTACAGTTTCCCCGGCGGAAAAGTCGATAAACAAGATAATTCCATTATCGAAACAGCCCTTAGGGAAGCAGAAGAAGAAATTGGCTTAAAACAAAGTAATGTCGACGTGATTGGTCAGTTCCCCGCCCATGCGACATTCACAGGGTTTCGAATCACCCCTATTGTAGGCATAATAAAACAACCATTTGAGATCAAAATCGATCCAGGAGAAGTATCTGAGACTTTTTGGGTGCCACTAAGCTTTTTCACAACCGCTAGCAATCGATATCAATTAAGGTATATGCGTGATGGACAAACGTTTGATGTGCATTACATGCCTTATAAAGGCAAATTCATTTGGGGTGTTACTGCGGCGATTATTGATTTGTTGTGCAAACACATCAGTACCACTGATAAGAGCTAAATAACGTAACGAATATACAAGCCAGCAGCAATAGAGACCATCAGTAGCAATGGTATATTGACCCAAAAACCTATTTTCTTCGACGTTTGAGCATAAAAATTAACCCCAAGATTAACAAAACTTATTGCAGCACAAGCCCAGATAACATACTCCAGTCTCACAGTTAATTCTGGATCCCAATTTAATCTGACCTCAACACCTTTACTCATAAAATAACCTACCGCACGATCAGGTCTTGCGTCGCCAAAAACGAGCAGCGCATATACGGCCAACGACCAACCGGCCACAGACAAAATGGTTAATATGATTTGCAAAAATTTTGTTTTGGTCACTAATTCACCCCACTACCAAGTGTTTTATTAAAATAGCGCTTTTGTTCATATGGTTACAAGATAATTTTTACAACCTATTGTACGTATATGACAGGAAATTGGCTCAATTAAGGCATTTATTAGTAAAACTTACGCATTTATCTGCGTCTAAGGGCGTTTTCGGCTTGTTAAACGCCGATATCAAGGTAATATAAAGCACTTATTTTTATCATTGATTCATTGGAGAACTAAGCAACAATGAGCATTACATCTGTCGCTTCTGTATTTAAAGGTGACTTCGCGATTGGTTCGCAAGTTACAGTTCGTGGTTGGGTTAGATCTCGCCGCGATTCTAAAGCTGGTATTTCATTCCTTGCTGTTTATGACGGTTCATGTTTTGACCCTATTCAAGGCGTAGTACCAAATAATTTAGATAATTATACTGATGAAGTGCTAAAGCTTACTGCTGGTTGTTCAGTTATCATGACTGGTGAAGTCGTGGAATCTCCAGGTAAAGGTCAAGCATTCGAAATGCAAGTTACGCAGGTTGAAGTAGCTGGGTTTGTTGAAGATCCTGACACTTACCCTATGGCTGCAAAACGTCATTCGATTGAGCATTTACGTGAATTAGCACACCTTCGTCCACGTACTAACATCATTGGTGCGGTTGCACGTGTTCGTAACTGTTTATCGCAAGCCATTCACCGCTTCTATAACGAACAAGGTTACATTTGGGTATCAACCCCGTTAATCACTGCTTCTGACACAGAAGGTGCTGGTGAAATGTTCCGTGTATCAACCCTAGACATGGAAAACTTACCTCGCACAGATAAAGGCAATGTTGACTTTGCTGAAGACTTTTTCGGTAAAGAATCATTTTTGACTGTATCAGGCCAATTGAATGCTGAAACTTATGCATGTGCTTTATCTAAAGTATATACATTTGGTCCGACTTTCCGTGCTGAAAACTCTAACACTAGCCGTCACTTGGCTGAGTTCTGGATGGTTGAACCTGAGGTTGCTTACGCTGACTTAGATGATGCAGCTAAACTCGCTGAAGACATGCTTAAATATTGTTTCCGTGCAGTGTTAGAAGAACGTCGTGACGATTTAGAGTTCTTCGCACAACGTGTTGAGAAAACGGCAATTGAACGTTTAGAAGCCTTTGTGACCAGTGACTTCGCGCAAATTGATTACACTGATGCAATCGAAATTTTAAAAGCCTGCGATAAAGACTTTGAATTCGATGTTGAATGGGGTATCGACTTACACTCAGAACACGAACGTTACCTTGCTGAAGAGCATTTTAAAGCACCTGTGGTTGTTAAAAACTATCCGAAAGATATCAAAGCATTCTACATGCGCTTGAATGATGATGGTAAAACAGTTGCAGCGATGGATGTATTAGCACCTGGTATTGGTGAAATCATCGGTGGAGCACAACGTGAAGAACGTTTAGATGTGCTTGATGCTCGCTTAGCAGAAATGAAATTAGATCAAGAAGATTACTGGTGGTACCGTGATTTACGTCGTTACGGCACTGTACCGCATGCAGGTTTCGGTTTAGGTTTTGAGCGTTTGGTATCTTATGTTACTGGTGTAAGCAACATCCGTGATGTAATCCCATTCCCACGTTCACCTAAATCAGCTAATTTTTAATCGTTGGCTTTATAAAAAAACGCGCTATATGCGCGTTTTTTTGTGCATAAGAAACGACTAATTAATTTTCTCTACGCACAGTTCAATATATCCATAAATAGCAACAAGTACCATCCAAGGTAGCAGTAACCATAAATAATGTGTGCTAGCGGCTTCTTTAGAATATTGATATATAAGCAAGATAATGCTGGCAAAAATGCTCGCGCAATAGGTTAACCACAGGGCAATAATGACAGAGTTGTTTGTTTCAGTAATTTTATAGCCTGTTAACGCGCTTAATCCGAATATCAGCCCCATTGCAAGCGCTCCACCGACCAAAAACTGAATGGCTGAAGCCAATATAACTAAACCCATAGATTTTTATTTCCTTATAGAATGACAGCTTCTTATCCCTTGAAGCTCCAGTGTTATGTTGTATTGTGTTTTTTAGTAACAAATGATGAATCATCAACATAAGTATTCATCTCTATGATTAACTACTCATATCAAGCTCGTTTAATTGTTGGCTTTTTCACTCCCCTTCTTAAAATTAGATAATCCCCAAAATAAAATACCCGTGCCACTACAAGAAAGAAAAAAGAATAAACCCAATCCAACACGCGCCCCCCAAGAAAATGCAAAGTACAAAACGTCCATATTTTTTCCTTTTCAACATGTCTACTACAAGAAGATTGGATGCAATTGTGCATTATCACTGCTTTAATTAGCATTTAAGTTGTTACTTAAATCGTGCAACAACACTTTCGAACCAAGTACCCAGCGTAGACTTTCTACTATTTAAAAATAAATGTTCGAAATCTGCAGCGACTTCCATTGCAAGAATGCAATCATCAAAATGTGTTTTGAGATTATCGTCAGTAAATACAAAAACCTCTCCATCAAATTGGATACAATGTTCGTTATCATCAAGGATAGATATCAACAAACGTGTATTGGCTATCCATGATGCACGAGCATTAAAAAACATTGCTTGTTCTATCGCTTTTTTCTCAATTTTAGAAACGCCGCTATGAATAGATTGACTCAAGCCCTTCTGTTTATTGTTTACTAATGTATTTAAAAAATCGCTACCAGAATTAAGTACGTACTGACAATAAAAACGTTTGTATTGAGATAATAACAAAGACAAATGATCTAATCGTTCTACACCCTGTTTTCTAAATTCTTTTGAACTGAGATAACTTGGCTCAATAAACTCGTGAAGATTAAGGGCATTTTGCTGCGAGGAAAAATAAGACTGAGCTTCAGACAGCGTCATGTTATCAGCAGTATTGCTACTAAGAACCTGCTCAAACGCTACTGCTTCCATCTCTAATTCCCATAAAGTGTCTGATTCATGCTAAAAGTGCGGTGTCTATTACTTATAATGGCGTTATTATGCACAAAACGAGATAACAAGGCATTAACAATGACAGTTTTATTCAAAAAAAAGAGGCTAACGCCTCTTTTTTAAAACACTAATGGATTAATATTTGGAGCGAACTAAAGATCTTTATAAACCTTGCCATCTTTCATGACAAAACTGACGCTCAATAAAGCTGAAATATCCTTAAGTGGACTCTTTTTAGTCGCAATAATATCGGCAAATTTACCGGTTTCAATGGTACCTAATTTATCAGACATATCGATTAAATCAGCCGCATTCACTGTTGCAGACTGTAAAATATCACTATTGGACATACCAGCTTGGTGCATTAACACCGCTTCTTGTGCATTAATACCATGCTTTGACACGCCACTATCAGTACCAAACGCAATCTTGACGCCCGCCTTATATGACTTTTCGAAGTTAGCTAACATATCAGCGCCAACTCGGATCGCTTTCGCTTTGATAGGTTTAGACATAAAATCAGACGTTTCAGCCATATCTACAACCGTCGCACCAGCCAATAATGTGGGCACTAAATACGCACCAGTTTGCTTAAATAGTTTGATGGTTTCGTCGTCTGCATAACTACCATGCTCGATACTGTCGACACCTGCACGCAATGCGGCATTAATCCCTGCAGTTGCATGGGCATGACTGGCTACTTTTCGGCCAAGATCATGTGCTGTTTGCACAATCTCTTTTAGCTCTAAATCAGTCATTTGTTGACCCGTACCCGTATTGGTATCCGATAATACTCCACCAGTTGACGCGACTTTAATCGCATCTGCACCGTATTTAATTGCGTGCCTCGTCATTTTTCGACACTCATAAGGTCCATCACAAAGCGTTTTAGGAGACTTCATTGCTAATAAATCTGGCGCCATTCCATCTGCATCTAAATGTCCTCCTGTGATAGAAATACCTGCAGCTGCAATAATTCGAGGCCCTTCTATCCAGCCCTTTTCAACACCATCTCGTAAAGCGTACATTTGCTCTGATTCACTCAGTAAATCACGCACTGTTGTAAAGCCAGCTAACAACGTTGTTTTGGCGTAATGAACACTTTTCATTGCGATATCAGCATCAGATAACTTTACTGTATCTTTCGTGTTATCTGGACCAAGTTCCATTTGTAAATGCACGTGCATGTCCATTAAACCTGGCATAACAAAACTGTTTGATAAATCGATTAACTTAGCGTCTTTTGCAATCGACTTAGCTGAAATAAAGCCTTTCCTGACATCAAGGATTTTACCATCTTTAACCACAATAGTTTGCTGAGTTAATGGCGACTTCCCTGGTATGGCAAGTAGCTCACCTGCATGAATAACTTGAGTTGCTGCGAATGCTGATTGAGCCATAACGCCGCTTAATAACAAGGATACTAGGCTAACAGAACGGCGAATAATAGTAGGTTTAAATGAGTGTTTATGATGATTTATCAGGGAATGAGTAAACATGAGTAGCGTCTTTTATAAGTTATTTATACGGGTAATATACCTAACAAAACACAAATGTAAACTAGGATTCACATCCCTTTAATATTAATTCTTTATATGCTAATTTACAGTAAAGACTAATTTTATACGTCAAATCAGTATATAAAGGCTTATACAAAAGCTAAAGATTCATACTTCTCCAATGCTTAATTTTACTCGTCAAGGAATACACATGAACAAAGGCATATATCTGGTGTTAATGCTGACACCTATGGCCGTTGCTATTAGCTCAACAATGGCAATTGCGGATACTCAATCATCGGTTACGCAAGCTAGCCCCGACAATACATTGCAACTTGAGGATATTTTTACCCTCGAATATGCCTCAAACCTTGAAATCAATAACGACGGAGATGAGGTTTACTTCGTTAGAAACTACATGGATATTCAAAGTGATAAAAAGCTCGGCAATATCTGGAAGGTCGACAACAAAAAGCGTTTAACCCCTGTAACTAATGGCTTGCATGTGGACTTTTCTCCAACTTTATCACCCGATAACAGCAAGCTTGCTTATGTATCAACCGCGAGTGGTTCACCTCAAATACATATAAAGTGGTTAGAAACCGGTGATGTAGGCCAAATGAGTCATTTTAGTCATGCGCCCAGTAACCTTACTTGGTCACCAGATGGCACAAAAATAGCCTTTACTCGTTTTGTTCCAAGCAAACCAAAGTCAGTTGTATCTTTACCCGGTAAACCACATAACGCGAAGTGGGCTAAACCAGCAGTTTATATTGATGATATGTACTACCGTTTTGACGGTGCTGGTTTTACGAAACCTGGTCATAGCCATATTTTTGTCATGTCTGCTGATGGTGGCTCTGCTCGACAAATTACCCAAGGACAATTTGATCATCGCAGCAACCTCAGTTGGACAAAAGACGGCAAACAGATAATTTATGCAACGAATACCCGTGAAGATAAAGAATTAGAATGGACTGATAGCAATATATTTAGTGTTGATGTCCAGACTCAAAAAGTTAGCCAACTCACTGAGCGACTTGGGCCTGACAATGCACCTCATGTATCACCTAACGGTAATTACATTGCTTATTTAGGTTACGATCAACATCATATGAATTATGAGAACACTTTATTGTATGTCATGGATATTGATGGCAGCAATAAACGTGCAATCACGACTGATTTAGATCGCTCAATCAATAGCATCCAATGGGCTGACAATAGTAAAGCTGTGTATATGAGCTATCACGATAAAGGTGAAACTTATGTCGCTTATCAACCATTAAATGGTAAACGTAAGATAGTAGCTAAGAACCTCGGAGGCCTTGCATTTGGTCGACCTTATACAGGCAGTGATTTTGATGTAGCAGACAATGGTACTATTGCTTTCACTTACTCTGATCCACAACGCCCAGCAGATATTGCAATCACTCGAAAAGGCAAAACTCAACAGTTAACAGATCTCAACAGTGATGCTCTCGATTACAAAACATTAGCCGATATAAAAGAAATCAACGTCAAGTCGTCTTATGATGATCGTAATATTCAAGCATGGATTGCCTACCCACCTGGTTACAAAGCCGCAAAAGAGGCTGGCAAACAGTTTCCATTGATTTTAGAAATTCACGGTGGTCCTGTCACAAATTACGGTCCTCATTTTTCAGCAGAAGTGCAATTAATGGCAGCGAGCGGATATGTTGTTGTTTATGCAAACCCTCGAGGAAGTGATAGTTACGGTAAGGAGTTTGCCCAAACTATACATAACAATTACCCAAGCCAAGATTATGATGACTTAATGTCTGTGGTAGACGGTGTCATCGCCCAAGAGGCAATTAATAAGGACGCACTATTTGTCACTGGTGGCTCGGGCGGAGGCGTATTAACAGCATGGATCATTGGTCACACCGATAGATTTAAAGCTGCTGTTGTCGCTAAGCCTGTCATTAACTGGTACAGCTTCGCATTAACAACAGATATTTATCCATTTGTTATCAAAAACTGGTTTAAAAAAATGCCATGGGAAGATACAGCTCACTACATGAAACTTTCACCAATAAGCTATGTAGGAAACGTTACAACTCCAACTATGCTATTAACTGGTGATGCGGATCAGCGAACGCCTATAGCAGAAACAGAGCAATACTACCAAGCACTAAAATTACAAGGTGTTGACACCGCGATGGTTCGCATACCAGATGCATCGCATGGTATTACAGCTCGCCCTTCTAATTTAATGACTAAAGTTGCTTACATTCAATGGTGGTTTGATAAGCACAGTAAATAGCATTACATTAATTAAATTACTAAAAGCCACTTTTTAAAAGTGGCTTTTACGTATGTGCAAAGTGTAAACCCCCTTTACACTTTTAGGGCATATTAAATATCGGACTTAGTCTATTTCTCAGTTAGTAAAATTTCGGTTTATAGCTTTTTTATAGTTTGAGTTAGTAAAAAATCGGTTTGAGTCACTGTTTATA
>BCQL01000174.1_pt1 | contig 10748 bp, 12 predicted proteins | sample 1008151 | NCBI WGS metagenome assembly BCQL01 (sample SAMD00035459, study PRJDB4067) | museum specimen metagenome | biome: marine biome; feature: sea shore; material: organic material | host: Otohimella japonica | place: Japan:Kanagawa | collected 1927
GCAGACATCGCCTCCTTCAAGCGGGCGCTGGCAGCCGCCGGGCTCGATGAGGGGTTCATGACCTCGATCGCACCGGGCAGCTGCTCGCGGATCGGCAACGAGTACTACGACAGCGACGAGGAGTTCCTCCACGCCTGCGCCGAGGCCATGCGCGAGGAGTACAAGGCCATCGTCGACTCCGGGCTCATCCTGCAACTCGACGACCCCGCGATCGCCGAGAACTGGGACCAGATGAATCCGGCCCCCTCGGTCGAGGACTACAAGCGGTTCACCATGCGCCGGGTCGAGGCGCTCAACTACGCGATCCGCGACCTGCCCAAGGACCGCATCAGGTTCCACCTGTGCTGGGGAAGCTGGCACGGCCCCCACACCACGGACCTGCCGATGCGCGATCTCGTCGACGTGCTGCTGTCGATCGACGTGCAGGCGTACTCGTTCGAGGCCGGCAACGTGCGTCACGAGCACGAGTGGAAGGTGTGGCAGGACGTGACGCTGCCCGAGGGCAAACTGATCCTGCCCGGCGTGGTCAGCCACGCCACCAACGTCGTGGAGCACCCCGAGCTGGTCGCCGACCGGATCGTGCGCTTCGCCGAGTGCGTCGGTCGCGAGAACGTGATCGCCTCCACCGACTGTGGTCTGGGCGGGCGGCTGCACCCGCAGCTGGCCTGGGCGAAGCTGGAGTCCCTGGCCGAGGGAGCCGCCCTCGCCACCGAACGACTCTGGAGCTGATCCGGTCAGCTCACTCCCGGTGGTCCGCAAGTTCACTTAAGATCAACGGTGATGGGCACTTCCGGTCCGAACATATCGTTGACCGACTCGGAGCGGGCGGGGCTGGTGCGTTGGAGCCGGTTGCCGTCCACTCCGCAGGCGGTCGTACTGCGCTGTCAGATGGTGCTGGCCTGCTCGCGCGGGTTGAGCGACAGCGCCGTGGCCCGCGAGTTCGGCGTGACGCCCCAGGCGGTGAGCAAGTGGCGGAGGCGTTTCCGGGAGGGGCGGCTGGCCGCGCTGAAGGATCGGCCCCGCTCCGGTGCGCCGCGCTCGATCACCGACGAGCAGGTGCGGACGGTCCTGGAAGCGACCCGCACCGAACCACCGCCGAACGGCAGCAGCTGGAGCAAGCGGGACATGGCCGCTCGGGCCGGGATCTCGCCGTCCTCGGTACTGCGGATCTGGCGGTGGCTCGGTGTCGCGGCGGCCGACCGGAACGGCATCGAGCGGGCGCGCGCTGAGGAGCCGTGGAGCGCGCTGTACGTCGCACCTCCGGAAACGATCCTGGTGCTGGCCGTCGACGGGAGCACCGGCCCGGAGGAGGACGCCTGCTCGGCCGTTCCCGCGCGGTCGCAGGGCTACGACGCCGTGCTGCGCAGGCAGCTCGCCACGGCGCTGTCGAGGCGCGTCTCCTCCGACGCGGCCGGCGAACTCCTCGGTTTCCTGCGGAGCCTGGAGCACCGGATGCTCGGCGAGCTCGAAGTCCACCTGATCTGCCACGGGCACGGCACGCGCAAGATGGAGGCGATCCGGCGCTGGCAGGAAGACCACGCCTCGCTGCACCTGCACTTCACGCCCAGCAAGGAGTTCTGGCTGAGTCTGGTGGAGCGGTACTTCGCTCCGCTGTGCCTGGCCTCCGGGGAGACCCCGCTGTCCGTGCTCGCTCGTACCCTGCGGCGGTGGACCGACGGGCGGTGGGGCCGCCAACCCGCGACCTGGTTCCACCCGTGAGTGGTCGAGTGAATTTCTGGACCGCCGGCACCCACGGACCACGCCCGCGATCACTACGTTGCCGGGTATGACGCGATTCCCGGATGAACAGCACGCATCGGAACGAGATCGGCAGGACGGCCGTCGGGGAACGACTCGCCGCGCGGCGCTCGCGGCTTTCGGCGGCGCGGGACTGGGCGCCGCAGCTCTCGGACTGACCGGAACCGCCGCGGCGGCCGGTGGGCAGCGGCCTGGCCCGAGCGGCGGGTCCCGGATCGCCCCGTCCTGCATCCTGACGCCGGAGCAGATGGAGGGGCCGTACTACCTCGACTACGGCATCCTGCGCGCGGACATCACCGAGGACAAGGACGGCATCGGCTTCCTGATGCGGATCGCGGTGGTCGACGCGTCCGACTGCAGGCCGTTGCCGAACATCGCCGTCGACGTCTGGCACTGCGACGCGCTGGGCGTGTACTCCTCCTACACCGGTTACGACGAGGGGCAACTGCCCCCGGTGGACGAGACCGGCCACGCGGCCCCGACCGACGGGACGACCTGGTTGCGCGGGGTCCAGCTCACCGACGCGTGGGGTGTGGCCACGTTTCGCAGCATCGTGCCCGGTTGGTACAGCGGCCGCACCACCCACGTCCACGTCAAGACCATCGTCGGAGGTCATCGCGAGGACGGCAGCTGGGAAGGCGGCCACACCTCCCACACCGGCCAGCTCTACTTTCCCGACGAGTTCAACGAGAAGGTCGCGAAGACGGATCCGTACCGGAATAATTCCGTGCCCCGGACCACCAACGAGCAGGACTTCCTCTACACCGGTGGCAACGAGGGCCCCGCCACGGTGATGGACATCGACCCCGGGCTGCCGGTTCCCGGGCGCGGTGTGCGGGGGACGGTTGTGCTGGGCATCGACCCGAGCGCCACACCTCCTCCGGAAGGACTCCCGCCGACCCGGTGAGCGGACGCGCCGGGGTGTCCCGCCGCATCGGCGAACCGACGGATCACGCTCCGGCAGGCTCGTCGGTTCAGACCGCGGCCGTACCGATGAGTCCCTCGCGGGTGACCAGCTCGGCGAGTCGCTCTTCGCCGAGATCCCGAGTGCCCTCCGGCCGCATCGGCAGCACCATGTAGCGGGTCTCCGCGCTGCTGTCCCGGACGGTGATGTCGACGTGCTCGGGCAGGGCGAGCCCGAACTCGGCGAGGACGGCGCGGGGCTCTCGCACCACGCGGGAGCGGTAGGACTCGTGCTTGTACCAGCTCGGCGACGGACCCAGCAGGGAGATGGGATAGCAGGAGCAGAGCGTGCACACGAGCACGTTGTGGTGGTCGGCGCTGTTCTCGACGACTCGGAGCCGTTGCTCTTGCAGACCGCCGCCCATGGACAGGCCGAGTTCGGGAAGCGCGGCGTTGGCATCGGCCAGCAGGCGTCGTCGGAAGCCGGGATCCACCCACGCGCGGGCGACGATCCGGGCGCCGTTGACCGGGGAGGCCTCGGCCAGGTACCCGGCGATCGTGTCGTCGAGCTCGGCGTCGGTGGTGTAGCCGGCTTCGATCAGGCGCTCCTCCAACCTCCGCACGTGCGCGGCGATCGGCAGGCTCGCGTGCTCGGTGCTCATCGGTCCTCCTCGATGGTGGTGAGGTAGGACTCCCAGAGGTCCACCGTCACCGAGTGCGTGCCCTCGCCCCACAGGTCGCGGGCGGCGAACCGCACGGTGTAGACGGGCTCGACGCGCGGATCGGCGATCCGCCGTGCTCGCTGGTCCGGAAGCGGATGGGTTCCCTGCAGTTCCAGGACCTGCCCGACCCGACCGCGCACGTAGCGCGGTAGCCGAGTGTGGTGCGGCGGGTCGAGCAGCGAGGTGCGCACCCGAGTCCCAGGGGAGAACCGCGCTTCACTCATGTTCACCCCGCTCCGTGCGTGGACGTTCCCGCGCCGAATCGCTCGGGAAGCTCCGCGAGCTCATCCAGTTCGGTTTCCTCGAGCACTCCCTTCTCCCGCAGCAGCGTTTTCACGGCGGTCAGCCAGCGCTCGTAGTAGGAGGCGGCCAGGTAGTCCCCGGGCGGCATGCGTTCAATGGCGTCGCGGAACTCGTCGAGGTCGTAGACGCCGCGACGTATCAGCACCGAGTTCAACGCGAAGACGCGTGCCTGCCAGTCGGCGTGAAAGGACGGTGTCTCGTCGGGGTCCGGAGCGATCGCTCCGAACCCCTGCTGGCCCCCGACATCGTTGACGCGGCTCATGACACTCAGGCTAACCGGATCCTGGTTCGAGCGTGGCTCGTTGGCGTTGACTCGCCACTGTGGTCATCGCGCCTCCTCGGGTTTGTAGCTTCCCGGCACCGTCCGGCTGGTGATGGCGATCCGGTTCCACGCGTTGATCGCGACGATGGCCCAGACCAGCGCGACCAGGTCGGTCCGGTCGAAGTGCCGGGCGGCCTCCTCGTAGATCGAGTCGGGCACGTGGCCGTCGCCGAGGTGGGTGACCGCTTCGGTCAGCGCCAGCACCGCCCGCTCCCGGTCCGTGAAGAACGGCGTCTCGCGCCAGCCGTTCAGCGCGTAGATCCGCTGCTCGCTCTCACCCGCGGCTCGAGCGTCCTTGGTGTGCATGTCGATGCAGAAGGCGCAGCCGTTCAGCTGCGAGGCGCGGATCTTGACCAGCTCGTTGAGGACCGGATCGACCGACTGCTGTACCCGGCCCTGCAGCGCCGTCATCGCCCGGTAGAGCTGCGGTGCCTGCTCGCTCATGGTGAAACGCGGTTCCATGGTTCGGTGTTCTCCTCGATGTCGTCGTGGTGATGCCCGCGGGAAAGCGCGGTCAACTTGTCCGGATTGGCCACGAGGAAAACCCGTCGGATGCGACCGTCGACGACGCCGACCGTCATCGCGGTGGCGGGCACGTCACCGCTCCACAGCAGCGCCCCCGGTTCGTCGTTGAGCGTGACGAACCGGAGCTCGCGCTCGGAGAACAGGCGTCGGCGAATGCCGTTCAGGAAGCGGGCGACCTTGTCGGAGCCGTGGATGGGGTTGAGCGCGCTGCGCACCTTGCCCCCGCCGTCGGCGGACAGGATGACGTCCGGAGCGAGCAGCTCCAGCAACGCCTCGACGTCACCGCCCCGGCACGCTGCCAGGAACCGCTCGGTCACGTGCTGCTGGGTGGCCCGATCGGTCTCGAACCGCGGCCGCCGAGCCCGCACGTGCTCGCGCGCCCGTCGGGAGAGCTGGCGCACGCTCGCGCTGCTGCGGTCCAGGGCGTCGGCGATCTCCTCGTGGGAGTCGCCGAACACCTCCCGCAGCACGAACACCGCCCGCTCCAGCGGTGACAGCGTCTCCAGGACCACCAGCATCGCCGTCCGAGCGGATTCGGCCAGCAGCGTGTGCTCGGCGGCGTCCGGTGCGTCCTGGGTCACCAGCGGCTCGGGCAGCCACGGGCCCACGTAGGACTCGCGGCGCGCCCGGGCCGCGCGCAACTTGTTCAGGGCCAGTCGCGTGGCGATCCGGACCAGGTACGCCTCGGGATTGGTGACTCCCGAGCGGTCCTGCGCCGACCAGCGCAGCCACACCTCCTGCACGGTGTCCTCGGCGTCGGCGACACTGCCCAGCATTCGATAGGCCGCCGCGAAGCACCGCTCGCGGTGGTCCTCGAACTCGTCTTCCCGATCAGCCATCTCCCCGCCGATCCCTCCGGAGTTTCCTCGCACCCCTCAAGACACGTGGCGGGTCCCCGCGTGTGACATCACGGCTCCCGCGCTTCGCGGCGAAGCGTCCCGACGACGACGGTGGCTCCCAGGTCCTCGGATCCGGTCACGCGCGGAACCAATCCGTTGCGCTCGAGGACGTCGGCGGTCCGCTGTGCCTGGGGTTCGCCGGTCTCGATCAGCAGGTGACCGCCCGGTGCCAACCACAGCGGTGCCTCGGCGGCCACTCGCCGCTGGACGTCGAGGCCGTCCGCTCCACCGTCGAGCGCCAGGCGCGGTTCGTGGACGCGGGCTTCCGGCGGCATCATCCCGAGCGACTCGGAGGGGACGTAAGGCGCGTTGACGGCGAGGACGTCGACGCGGCCCCGCAGCGCGGTGGGCAGCGGTTCGTAGAGGTCACCCTCGTACACCCGGCCGTGGGCAGCGATGTTGCGCCGGGCGCACCGCACCGCGGTGGGATGGAGATCGGTGGCGTACAGCTCGATCCGGTCCAGGGTCGCGGCCAGCGCGGCACCCACCGCGCCCGCGCCGCAGCACAGGTCGACGACGACGGGGCGCTCCCCGTCGGCGAGGGCGGCCGCCTGGTCGACGAGGAACTCGGTGCGGCGGCGCGGGACGAAGACTTCCGGCTCCACGGTGATTCGCAGGCCGTGGAACTCCGCCCAGCCCAGGATGGGTTCGAGGGGGAGGCCGTCGGCTCGGCGGGCCACCATGGACGCGAGCTCCTCCGGACCGTCCGCGGCGGCCAGCAGCAACTGCGCCTCCTCCTCGGCGTAGACGCACCCGCAGGCACGAAGCCTGGCCTCGATGGAGGATCGCGAGCACGCTGACTGGGAAAGCGACATGACAACGCCTTTCGGACGTCGAGGGGCGCTGCTTTTCCGCGCCCGGAGCCGTGAGGTGACAACGTCCGCCCCGAATCAGCGGTAACGGGTCTCACTTCCTCGATGCTCCCCTGCCGGAAGGGAAACCCTACCCGGGGGGCGGACCTGCGGTGGAGCGGTTGAGAACAGGTCAGTACCTCCGGGGAACCGGCAGCAGCGGACACGACGACCGCCCGAGATTCGCTCCGCAACCCGACAGGAGATGTCGGGTATCGGTGCGACCGTTCCGGCGTACACCACCGAGGAAGGAGCGAACACGGTTGAACACGAACGCGGATCTGACGGGACGGGTCGCACTCGTGGCGGGCGCGACCCGCGGCGCGGGCCGGGCTATGGCCGTGGAGCTGGGCCGGTCCGGAGCGACGGTCTACGCGACGGGACGCACGAGCCGGGAGTCGGTGAGCGAGGTCGGGCGCTCGACGGAGACCATCGAGGGCACGGCCGAGCTGATCGAGCAGGCGGGTGGTTCGGGGATCGCCGTGCCCACCGATCACCTGATGCCGGAACAGGTGCGGGCACTCGTCGAGCGGATCGATCGCGAGCAGGGGCGCCTGGACGTGCTGGTCAACGATGCCTGGGGCGGGGACCGCTTCGTCGAGTGGACGGCGCGGATGTGGGAGCACGATCTGGACGCCGGGCTGCGGGTGCTGCGGCTCGGCGTGGAGTCGCACATCGTCACCAGCCACTGCGCCGTTCCGCTGCTCGTCCGGAGTCCGGGCGGGTTGGTGATCGAGGTGACCGACGGCACGGAGGAGTTCAACCGTGACTACCGGAACTCCTTCTACTACGACCTGGCCAAGGTCGCGCCGCTGCGGATGGCGCACGGGCTGAGCGCGGAGTTGCGGGAGTACGGTGCCACGGCCGTGTGCGTGACACCGGGATGGCTGCGTTCCGAGGAGATGCTGGACACGCACTTCCGGGTCACCGAGGAGAACTGGCGCGACGGGTGCGAGCAGGATCCGCACTTCGCGATCTCGGAGACGCCGACCTTCCTCGGGCGAGGGGTCGCGGCGCTGGCCGGAGATCCGGACGTCGCGCGGTGGAACGGGCGGTCGCTGTCCAGCGTGGGGCTGGCCAGGGAGTACGGCTTCACCGACGTGGACGGTTCGACGCCGGACGCGTGGCGCTACCTCACCGAGGTGGTCCAGCGGGAGGGTGCGCTCGCCGACGTGACCGGCTACCGCTGAATCGGCTACCGCTGAACACCGTAGGCGGCGGTCATCCGCCGTGCCGCGTCCGCGAAGCGGGCGCGGAGCTCCGGCGGTTCCAGCACTTCGCCTTCCGGGCCCAGCGCGAGCAACTGGTCGTAGGCGACGTCGAGGGACTCGACGGGCAGCGTGACGGTGATCCGCCCCTGCCCGTCGGTCGCGCCTTCGGCCAGTGCCCGCTCCGCGGCCGTGCGGTCGGTGACGTAGCGCAGCTTCCGCGCTCCGGACTCCGACAGCCGGAGAAGAACCCGGTCGTGCAGGATCGATCGCGCGAAGTCCGCGGAGTGCCGCTCCCAGAAGTCGGCCAGGTCGAAGTCCTCGTCGCGGGTGAAGCGCTCCGCCGCGGGCTCGACCGACGAGAACCGGTCCACCCGGTAGACCCGCAGGCAGTCCTCCACGCGAGCCGCCAGGTACCAGCGGCCCGCTTTCAGCACCAGTCCGTACGGTTCCAGCTCCCGCTCCACGTCCCGGTCCTTGCGGCTGTAGCACGCTGTGATCCTGCGGTCGACCCAGACCGCGTCGGCGATCGCGGGAAGCAGCGGAGGTGTCTCCGGCGGCTGCCACCAGCCGGGCGCGTCCAGGTGAAATCGCTGCGCCGCACTGCCCTGGGCATCACCGAGCTCGGGATTCAGCGCCGCCGAGACCTTGAGCCGGGCCGCCGAAGCCGTGTCGGCGAGTCCCATGTCCCGGAGCGCGGAGGGAACTCCGGACAGGAACAGGGCCTCGGCCTCGCTCCTGCCGATCCCGGTCAGCCGCGTGCGGTAACCGCCGACGAGGTGGTAGCCACCCGCACGCCCCCGCTCGGCGTAGACCGGAACTCCGGCCTCCGACAGGGCGAGCACGTCACGTCCCACCGTCCGCTCGGAGACCTCCAGCTCCGAGGCGAGCTCGGCGGCCGTCATCTCCTGCCTGTTCTGGAGCAGCAGTACGAGCTTGATCAGTCGGGCGGCGCGCACGAGCGTGATTGTGCCAGGCACCGCCGAAGGTCACGGATTCGTCGCGGATCGCCGTCGCAGCGCGATGATCAGGGCGCGACCGAGCAGGCCGACGAGCAGCACGCAGCCTCCGGCCAGCACGCTGCTCAGGGGCAGGGTGGCTGCCAGCAGCAGGCAACCGGCGAAACCGAGCACGGTCAACGGGCGCAGCCATCGATGCTGCCTGCCGGGCAACGTGAAGGCCGCGGCGTTGGCCAGGGCGTAGTAGACCAGCACTGCGAAGCTGGAGAACCCGATCGCCCCGCGCACATCGGCGACCAGCACGATGATCAGCACCAGGGCGCCGAGCAGCAGTTCGGCGCGGTGCGGCACCCGGTGGCGCGGGTGGACGGCCGCCAGCCAGCCGGGCAGTTCGCGGTCGCGGGCCATGGCCAGGCCGGTGCGGCCGATACCGGCCATCAGGGACAGCAGCACCCCGGCCGAGGCCACCGCACCACCGACGCGCACCACCACGGCCAGGGCGTCCGACCCGCCGGACCGGGCGACCGCGGCCAGCGGTGCGGCGGCTTCGGCCAACGCGCGCGAACCGACGGCCAGGAGCGCGACCAGCCCCACGGCGGCGTAGATCACCACGACCACCAGCAGCGCCAGGGGAATGGCCCGCGGGATGGTGCGGGCCGGGTCGCGGACCTCTTCGCCGAGGGTGGCGATGCGGGCGTAGCCGGCGAAGGCGAAGAACAGCAGCGCGGCGGCTTGGGTGATGCCGGTGAACCCGTGGGGGAACCACTCGGTGAGGTGCCCGGTGCCGGCCTGCCCGCCGCCGAGGCCGGCTGCGATGACTCCGGCCAGGGTGACCAGGGTCAGCGCCACCAGCACGCGGGTCACGCGGGCGGTCTTGGTCACCCCGAGGTAGTTCACACCGGTCAGCACCACCACGGCCGCCACGGCGACCGGGACCGGATGTGCCGGCCAGGCGTAGGCCCCCAGGGTCAGGGCCATGGCCGCGCAGCTGGCCGTCTTGCCGACCACGAAGCCCCACCCGGCCAGGAAACCCCACACCGGCCCGAGCCGGCGGCCGGCGTAGACGTAGGTACCGCCGGATTCCGGGTATCGTGCGGCCAACTGCGCCGAAGCGGTGGCGTTGCAGTAGGCCACCACCGCTGCCAGCACCAGCGCGAGCAGCAACCCGGATCCGGCTGCGGCGGCGGCCGGGCCGAACGCGGCGAACACCCCGGCGCCGAGCATGGAGCCCAAACCGAGCACGATCGCGTCGGACAGCCCCAAGCGGCGTTCCAGGCGGGCCGGTTCGGCAGCAGCGGACATGATGACTCTCCTCCTCGAACCGGGTTCAGGAGTGGAAGGCGAGGTAGGGGGCGAGTAGCAGCAGCGCGGTGGCCAGCGCGTACTTGAGCCGGCGGGCGGGTACGGCTCGGGCGATCTTCCAACCGAGCAGCACACCGATCAACTCCGGGACGCCGACCAGCACGGCCAGTGGCCAGTTGATCGTACCGTTCGCCAGGTATCCGAGGGTGCCGATGGTGGCGATGACCACGGACTGGGCCTGGGCCGCCGCGAGGGCGGTCAGCACGGGCAGACCGCAGAGCACCAGCAGCGGGACGGACAACATGGGGCCGCCGAGCCCGAACATGCCGGCGGCGACGGCCACGACCAGCCCGACCGCCCCGATGACCAGGGGAGATACGTGCTTCGGGACTTCGTCGCTACCGCGGGCGCGGTGTTCGCGCACCCATACCAGGATTCCGGTCACCGCGACCGCCACGGCGAGCAGGACCCCGAACACTTCGCCGCTGATCACGGTGTTGACCAGCACCCCCAGCGGGGTGCCGATCGCGGCGGCGACGGAGAGGACCGCGGCGACGCGGCGCGTCGCCGGCTCGCGCAGATGCCCCGAACGGGTGTAGGCGGCGGTGGCCAGGGCTCCCGTGCCGACGTGGGTGACGATGGCGGTACCGGCCACCCCGGCCGGGGACAGCCCGGTCAGCAGGAACATCCCGATGGTGGGCAGCACTCCGCCCGGTCCGACCGCGGTGATGCCGACTCCGCCGGCGAGTCCCAGCAGCGCCAGCAGCGCCAGGGCCAGGGGAGACAACGCCGTCCCGGTCATGAGTGCCCGTGCGATCTCGATCCGACTTCGCTCACGAGCCGTGACGCTACCCGTCTCTCGGGATCACCCGGCAGTGTGGCGGTCACGGTCGTAGGTCACGGAATTCGCCCGAGCAGCTCGCTCAGCCGGGAGCACGGCAGCGACCGCGCCTGCTCGGCGAGCGCGGCCGCGTCGCCGTGCACGGCGCGACTCAT
>BCQL01000175.1_pt1 | contig 10702 bp, 6 predicted proteins | sample 1008151 | NCBI WGS metagenome assembly BCQL01 (sample SAMD00035459, study PRJDB4067) | museum specimen metagenome | biome: marine biome; feature: sea shore; material: organic material | host: Otohimella japonica | place: Japan:Kanagawa | collected 1927
TTCATGGCTATTTGGCGTTTGGCATTTTTGATGACCGTTTGTGAGCATCACACGCCTTATCTTAGCGATTTTCAAAGTCAGGTAGAGGCAGTGACTTCCTACAAGTTAAGTAAGGATAGCCAGCGCACAATTGAATGGATGATTGGTTTAACCCTGTTGAACTTTCAGCGAAATTAGCCAGACTGTTTGAGACAAAGCCGAGTTACTGACTCGGCTTTTAGCATTTTCAGACTTAGAAAACTTAAATTTGATTATTTTTGATTAAAGCAGCCGAACCCTTTTCAGAGTCCGGCCTATCCAGAAAGGCAGTGCGAGAGGACATGAATAAACAGAAACCTCATTAATCCACATTAGTGATATTGCTTCAATAATTGTCCGTTAAATTACAATCGACCATGCAGATATACTGTTAACTTTTCATCAATTACATAAATAGCTCGATTGACTGCATAAAGCACTTACCTTGCCATCAGCATTGCAATTTTACGTTTTAAATTCATTAACTTATTTAGTTATACCTTCAGCTCAAGAGGCAAAGCAAAACAAACTACCACACTACGACCAGAAGAAGTTGCCGTGTTCTCGTAATGCCATCCATATTGATCAATCAGCCGTTCCGTCAACTCGAGTCCTAAACCAAAACCGAGATCTTGTTCTACTTCGTTATTAGATAGGTTGTCGTTGTCGATTCTCAGATCATTGCCAATTTGCTCAATGACAACTTTACCGCAGTAAGTGTGTTGAAAAGCATTGCGAATGAGATTGGTGATCACGATTCGGCATAGACCAGAAGGCAACTTCAACTCCGTATTATCGGTGGAAATTGAGACTTCTACTTGCTTGCCATGCAGCACATAAGTGAGTTCTTGGTTGATCTGAGTGACCAAGTCACCAAGCACAATACTCTCCGTCGGCAAACTTTTGTCTTCCTGACGATTGAGCCATAACAAGGTCTCCGTTAAGTCCGTCATGGTAAATACTGCACGTTCTATTCTTTCGAGTACTTCTTCTTGCTTCGCTTTATCCACTTCTTTACTGATCATTTTGCTCAGCAATTCTGTGTTGGTACGAGTCACAGCGATGGGTGTTCTAAGCTCATGGCTCGCGTACCCGAGGAATTGTTTTTCACGATCTAAGCTGTCTTGTACTGAACTTAAGCTGGACTGTACAATTTCGGCTAATGAGTTTAGCTCACTGTACTGGAAACTTGGGATGGGCTCCTTAAGCTTTTCTTTATCGAGAGATTTTGCCCACTCACGCAGATCTTCAATGGGCGTGGATACAATTCTTAAAATTACGAATAAAGCGGCTGAAAACAGCAAAAGTGCCCCGAGCGCAGTAAAGATGATGTAGAAGAAGTGCGGAATTTCCTCGTCACGAAATCGTGTATCCCCTTCTCTCTCAGGAAGCTCCATCGAGACATACACTGCTTCGCCCCTATCTACGATTTTCATCGCAAAATAGCCTCTTTTAGGTGGCTTAGTAATTGGAATACCTTCTATATGCTTGAGCAACTCATTAGGGATGAGTTCGTCCTCATTAAAGGTTTCTCGAATAGGTAGAGGTAAGTCTTGCCAGCGCATCGCAACCGTCACTTCACCAAGTTTAACTGGGTGGTTTTCTTGCGGCGTGACTTGGCGGGCTTGGGCTCGCATAGAACCTGCCATCGCCATATCCATCCCTGAAAAGAAGTAATTCACCGCCACACCAGACATGATAAGAATGGTAACGGAACCAACAAGAAACATCACAGCAAGAAAATAAAGTCGTAAACTGCGCCTGATCCTCATTGCTCACCCTCTAACTTAAACGCAAAACCTCGACCAACAATGGTGTGAATGAGCTTGTGTTTCGCATTAGCATCGACTGCTTTGCGTAAGTTATGCATGTGCACCTTCAAGCTATTACTATCCGGTTGTTCGTCTCCCCAGACACTATGCATGAGCTTTTCACGGGAGACGGCATTTGGGCTCTCACGCATTAAGGTTTCTAAAAGCGTTACGCCGATAGGTGTCAACTTGAGCTCCGTTCCATCTCGGCTTGCGATCTGGGTTTGTAGTTCTAATTCAACCCCTTCGACCATCAATTTCGTTGCTTGTCCACTTCTTCGGCGTGACAACACTTGTGCCCGTACGATCAATTCTTCCATCGCAAACGGCTTAACCAAGTAATCATCGGCTCCTTTTGAGAAGCCCGTCAGTTTATCATCCAAAGTATCACGGGCTGTAAGCATTAAAACAGGAACATCTATTCCCAATGCACGAAGATTCGCACACACCTCTAGCCCATTCATCTTGGGCAAATTGAGGTCCAGTATGACGGCATCATAGGGATTCTGTTTGATCAGATAAAATCCAGCAACACCATTGGCAGCATGGTCACACTGAATATCTTCCAGTTCGAGGTAATCAATCACGGCTTTCGCCAAATCTAAATCATCCTCAACCAACAATAATTGCAGTTTTTCAGAATTCATCCTTTCCTCTAAATATTCATTCAATGTGACCGTGTATGAGTTATGCCGTGCTTTCTACCTTGCGCATCACTCGTTGTTTAATACGCTCTATACTCGTTCTAATATCGTTATCAATCATCAATAATGACGGGGTTAATATCAACGTAATCAACGTCGCAAACAAAATACCATACCCTAGTGCTGCCGCTGCAGGAATTAGGAATTGCGCTTGCATCGATGTTTCGCTGAGTAGCGGAGCAAGACCTGCAAATGTAGTGACTGATGTCAGTAGTACCGCGCGCAGTCGCCCAGTGCACGCTTGTTTTATCGCCTCTGCTGGCGGCAGTTTCTTTTCTCTCACTAATTCATTGTAGCGCGACACCAACAACAAACTATCGTTCACTACCACGCCACTCAATGCCAAAATACCATTAAGTGACAAAATACTGATGGTCAAATCGTTCCACCAATGCCCAAGTATTGCCCCCACGATACCAAATGGAATCGCAACCATGATAATCAGTGGCTGGACATAAGACTTCAATGGAATAGCCAACAGCGAAAAGATAACGACCAACGCTAGAACAAACGTGCTTTCCATCGACTCTGTCGATTCTTGTTGCTGCTCGGCCTCCCCTGTAAAGTCGATCTTCAAGGTTGGGTAGTCCGACTGAAGTTCCGGTACCACAGTACGTTTAAGTTGATTAACCAACTCGTTTGATGAAATTACATCTTTATCGACAACAGCAGTTAAGTACACGGCCCGCATGTTATCAATGCGTGTGATTTCCGCTTGTTGATAATCTGAATAAACGTTCGCTACGGCCACCAAAGGCACCACTGCTCCTTCCGGGGTGCGAACGCTCGACTGTTTAATGTCAGCTAACGTTTGACGGTCATTTTCTGGATAGCGGACACGCACTTTGACTTCATCTTTTCCACGTTGGAATCGCTGAACAATATCGCCACCGAAGGACTGCAAAACTTGCTGCGAGAGACTTGCCGTATCCATACCAAGCGCACGACCTTGTTCGGTCAGTTCAAAGCGGTACTGTGGCTCACCCAAGTCCAAGTTGTCATCAATACCGCTGACACCTTGCATCGATTGAAGTGTCTGCTTGAACTTATTACCCGCCGCTTCAAGCTCGGTTTGGTCGTTGGCTTTCAATTCTACTTTAAAGTTATCGACCATTTCTTTGGAGGACATGACTTTCAGCTTCTTCACCCCTTCCATTTGCTCAGACATCTCAAGCCAAGCATGAGCAAAGTCATTCGCGCTGTAAGAGGCATCAGCATCCAATTCGACTTGTACGGTCCCAAGCTTATCTTCTTCTGCAATCACTTGAACACTGGTGATGTAAGATTCGGCGTTGCTCTCCTTTTTTGCTCGTAACACTTGGTCAACTTTGATCGCATTATCTTCCAGCTTCAATAAATTGGCTTCGGTTTGACCAAAGCTGACATCATTGTACAAACTGATTTCAGCGGTCACCGTATCACCCGTAATATCTGGGAAGAAAGCGACACGTACCGCGCCTGTCATCGGCATGCCAATGACCAAAATAAACAACGCAACAAACCCAAGAACCACAGCATAACGGAGTTCTAGTGCGAATTTAATGACCTTCTTGTAGACGCGTTCGTTTAGCCAATCTAAACCTTTTTCTGCACCACCTTGGATGCTGCTCCAGATGCCTTTTTTATCACTTCGATGGGTATTGATATGAGCCAGATGAGCAGGAAGAATAAGTTTGGATTCCACCAGCGACAACAGTAAACAAATGGTTACAACCATCGCAAATTGCGCGTAGATCTGCCCCATTTTTCCGTCGACCGCTGCGATAGAGAGAAAAGCAGCCACTGTAGTCAATACACCGAATACCGTCGGAGCTGCGACCTTCAAGGTACCTTTAATGGTGCTGTTTATATTGTCGCCTTCGGCTCGCCTTGTGGTGTAGATGCTTTCCCCGACTACCACGGCGTCATCCACCACGATCCCAAGTGCCATGATAAAACCGAAAGTGGTCATTTCATTGATGGTCAGCCCAACAAATGAATCAGTCATAAAGAACAAAGTCCCGAAGAACACAAACGGCAGACATGCGGCTACCCAAAACGCCACGCGAATGTTCAAGAACAGTGCAAGAACAATAAACACCAACGCGATCCCCGTCAGTGCGTTTTTCGCCAACAATGACAAACGATCTTTGATCATCGTACTCTTGTCGTACCAAGTATCGATTTCAACATTGTCAGGTAACAAGTTACTCGCTTTCCACTGCTCAACAACTTGTTTCGCTTGCTCTACGATGTTTACGACGTCACTGTTTTCATCCATTACGATCTGAATACCCATCGCATTCTGCTGCTTGTAACGTGACAATGTGTATGTGTCTTCTTCAAACGTATCGCGAACTGTTGCGATGTCACCCAATGTGATTTGACTGCCGCTCGCCGTCATCATAACCGGAATCGCTTTAAAATCTTCGACTTCGTATGCTTGCTCAGAGGCTTTCAAACGCACGGTTTTCGCGCCATTGCGTAGGCTAGTTGAAATTGCGGTTGAAGATTCTGCGTTGATGGCATCCGACACGTCTGTCAGTGTTAAGCCGTAAGCCTGTAACGCGCTTTCACTCACCTCTACGGATACCATAGGATCAACTTCAGCCTTGATTTCCAAATCACGTATCGCACTTTGACTTAACAAATCCGACTTCAATTGCTCTACCAAGCTTTGTAACGTCGCTCGGTCGACGTCGCCATACAGCTGAACCCAAATCGCATGGTCTTGCATCCGCGCTTTATCAATAACCGGCTTGTCTGCTTCCGTAGGTAAATTATTGATGGCATCCACTTTGGTTTTGACATCCGTTAACAAGGTATCGAGTTCGTAATTGGTCTCTTTCTCAATCGAAACGTTACTACCGGACGAACTAGACGTTGAAGTAATACGCTTAATACCCGGAACGGTTTCAAGCGCTTCTTCGATCTTAATCGCTAAGCCTTCTTCAGCTTGTTTAGGGTCACCACTGTCGTAATTAACCGATACCGTCACCACATCCGGTTCTAAACTTGGAAACGCTTCTTTACGCAAAGAATTGACTGAAAACAGGCCAACAATGATCACGCCCAGCATCAGTAAATTCGCTGCCACTGGATTTTTAGCAAACCAAGCTACGATACCTTTTGGCGTTTGATTCGCGCTCATCTTACCCCTCCTCCTTTGGCGTCACTTTCATGCCAACTTGGAAGTTGCTTAACGGACGCATCACAACTTGAGCAGCGCCGTCAGTCAATGTAGGAGAAACATAGACTTTGTCTTGGCGCTCAAACAATTTGTGGGCGGACGATTTTTGTAAGACCCCCTGAGCGTCTACCGTCCAAATATCGCCTTGTGGAGATAATGCCGAGGCAGGCACTTCCCAAAGCTGATCAATTTTAGCACCGGTTAATTTCGCTTGAACAAACGTACCTGGGTACAAAGGGGTTTCCTGCTCCAACGGATAATCAACCACCGCAATAAGCGATCGTTGGCGCGTATCTTGGGTTACGTGTTGACTGGTACGCGCCACTCTAGCTTGCCATTGGTGCTCACTCGTAGTGTCTTGCACTGTAATATGCCATTCGCCGACATCATCTGTTTTTGGTAGATTTGCCCATTGTTGGTCAGATAGCGGGATCTCAACTTCAACGCGGTCGACGCTGTACAAAGTCGCGATATTGCTACCCGTGCTTAGGTAACTGCCGGGCTGTATGTCACGCACAACAACGAGTGCATCAAAAGGTGCTCGAATTACCGTATCTTCAAGATCTTTCTCTGCCTTTTTCAATGCTTGTTGAGCGTTATTCAACGTTGCTTGTGCGCTTACGAGTTGTGGTTTACGAAGCACAAGAGGCGAGCCTGGTTCTCCGTCTAAACCCGAACGCTCCCATTCCGATTTCGCCTGTTCACCTTGACGCTGTTCTTCTAACAACGCGAGACGTGCCGACGCCACATCGGCTTTTGCTTGAGAAACGGCTTGCTGGTAAGAGGTGTCATCGAGTTTGGCGATCACTTCACCTTTTTTAATAATGCGCCCTGTTTCAAATGATTCTGCAAGCGACTTCACTCGTCCACTAACTTCACTAGTAAAGCTCAAATCATAACGAGGTTTGGTTTCCCCATACCCGATAACTTCTGCTTGATAGCTCGCCGATGATGTTGTCTGCACCGCCACTTGTTGAAGTTTCAATGTTTGCTCGATATTCGATTGTGGCGCTTGCTCTACCACTTCAGTCGTTGGCTTTTCTTGTGGTGTTTTCGCTCGTGCTATATGGCTACCGTTATAAGCAGCAACGGCAAAAATAGAACCAGCCGCAGCTAAGGTGATGACGTAAGTAATGGCATTCTTTTTCATGAGGACACTCCCAAGCCCAAAGCAAGGCCTAAATCAATTCGGTTCAATAATCGTTGGTATGTGGCATTCGCCAGTTGAGCTTCGATATCGTAGGTTTGCTGTTGAACGGTGAGCAGATCAAAAATGTCGACCAAACCCTCACGATACTTCTGTTCGTAACTCACAAAGCTACGTTTGGCACTGGTTAGCGCGTCATTCAAATGCTGCTGTTGTTGTTCTAACGAGTATTCCTGACCAACCGCATTCTCAACTTCGTTAACAGCACTCAATAGCGTTTCTTGATACGCCCAGTAGGTTTGCTCGGTGGTAAGCTCAGCGATTTCTGCTTGTGATTTCAGCTTTCCACCTTGGAATAGCGGAGCGGAGACTTGCCCTAATAAACTCCATAACGGGCTGGTTAACAGCGCTTCGCTTGGCGTCTCTGCTATGTCTGACAAACTTGCGGATAAACTGAACGAAGGCAGCATGGCTTTGTAAGCCGCATCGGTCCGGTAAGATTCTGCTTCGATATTCAAGAAGGCTTGTTGTAGGTCAGGACGCCCCGACATGTCTTGTTGTGATAAACTGTCTAGCGGGTTAATCACGGAAGGGAATTGAGAAGTAACCTGTGGCTCACTTAACGCTGAATCCCATTGACCTGTTAGTAGTACTAAGCTGCGCTCACTTTTGGCTACGTTCTCTTGGTATTGAGCAACGGTCGAACGCGTAGATGACGCACTGGTTTTGGCATTGTCTAATTCTTCCAAGCTGCCTAACCCTACTTGGTAGCGTTGTAAAACCAGCACTTCATTGTTTTCTAAAATGGTTAAGCGGCGTTGCTCAATATCAAGCAACTGCTTATTTACGCTGATTTCTAACCAAGCACGCATCATGTTGGCCGCCAATAAATCCTTGGTGGCTTGCAGGTCGGCTTGAGACGCTGCAACATCTTTACGCGCTGCCGCACTGGTATCAGCGAGTTTTTGCCATAAGTCTAACTCCCAACTCACCGTAACATCGGCGCTGTAACTTTCATGACTGTCTTCTTTATTTTCGACAGAGAAATTCGCATTAACCGTTGGCAATTGGTCAGCAACTGTCACGCCCTGCTGCGCGTAAGCAATTCTCAACGCTATGATGCTCTGTTGCAGGCTTGGATTGTTTTTAAGCGCCGTTTGTAAATATTGATTGAGTTCTGGCACATTGACCAAGTCGGTGAGATAAGTTGGTGCCACGTTTTGAACCGTTGATTTAGCAAGGCCACGTTCGGCCGCCACTTTGTCCATCAATTTCTCGATGGTTTGCGTATTGGTTTGAGTCGCTTGAGAAGTAAAACCTGCATCACTGTTTGACGCACAGCCGACTAAGCCAGTCAGCATCAAAGTAATGATGGAATATCGAAATGTCATTTCATTGTCTCCCGCTATGATGAACGCAGACTAATGGCAAGGGGGTTAAGATGGGGTTAAGAATCAATGCGCTGACAAATCTTTGCTTTCGTGACCACCGCATCAGATCCGGAAATTGGCAGGTCAGAATAATGTCAGGCAGAGGTGTTTTTTGATTCAAGACAGTTTTCACATGGTTTAGGTATGTAATAAGAGGTGTTCTGTTCCCGTTCGGACTCGCGCTTTACTGGCTGCGGTCTCGACCAAGTAGAGAAAGAGACATCCAAATGACACAAATTAATCAAGAACGTCTAGTTGAACATTTCTGCCAACTGGTTCGCATCGACAGCGAATCTATGAACGAAAAACAAATCGCAGAAACTCTGGCTGAACAACTGGGCGAACTAGGCTTTACGGTTCACAAGCTTCCTGTACCAGAACACATTTCTAACGGCTTCAACGTGTATGCGCGTCTAGAAGGCAAGAAAGAAGGCTCTATCCTAATGAGCTGCCACATGGATACCGTAACACCGGGCATTGGTATCGAACCAATCATCGAAGACGGCATCATCCGATCTAAAGGCAATACCATCCTTGGTGGCGACGACAAATCAGGCATCGCAGCAATCATGGAAGCGGTTCGTTGTATCCAAGCTGAAAACCTAGAGCACAAAACGCTAGAGCTTGCCTTCACAGTGCACGAAGAAGGCGGTCTTTTCGGCTCTGAGTACTTCGACATGACACACGTAACGTCTAAAGAAGCGATCGTACTGGATACAGGCGGTCCTATCGGCACTATCGTGACAGCAGCTCCGGGTCAGCAAAAAATCGTTGCGACTATCAAAGGCCGCCCAGCACACGCGGGTTTGGCACCTGAAGAAGGCATCAGTGCGATCATGGTGGCGGCAGACGCTATCAATCAAATGAAACTACTTCGCATCGACGAAGAAACAACGGCAAACATCGGTATGGTAAACGGTGGTCAAGCGACCAACATCGTAATGCCAGAACTGAAAATTGTTGCCGAAGCTCGCTCGCTAAACGGTGAGAAGCTAGAAGCGCAAGTGAACCACATGATCTCAACGTTTGAGTCTGTATGTGAAAAACACGGTGCAGAAGTTGAAATCGAATCAAGCCGCGCCTACGACGCGTTTGTTATCGAAGAAGACAACGCTCACGTATCAGCAATCAAAGCGGCGTTTACTGACATGGGCATCGACGCGTTCACAAAAGGCACTGGTGGCGGTAGCGACGCGAACAACTTCAACAAGAAAGGCCTAACAACCGTAAACCTTTCTACCGGTATGGCAAAAGTACATACCACTGAAGAGTTTATCGCGGTTGACGACATGGTGAAAATCACTGAGTTCGTTAAGCACTTCCTAGTAAAATAAGCTAGTGAAATAAGCGCCCCGCTCGCTTAAACTCAGAAGATAACTTCATCCCCTTCTAGCCTTGCGCATGAAGGGGATTTTTTTGATTTCTGTTGAATGATGTATCCGTTCTCTTTTTCAATTAAACCACGAGAAACCACCCGCTCATCAAGACCATATAGCGTACGCATACATATAAAACGCCATTTTGTATAGATGGATAAATGCGAATTTGGACATAAGATATCAATCTGATTTCACCACTGAATGAAAGGTGGAAGCAAAATCACAACCGCAATTCATGCTATCTATTTCGACGTCAAATCCCATCAGATAATCAAATTCGTAAGGCGCTCACATCGAGAGGGCCTATGCAACCCCTCCATATTGTGCCTAGCTTCTAGCGGTACATAAATGTCTATTCAATTGGCAAAAGTAGAGTCTAATATGAAGAAAAATACGCTCGCTTGGCTGATCTCCTCTTTACTAGGAAGTACAGCCACTTTCGCACACGCGAACCACGACCTGACGCTGGTCGAAGTCGGAAATCAAACCTTTGAACGCATTGAAATGCTCAAGCAATTGGCAGACAAAGGCCAAGGCTCGTCTCAGCGTGATGGTGAAACCTACCTTGATTTCCAAGGCTATGAGTACTGGGTGAACTTTGATGGCTACCCTAAGTTCCCTTTCCTATCTGGCGATCAAGATCAAGCCTACCGCAATGTGGTGGACTTCGTCGGTCCTGAATGGGAATTCATCATGTACAACGGTGGTTTCTATCTGATGCACAAAGAGTTTGGCGTGATGAACCGCGATGATACAGGCTGTTACGTTGAGTACATTCCTGCAGCTCGCGGCTCGAAACGTCCAAATGGTGGATACATTTGGCAATCGGAAATGATCCAAAACATCGAGGCCTCCGACTGTGGTGACTTATCCGCACCAAGTATCGATGCGCTGACCGTTGCGAACATTTCTGATCAAGGTGTTCAGTTAAATTGGGCCGCTCAAACTGAAAACGACAACGTAGTAATAACACTGACTGAGTCAGGCGCAAATCCCGTTCGTTATGAAAACGTCCAATCAGGCTTATTCATTGGTAACCTGAAG
>BCQL01000176.1_pt1 | contig 10696 bp, 11 predicted proteins | sample 1008151 | NCBI WGS metagenome assembly BCQL01 (sample SAMD00035459, study PRJDB4067) | museum specimen metagenome | biome: marine biome; feature: sea shore; material: organic material | host: Otohimella japonica | place: Japan:Kanagawa | collected 1927
TGAGCTGGGCATCTGCGATCGGATCATCCCGGAGCCACAGGGTGGTGCGCATCGCGACCGAGACGCAGCGATTGCATCTGTGGGCGAGGCCCTGACCCAGATGCTCAACGAGTTGCGTGATCTGTCGGGCGAGACGCTGCGCGCGGGCCGGCGCGCCAAATACCTCGATCTGGGGTCCAAAGGCCTTGCGGCCTAAGTGTGGCGCTGATCAAAGGGCATTGGCAGCTGTTGCTGCTGACCGCTTTGGTCTTCGCCCTGTGGCAGACACCGGTGGTCGTCCCGCTGAAGATCCTGATCGTGTTCTTTCATGAGGTTTCGCATGCCATCGTCACGGTGCTAACAGGGGGCGAGGTGATCAGCCTTTCGATCTCATCCAACCAGGGTGGTTTTGTGGTCAGCCGTGGGGGCAACCGGTTCATTGGCCTGACGGCGGGCTATCTGGGGTCGCTGCTGATCGGGGTCGGCCTGCTGGTTGCAGCGACCCGAAACCGGGCCGACCGCAAGATCATGGCAGGGGTCGGGGTGATGACGCTGGTGATCGCAGGGCTGTACATCCGCGACGCATTTGCATTGGCCTTTGCCATTGGCACGGGCGTCGGCATGCTGCTGATTGCACGCTATCTGGGCCATGCGGTAAACGACATGGTCCTGCGTGTCATTGGTCTGGCCAGCATGATCTACGTCCCCTACGATATTTTCAGCGATACGATTGCGCGATCAAACCGGCGCTCGGACGCGCACATGCTGGCAGAAGAGTTCGGCGGCACCACCATGATGTGGGGCGGGTTATGGTTGGTGATCAGCCTGATCGTGATCGGCTGGTGTCTGCGCTATGGGATCGGGCGCAGCAGCAACCTGCGCTTGCGTTGACTACCACATGGTCTTTGCGGCACGGGCTCCCCATTCGGCATCATAAGCAATGCTATCAAAGCCCGCTTCTTGCTCGGCCAGAAATTCGCCAATCGTGGGCAGCGTGCCGCTTTCATCATCCGACGCCCAGACCCGCGCCCGCATCAACGCGCGTGCGCATTGGCTATAGATCTCCGCAATCGTGATTACACTGACGCTGCGCGGTTGTTTGCCATGTTGTTCAAACCGTTCCAGCAACGCGGGATCAACCGAGACGACCCCTGTTCCATTCACCCGGATCACATTGTTTGACCCCGGCACCAGAAACATCAGGCTGACCCGCCCATCCTCAATGATATTGCGCAACATATCGATTCGGTTATTCCCGCGCCAATCAGGCAACAGCAGTATCTTGGCATCTGGTGCCTGCACCACGGAGCCATCATCGCCACGGGGGCTGCCATCAGTCCCAGCGGCCCCCACGGTCGACACCATGCAAAGGCGCGACGCGATGATTCATTTGGCGTAAAGCGGGGTCAGGTGATCGGCGACCTTGATCAGCGACGCCCTGCCCGGTGTGCCATAAAGCGCCTCAAGCTCTGCAACATCCGTAATCACGTGATCAACCATGAAACCCTGCCTCCTGGTTCAGCCTATCCGACGCCGTTTCGATATCATGCTCAAGTCGTGCCATAAATGCCGCGACCTCCAGTCCCGGCGCGATGCGTGGTAGAAATTCGAAGACAGCGGTTCCCGGTTTGCGCAGTACGCCGTGTTTTGGCCAAAGCACCCCAACGTTGGTGGCCACTGGCACAACCGGTTGGTCCAACTCTCGATAAAGCGCGCCCGTGCCAATCTTGTAGGGTGCCTTGACGCCGGGGGCGATCCGCGTGCCCTGGGGGTAAATGATCAACTGTCCAGGCCGTGCGCGCCCGGCCTTAACATCCGCAACCATCTTCTTGATCGCTTGCCCGCGTTTGCCGCGATTGACAGGGATGCAACCGATACGCAGGCCAAACTGACCGATCACAGGCGCATACTTCAGGATCGCTTTGAAGATGAATTTGCCGCGGGGCAGCGCCCCATAGATCATCAACACATCAAAGAACGACTGGTGTTTGGGCGCCACCATCACCTCATCCGTGGGCGGCGCGCCCCTGATTTCGCATTTCAAGTCGATCATCCAGGACGCGGTCCAGCGGACCCAGCGGCAATAGGCGTGACAGCCGGCCACCGCGCCATCAGCGGACATGATCGCGGCAGGCAGATACAGCACCCCGAACACCAGCATGGCCACATACATCTGGGCGTTGAAGATCAGCGAGCGGGCCCATTGCATAGCATGGCTCATGTCTGTTCCCTCAACCTGTGGAATGCCGCAACGCGCGTGGCAAAGAACGCCACAACAGCAGACAGTGGTGGAATAAGGATGGGCCAGAGCCACTCTGTCCCTTCAAATCCAACACCCAGCAGAACGCTGCTCGTATCTGTTTGCGGCATCAGGGACACCGCGATTAGGCCCAGAATCACACCTACGATGGCACCAAGTCCGGCCCGCAATGTGTAGCGACGCACAAAGGCGCGGGCGATGTAGACGTCGCGCGCACCAACAAGCCGCAAGACACGGATCACCTGTGCATTCGCAGTAAGCGAGGCTTGTGCGGCAAGCGCGATCATCGCGGCCACCGTCGCCCCAATCAGCAAGATCACCGACCAGCTGATCAGCCGCACGCGGGAAGCCGCATCCAGCAACGGTGCACGCCAGGCAGTATGGTCATCCAGCACAGCGCCAGGCACCTGCGCGGTTAGCCGCGCGCGCAGCCCATCGGCATCATAGCCATCACCATCCGCAACAATCTCGATCAGCTGCGGGATCGGCAAGGCCTCCATTGGCAGATCAGGCCCAAACCAAGGTTCGAGCAGTGCCCGCTGCTCGTCCGGTGACAAGGCGCGCACGCTGCTGATCCCGGGGGTTGTTTGCAGTACATCAACGGCTGAGACCAACAAGGCATCCGCCGTTTCGGGGTCAGCAGGCAGACGTAAGGTAGCCGACTGGGCCAACTCCTCGGCCCAGACGCTGGCCACACGACCGGTGGTCAAGGACACCGCCAGCGCGATCACAGCAAGAAACGCCATGACGGCCGCAACAAACACGGTAAGCCGCGCGGTCAGGCCAGTTGCTGGCACGGCACGGTCGGCCTGTGCGTCACCGACAATGAGCTCCAACAGCGCCTTCACAGCTCGGCCCATGCCTGTGTCAGCTGGCCGTCTTTGAGACGAAGCACCCGCGCGCTGACATCCGCCTTCATCGACCGGATCATGCCAAGGTCGTGGGTCGCGATCAGGATCGTCTTGCCCATCTTGTTCAACTCGATCAGCAGGCTAAGCAAGCGTTGCGACATCTCCCAATCCACATTGCCCGTCGGCTCATCCGCGATGATGATGTCGGGCGACACGATGACCGCCCGCGCCAGCGCAGCACGCTGCCGTTCACCGCCCGAAAGCTCTGGCGGCAATTGGCCCGCCTGTGGGCCGAGCCCGACCCAATTGAGCAGTTCGTCCAGGTTTCCTGCGACCTCATGCGCCCGGTCAGACACCGTCAACGGCAAGGCAATGTTCTCGGCAATCGTTAGATGATCGAGAAACTGACATTCCTGATGTACCACCCCGATCCGTCGGCGGGCCATAGCCACTGCGTCTCGATCCAGCGTCGCCGCATCCTGATTGAAAAGCCGCACTTTGCCTTGGGTCGCACGCAAATCAGCATAACACAGGCGCAAGAGCGTGGTTTTTCCTGCACCCGAAGGGCCCGTGAGAAAATGGAACGACCCCGGCGCAAGCGTCAGAGATAGCTGGAAAAAAAGGGGGGCGCCACTATAGCCATACGTCACTTTGTCGAGTTCAATCACGCTTTTCCCCTGCAACCACATCGTTCTTCTGCCCAAATCTGCAACAGGTTTCAATGATCCGTACATGCTTGCTTGCGCAAATCCTTGGCGTTTGCTGAAGTCATTGCTAGGTTGCGCATGGCAAGAATAAGAAGATAAGTCGAACGATCGGGCATAAGGATAGGTAAGATGAGGTTGATTTGCCCCAATTGCGGTGCGCAATATAACATCGCAGACGATGCGATCCCAGATGGAGGGCGCGATGTCCAATGTTCCAGCTGCGGACACACATGGTTGCAAACCGATGTCCCTGTGGTGACAGAGAGCGTAGACGAATCAACAGCGACGGGAGATGTACAGGACAATGACTCATCTGCGGAACCCGAGATCGACGAGTTGGCAGAAACTGCGCGCGAGGCTGTGCCAGCTTCGGCTATGGAACCTGAACGCAAGAACCTGGACGCCGCCGTAGCTGACATCCTGCGCACAGAGGCCTCCCGCGGCGACAGCCCCACACCCGCAGTCAGCACAGCATCCGCAGTCAGCGCCGTACTTGCCACGAGCGCCGCAACTGCCGAAGGCGAAGAACCCAGCCCAATCACAACACCTCCTATCGCCGAAAAATATGTCCCGCCGGCAACTCAGAACGACGTGCAGGCCGAAGTCGTGGATGCGGATGAGACACGCAAACGCATTGCCCAGATGACGGTGGATGAGGGCGGCACGCGCGCCGGCAGTGCCCAAAGTGCAGCCGCCGCCGCTGCGGCGGCAAACCTGCGCCGGGTGCCCGATATCAATGAGATCAACGCCGCGTTGCGGGCGCGTGCCCAGGCCAGTGATACGTCAGGCCTGACCGAGGCAGAGAAACAGGAAGCTGTGCAGCGCAGCGGATTTCGCCGCGGTTTCTTTTTTGTGCTCATCTTGTTCGCGATTCTCATCACGCCATATTTCTTTGCTGACCAGATTACGGAAAACCTGCCGCAAACCCGCAACTTTATGGCGTCTTACATGCTAACCGTGGATGGAATCCGTGTCTGGCTGAACGCGCAGATTGGATCAATTACTAGGTAGTTCCGGTAGCGGCTAAAACTGATCAAGCAACCTGCGCAGATAGTCTCGCTCAAGCTCAGGCCTGTTTTGTTGCGCAGAACGGCGCCGGATTTCATCCAGCAGTTCTTCGGCACGGCGGTTGATATCCTCGCGGCCCAGCAACCCCTGATCGGTTCCAAGCTGGCCGGTGTTGCCCATCTCGCGCCCCAAAGGGTCACGTTGACCGGGCACAGGCCGTCCGCGAGCTTCGCCCTGCTCAGAGCCCTGACCTGGCTGCGTGCCCTGATTTTCGGCCATCGCCCGACCAAGCTCACGCATCCCGTTGCGCAGCGCATCCATGGCTTCGGCCTGGCGATCAATCGCTTCGGGAAGATCACCGTCGCGCAATGCTTGCTCTGCCCCTTCCATTGCGCCTTCCGCCCGATCGAGTGAACGGCGCGCGGTTTCACCTGACTCACCACCCAAGTTGGGCAGGCTGTCCCGCTGGCGCTGCAATTCTTCACGCAGGGCCTGCTGGCGCTCGGCAAGGCTTTGCGGGTCGCCTTCTCCGCCTGCACCGCTCCCGCTTTGCTGGCCATCCTGGCCCTCTTCGCCCACACCCTTCCCTTGGCCTTGCTGCCCACCCTGACCAGGCTGGTCGCCATCCTGGCCCTGTTGGCCCTGCTGCTGTCCGGGCTGCTGGCCTTGTTGCCCTTGCTCACCCTGTTGGCCCGGCTGTCCGGGATTGAACTGCTCTTGCAGGTCGCTGAAACTGTCGTCAGACAGTTCTTCCTGCTCGCGCAGCGTATCGGCAAGGTCTTCCATTGATTGCTGGCCCGGTGTCTGCTGCCCTTCGCCACCCTCGCCTTGGGTCACGCGCATGTTTTCCATCATCTGGTTGAGCTGTTCCATCAGTTCTTGCGCCTCGGCCATACGACCTTCCTGCATCAGCTCTTCGATGCGATCCATCAGCGCCTGCAACTCGTCCTGCGTAATTTGGGTGCCCTGCTGGCCGCTATCAGCCTGATCCGTACCGTCGTTGGGTTCCGCCTCTTGCGCGAGCATGCGCATGTATTCGTCGGTGGCCTCGCGCAACTCTTGCATCAACTCGGCAATCTCTTCGTCCGTGGCGCCATCGCGCATCGCCTCTGCCAGCCGTTCCTGCGCGCGGCGCAAGCGTTCGCGCGCATCGGCCAAACGGCCATCTTCCAACTGTATGGCGAGTTTCCAAAGCGCCTCGACAATTTCGGCCTGCACCTCGTCAGTCAAGCCGACATCACTAAAATTATCCAGACGCCGAATGATCGTACGTAGACGCAGATAGGTTGTCTCATTCGAAAACAGCCCTTCCGGACGGTGCGACACAGCCCGCAAAATCTGGTTCACCCGCAGCGCATTGGCCTTGGACCACATGAGGTCGCGGCGTTGTTCGATGATGGCCTTTGCAAAGGGTTGAAAGAAGCGGCGACCCGGCAGGATCAGCGGCTCAGCCGGTGTTGCCCCAGTCTGTTCTGCCGCATCAGTCACCGTCAGCTGCAAAGTGACAGGTAGATTGGCCAATGGATGCTTGCTGAGGTTCCCGATCAGGAACTCATCAAAATCCGACCGATCACCAGTGAAAGGCATGGGAAGGTCCAGGATAAGAGGCGCCATTGGATCCGGATCAATTGTCAGGCCATGGATACGTTCAACTGCTGCCAAATCCAGTGCGATTGTCGCGGTACCAAATTCCACACCATAGTCATCATAAGCCGTAAATGGTTGCGACATCTCGCCCATCGCGTCAGCCTCGACCGGCCCGGTCAGGTCGATCGCCGGCGCGTCATCTGCAACCGCCATGATCTCCCACGATGTTTCGTTGGCAGCGCCGATGGTCAGGACGCCCGACTGCGCAATCGCAAATTGTTGTTGCGCCTCGGACGCAGCACCAACGTCGCCCGTGCGGCCCGAAACGGTTTCAGCGACCGTCAACGCGCCCACCTCACCATAAAGGCGCAGCGTGATCTGGCTGCCTGTCGGTACGCGCAAAGGACCGGCGGGAATGTCGTTCAGGTAGATTGACGGCTTGCCTGTATAGCCGGGCGGCTCGACCCAACCTTCCCAGACCGGGCCGGTTGCGAGAGTCTGTTCGCCTCCGGTAACCATGTCACCCACTGACGCGACCCGCAAAAGTGATCCAAACAGCAACGCCGTGACAAAGACAATCAGCGCCATGAAGCGCAACCCATAAGGGTCACGGTCTGAAATGCGCAGGTCAGGCTGGACCGCGCGTGCATCTTTCGTGCGTTCGGCCATGCGCGCCATGTGGGCCTGCCACACGACCTTTGACGCGGCATCGCCGCAGCCGGTGGCTTGGGTGTCGGCCACTGCCGCAATCGGACGTCCCGGCAGTGCGGCGTCGACGCGCGCTAACGCCGCAGCCGGGGATGGCAAGGCAAATCGCCGGATGCCCCAGGTCAGCGTCGCTATCAGCCCGATGACGGAGACGACACATGCGCCCCAGAATACCTCAAGCGGAAAAATGTCCTGCCAGCCCATCATAAGCAGAGCAAGGATCAGGAAAAACACAGTCCACAGCGGCCAGAAGGCGCGCACAACCTGTTCCGCCACCATCCCGGCCCGGGTGGCTGCAACAGGAAGGCGCAAGTGTCGCATCGGATCGTGCTGCTTTTTCAGCGGGCCTCTCCCTTTGGTGTGTAGCGCCCCGTTACCGTTATTATAGCCACTTGGGCAGCGTATCGCGCGCAATCATTTCTTCATAGGTAGGGCGTGCGCGGATAACTGCAAATTGATCACCATCAACCAGAACTTCGGGGATCATAGGCCGGGAATTATATTCCGACGACATGACCGCACCGTAAGCCCCGGCCGAACGGAAGGCGACAAGGTCATCTGCCGCAACTTTGGGCATTTCACGGCCCTTTGCGAATGTGTCACCACTTTCGCAAACCGGGCCGACAATATCGTATTTGGCGGGCTCCGCCCCCGGTGTGGGCTCAACCACCGGGACGATATCATGCCAAGCCTCGTACATCGCGGGGCGGATCAGATCGTTCATCGCGCCATCCAGGATCAGAAATTCGCGATCTTCGCCGGATTTGACATAGATGACCTTGGACACCATGAGCCCTGCATTGCCGGAAATCAGCCGCCCCGGCTCGATCTCGATCTCGCAGTCCAAATGGCCCACCGTGCGCTGGATCAGCGCACCATAATCTGTGGGCAGCGGCAGGGCCTCATTGGAACGCACATAAGGAATGCCCAGGCCACCGCCCAGGTCAAGCCGTGTGATCTGATGCCCGTCAGCGCGGAGCTGTACTGTCAGTTCCGCCACCTTGCCATAAGCCGCTTCGAACGGTGCCAGTTCGGTCAGTTGCGAGCCGATATGCACATCAATGCCGATAACCTTCAGTCCCGGCATCGCACCGGCCATGGCATAGACCTCGCGGGCGCGGCTGATCGGGATGCCGAATTTATTCTCGGACTTACCGGTGGCAATCTTGGCGTGGGTCTTGGCGTCGACATCGGGGTTCACGCGCACGGTGATGGGCACCACCACGCCCAGCGACTGTGCTACTTGGTCCAGCACGATCATCTCGGGCTCGCTTTCGACATTGAACTGACGAATGCCGCCTTCAATCGCAAGGCGCATTTCATCAGCCGTTTTGCCCACACCGGAAAACACGATCCTGTCACCGGGCACGCCTGCCGCCTTGGCGCGCAGATATTCCCCGCCCGAGACGACATCCATCCCCGCACCGGCATCACCCAAAAGCTTGATAACCGCCTGATTGGACAGCGACTTCATCGCGAAACAAACAAGGTGATCCGTCCAGCTCAGGGCCTCATCAAAGAGCGTGAAGTGACGTTTCAGGGTTGCGGACGAATAGACATAAAACGGGGTGCCGACCGCAGCCGCGATATCGGCCACTGGCACATCCTCGGCATAAAGCGCGCCATCACGATAGAGAAAATGATCCAAGCCTGTGATCCTTGTCCGAAAGCGTTTCGAGTTAACCTTGAATCACTTATTCGCCGCCTCTCCCTTCGGTCGCACGCGAAAAGTTATAAATGATGGCTGAATGAAAAGCCGAAACGCTATAAACCAGATTTGGACATATCAGAACACACGCAAAGACCAACCCTGATTTGGCCGCGTTTACACCCTGACCTTATGCGCATCGCGGGCATAAATCACTCGGTCGCGCAAAAACAGATAAAGCGGCAACCCACAGCTGATCCCTATGCAAAATGTCGCCGGAAGCGCGATCAGGCTGACCCAGTTCCGCGCGCTGATCGCTTCAACCAAAATCCACACGGTCAGGGTGACCGCAGCAATCGTAAGATCCCAAACCAACCCACTTGTGGCGCTGTTCACATGCCAGGCATCCACCATGGCCATGATGTCCCATCCTTCGGTCCGGAACCAACTGATGAAATAATACATCGGATGGACCGTGCCCCATATAGCGAGCAACAGATAAACCGTCCGCATCAGAGACCCACCCCGACAGACACCGTGCCATTTGATGCGCCCACGCTGGCACCGGTGCTGACGCCATTGCTGCCCACACTGACGCCAAGACTGGCATTCGGCGTGAACGGCGCGCCGTCCGCGCCGCATCCTGCGACGGCCGCAATTGTCAGAATCAATGCAATATGTTTCATTTCAAAACCTCTTTCCAACGTACCAATTGCGCGCGGACCTGGGACGGTGCAGTGCCGCCAAAGCTGGTGCGGGATGCCACCGAATTTTCGACCCCCAGCACATCAAACACATCGGCCCTGATCTCTGCATGAACAGTTTGCATCTCTGCAAGCGTAAGGTCAGGCAGGTCACAATTCCGCCCTTCGGCCACCGCAACCAGTGATCCGGTCACATGATGCGCTTCCCGGAAAGGTAGCCCAAGTTCGCGCACCAGCCAATCGGCAAGATCAGTCGCAGTGGAAAATCCGCTGGCCGCTGCGGCTTCCAGCGCTTCGCGCTGCGCTGTCATATCGGTCACCATGCCTGTCATCGCCGCCAGCGCCAACATCAGGTTGTCAGCAGCATCAAAGGTTTGTTCCTTGTCTTCCTGCATGTCCTTGGAATAAGTGAGCGGAAGGCCCTTCATCACTGTCATCAGCCCCACATTGGCCCCAAAGATGCGCCCGATTTTGGCACGGATCAGCTCTGCTGCGTCTGGGTTGCGCTTTTGTGGCATGATAGAAGACCCCGTTGACCATTTGTCCGACATTGTCACAAAGCGGAACTGGGCAGACGACCAGATCACCAATTCCTCGGCCAAGCGGCTGAGGTGCATGGCACAGATGCTGGCAGCGGCAAGGAATTCCAGCGCAAAATCACGGTCCGCGACGGCATCCAGAGAATTGGCCATAGGCCGGTCAAATCCGAGCGCCTGCGCCGTCATGTCCCGATCAATTGGAAAGGATGTGCCGGCCAGTGCTGCGGCCCCTAGGGGCGAGGTGTTCATCCGCTTGCGCGCATCGGCAAGGCGGGATCGGTCCCGCGCGAACATTTCCACATAGGCCAACATATGATGGCCCCAGGTGACGGGTTGTGCGGTCTGAAGGTGGGTGAAACCGGGCATCACCCAATCGGCCCCCGCCTCTGCCTGTCCCAACAGGGCACCTTGCAGGGCGGCAAGCGCCTCATCCGCCTGATCACATTGATCGCGGACCCAAAGCCGGAAATCGACGGCGACCTGATCATTGCGCGACCGGGCGGTGTGCAAACGTCCCGCTGGTTCACCGATCAAATCACGCAAACGCGCCTCAACATTCATGTGAATGTCTTCCAAAGCGGTCGAAAACTCAAAAGAACCGCCCTCAATCTCTGACAAGATCGTGAGAAACCCTTCCCGGATCGCCTCCGCATCGTTATCCGTAATGATACCGGTCGCGGCCAACATCGCGGCATGGGCGCGCGA
>BCQL01000177.1_pt1 | contig 10663 bp, 7 predicted proteins | sample 1008151 | NCBI WGS metagenome assembly BCQL01 (sample SAMD00035459, study PRJDB4067) | museum specimen metagenome | biome: marine biome; feature: sea shore; material: organic material | host: Otohimella japonica | place: Japan:Kanagawa | collected 1927
ACACCTTGTTCAGTGCGAATCGGCATGCTGCCCACTACCAAAGCCAGTTGGTGATCTTTTGCGATCTCAGATAAGCGCTGCTGAATAGGACCATCACCCAACGCTTCTGCGTTCTGATGATATGCCTCTCGATTGGCAAACTGCGTTGCGTTTTCTGGCGTCAAAACCAGCTTCACACCTTGCTCAGCAGCCATTGCGCACTGATTGGCAATGAAGTCCAGATTCTCCTCGATATCTGAACCTGATGTCATTTGAATGATGCCAACACGTTCCATGTTTTCTATTCCTTGCTCATCAGAAAAATCACTGCGCGACTATTTCGCTTGCTCACGCAATTTTTCTGGTAACTTGTATTCGCCTTTGCTGCGCGAAATCTCTTTTACGGTAGGAGAATCCAGTGGCCCTTTCACTTCATAGTTTACTTGCGTGAAGACTTCCACTACCGGAGAGATAACGGTCGAAATCGCCAATACATACAACGCCGTTTGAGGCGCTACTGCAAAGGCTGTCAGCATTGGAATACCCGAAGTGATGTCTGGTGTGAAGTTCACTTCCGCATCCACCAAGCGTGTGTTCATGTCAGCAATACCGCGAATCTTCATCTCACCAGCTAACGCATCCATCACGATATCGTTGGTGATAAACACGCCGTCTTGGATCTTGCCTGTCCCCGTGATTGAGTTGAATGCCATCCCTTTATCGAATACGTCAGTAAAGTCGAGCTGCATCTTACGAATGATGGAATCAAGACTGAAGAGACCAAGCAATCGCGCCGCGCCGCTGACTTCAGTGATCACGCCTTTGCCAAATTCAGTAGACACGTCACCTTGTAAACTCTGTGTCTTCATTGACCACGGCGCGCCATCCCAATCAACTTTGGCATTGATCTCAAACGGTGCTTGTTGGATGCCGGAAGTAATACCAAAACGCTCCATTAAGTCACTGTTGTTTTCGCCTTTGACTTTCATAGTTAAGTTTGAATGACTGCGCTCTTTATTCAGTTCCCACCAACCACTCATATCAACGCGGCTCTGGCCACTACTGAAGTTAACATTTTTCCATTCGAGGCGGTTATTAGCACGCTCGACGTCCACATTTACCTTGCCGACCTTGTAGCCCTGCAGCCAGAAATCATCAATGTTCAAGGTTAAGTTTGGCATCTCAGCGTGAAATTTTCGGTCAAAGTTTGAGATAAGCGGCGCGGCTTGATCTTCACTGGCAAACAGAGAACTGCGTTCTTTGGTCATCTCATCAAAGCCAGGAATATACAAATGCAAATGATCTAAAGAGACAGATAAGTCAGAAGGTTTGAGGTAATTTGCTTTGCCCTTCACCTCTTGGCTGTCTACTTCTAATTGCCAACTCGAGTTCTTTTTACGTGCATTCAAATCCACATCATGGAACTCAATTCCACCAAGCTCTAAGTTCTGCACATCCATGTTAATGCGCGTCGGCAGTGGAATGGTTGGCGTTTTCATGCTCGATAGTACAGATTGAGTTTTACTTTGCGGCACGTGCATAAGATCAGCCCAACGATCTAAGCTCAGATCATCCAAACGAATCGAGGCATTGTGGCCAACGACTGGGCTAATTTTAAAACCACCATTACCTAAAACCAGATGCGTTGCCGTCAATTCCGGCACATCTCCTGAAATATCAATTTCAGTTTGGTATTTCGCGTTTGGTATTTCTAGACGAGCAGAGATGCTTTCTTGGTTGCCCGATGCTTGTAGTTTGGCTTGCCCTTTTTCGCCCCGCTTTTTCGCTAACGGGTAAGGGTAATCACTCACAAGCTGACTAAGCTGCGCCAAAACGTCTACCTGATACGTAAAGCCTACGTCATTGAGTTGCAGGTCGATGTCCATTTGCCAAGGCGCATGACCAGAAACGAGGCTCAACCAGCGCTCACCAAGATAAGGCTTAAGTGGGCCGACTTCCCAATCACCTAGGGTGTTGATGGTCACGTTGTAGCCTTGTTCGGCATTCTCACCACGAAAATCAAGTGAAATAGGCTGTTTCAACAGTTCGGCCGACAAGCCAGAAGTGGTCACAACGTCGTTATCAAACTTGATACGGCCCGTCGCGTTTTCTAACGTCATCGGCGGCGCATCAATATCAACACGGTTGTTTTTAAGATCGGCGTAACCCCAAGCACGCGCGTCTTTCTCGGAGTCAAATGGGATATTGAGTTGGAACTCTGAATAAACAGGACCACTCACTTGCAATGCCGTCAAAGCCGCACCAACTGAATCGACGAGAGGGGTTGCCATCATGTAATCACGAACTTCATTGCCCGGCGCACTAGCCTTGGCTTCGATTTCGATGTGACCGCCTTCAGCGAGCTCCGGAATACGTCCTGTAATTCGCTTAGCTTTGACACCATTTAACGTCGCAGACTTCGAGTCCAAATACATGGCATCGTTTTCGAACAGCAAATCTAACTGTAGATTGGTGATGGTTGGCCACGCCGTGTCAAAACTGAATTTCGCATTCTTCAATCCAACCCAAGCTTGGAACATACCGTTGTGTTCTTTGTATGGAAAATCACCAAGCTCACCATACCAAAGCAGTTTTGCAGTATTGACCTTACCACCTTGAATTGCGGTAGATAGGTAGTCGGTCAGGTCTTGCCCAAGCGCAAGAGTTGGCAGATAACGCCAAGTTTCACCCGCGTTGTAGAGGTCAGCTTCGGCATAAAACGATAGGAATGGTCTTTGATCTTTCGGGAAATCAAGACGGAACGCGCCAAGTACCTGTAAGTCAGGTGTCGCTGCAGTCACTTTATCTGACCACAAACGCCAGCCGCTCTCGTCTTGCTGCCAAATAATGTCCACCTGACCTTGTTTGATATTCAGTGGCGCTTGGAAAACATCACCGTATGGGAAAACATCATCAATCACGGTAACTTTGGCTTTCGCCTGATTTAAGTCACCAGCTACAGTACCTTGCACGTGGTTAAAGCCCGGCAATAACTCCCATTGGGTTAAGCCTAATTGGTCTAGATCGGCAGAGTAGCGCAGGGTATCAAGCCCACCGCTCATTGAAAGACGAATGTCTTCCACTCGTCCTTTGGGTGCGAGTTTGTTAAGCAATTCACTCGTTGATTCCGACTCTGGCGCTAACTTGATTAATGGCGTCAATGCTTCAATATCAAGTTGAGACAGATTAAGTAACCAACCATCCGGCTGCCAATCAAACGCGACGTCTAACTCTGGCCAAGGTCGGTCATCAGTGCGGATTTGCAGTGAGTGACCATTTACTTTCCAACCATCTTTGTCTGGGGAAAGCTTAAAAATGCCCGATTCAAGCAATAAGCCATGACGGCCATTTTCATTCCAAACCAGTTCAGATGGCTGCAATTCAACATAGGCATAATTCGGCTGGCTGTGTTTTAGAGTGAGCCATGTATTCAGGCTCACCTTGCCCGATTCCACACCTGACTCATCACGCATGTAAGTGGTTAACCAAGGTGTGACAGAGAGGTCTTGCGCACTCACATAGAATTCGCCTGAAACATCGCGCAGCGAACCATGATCTTTGAAGTTTGCACGCACTAACAAAGCATTCAAACTCGCATCCGCGATGCTTACCGTACCTTCTGCTAAATGGTGTTTACCATCGTTACTCCAACGAAGCTGCTCTATGTCTAAGCGGCGCGTTTCGCCAGAAACCGATTTGTACCAAATGCGCGAGTCCGTAATGGTAAAATCTTCAAATTGACGCAACAGCAATGAATCGAGTTGGTCGATCAATTTGCTTTCATTTTTACTGGCATTCGCTTGCGGTTCTTTACCTTCTGATTTGGACAGAAGATCGACGGTGCGAATATCTAAAGCCAAGTCGTCGATTGTCAAATCTGCGACCACAGGTCGAAACTTGAAAATCGATTGGATCAAATCAAATTCGATATGAATTTCATCAACGGCAAAACGTGCGTCTTGGTTATTCGGCAAATTCGCCTCTAAACCTTGCAACGAAATCGAGGGGTGGCTATTACGCCAAGAACCAGCAACGCTGGTGATAGAAAAGTCAAAACCTGTGCCTTGCTTGACCCAGGTTTTGATCTCATCTTGGAAGTGGTTAAGTTGTGGCAATGCTACGCGCAGGGTAGTTACTAGTATGGCTAAAAGAACCAACAGAGTAACCAAGCTCCACGCGCAGAAGCGCCCGAAACGGTTAAAACCAGAATTCACAAATTTTCCAATTACATCATCACGACGTCAAACTGCTCCTGAATGTACAGGTGTTCAGCTTGAATACGAACTTGCTTACCAATAAATACTTCGAGTTCAGCGAGCGCATGGGACTCATCGCCCAACAGCGTTTCCGCGACAAATGGCGATGCGTACACAACAAAGTTGTCCGCATCATAAGCGCGGTTCACTCGGGTGATTTCACGCAGAATCTCGTAACACACGGTTTCGACAGTCTTCACGCTGCCACGACCTTCACAAGTAGGACAGCTAGAACACAAGATATGTTCAATACTTTCACGCGTACGCTTACGCGTCATCTCTACTAACCCTAGCTGAGTAAAGCCATTGATGTTAGTTTTCACACGGTCTTTTGACAGAGCACCTTCTAAAGAGGTAAGTACACGCTTACGGTGTTCATCCGATGCCATATCGATAAAGTCGATAATGATGATACCACCAAGGTTGCGCAGACGAAGTTGACGTGCGATTGCTTGTGTCGCTTCAACGTTCGTATTGAAGATGGTTTCTTCTAGATTGCGACGACCAACAAACGCGCCAGTATTGATGTCGACCGTTGTCATTGCTTCAGTTTGATCAATGATTAGGTAGCCACCTGACTTAAGCTCAACTTTACGTTCCAGAGAGCGTTGGATTTCGTTCTCTGTGTCGTACATATCGAAGATTGGCTTATCACCTTCATACAGCTCAAGCTTATCAGTCAACTCTGGCACATATTCAGACGTAAACTCTTTAAGGTTTTCATACTCAAGTCGAGAATCGACCATGATTTTGTCTAGCTCTGTACCAACAAAATCACGCAATATACGCTGTGCTAAACCTAGCTCACCGTACAAGGTAGAACGGGTTTTGTACTTAGAGCGACGCTCCATGACTTTCTGCCATAAACGCTTCAAAAATGCCGCGTCTTGAGAAAGTTCTTTTTCGTCTGCGCCTTCTGCTGCGGTACGTATAATGAAACCGCCGTGTTCATCACAGTAGTGATTAACCACTTTCTTCAAACGCTCACGCTCTGTTTCACTTTCAATACGCTGAGACACACCAACGTGGCTCGCTCCCGGCATAAAGACAAGGTAACGAGAAGGAAGGGTGATGTCAGTTGTCAGACGTGCGCCTTTGGTACCAAGCGGATCTTTCACCACTTGCACAACGATATCCTGGCCTTGGCGAACCAACTCAGAAATATCACGTACTTGGAATTGTTGTTTTTCGTTCTCTGCGACACATTCCGTGTGAGGAACGATGTCTGACGCGTGCAAAAATGCCGCTTTATCCAGACCAATATCGACAAACGCCGCTTGCATGCCTGGCAATACACGGCTTACTTTGCCTTTGTAAATATTGCCAACAATGCCACGGCGTGATTCTCGTTCTATATGAACTTCTTGTAGTACTCCACCTTCAATCATGGCCACACGAGTTTCACTCGGGGTCACGTTTAGCAGCAATTCTGCACTCATGTGCACACCTCAAAACAATTATAAAAATTCTTGAATTAGCTGATCGGTTTCGAACAAAGGTAAGCCTACTACGGCGTGATAACTGCCTTCGATTCGGGTGACGAAACGCCCTCCGAGTCCTTGAATACCATAACTTCCAGCTTTATCGCATGGTTCACCTGACTGCCAGTATCGTTCTATTTCTTCATGAGTCAGTGGTTTGAACCACACGTCAGTGATAACGACCACTGAGTGTTGTTGTTCTGATGATACGACGCTCACAGCGGTCATCACTTGATGCTGACGACCCGATAAGTTACTGAGCATACGTTTTGAATCTTCAAAACTTTTTGGTTTTTCTAGTACTTGGTTATCGCATACCACTACGGTATCAGAGCCCAATATAACGGAATCAGGCTTAGCCATCGCTAAGCCTGCTTGAGCTTTTTCCAGAGAGAGTCGCAAAACGTAGTCTTGTGCTTGCTCGTGATCTTGTTTGGCTTCCTCTATATCAGGAAGCACAATATCAAAATCATAACCTAACTGAGCAAGCAGCTCTTTTCTTCTCGGAGAACCCGATGCGAGAACGAGGGATAAGCCCTTTTTCACAACGTTACCTTACGTGCCATGCGCGACGGACGCGTCGCATCAGTAAAAACATCCATGGCCAAAGTATACAGTTTATTGCCGCAGTCCACAGAGATAATGGATTAAATACTACGTCCTGGTTCAAATATTCCCCACAGAAGATGAGAAGTTCCAGTAGCACGGTAAAAAAGGCAATCAAAATAGATTGTTGCCACAATGCCATGTTACGGATCACCAAGAAATTGAGCGCCACTAGGTAGATAATGATCGACATCATCATCCCCCGAATACCAAGCGTCGAACCAATCAAAATATCCCAAAGCAAACCTAAAACCAGAGCGGTACCAACATTGACACGGTGTGGCAATGCCAGCACCCAGTAACAGGTAACGAGGAACAGCCATGATGGACGCAGTAGATCCAAAACACCTGGCCACGGAATGGTTTGCAGGACTAGCGCGACGAAGAAGCTAACGCCGATGACCATTCGGCTTCTAAATACACTATTGGCCATCGGTTACCTCTTGTTCTGAACCTTCTTCTACATTCGACTGCAGTACTTTGTGTTGACGGTCTTCATTCGGCCAAATCAATAGCAAGTAGCGCAGACGATCAAACTCAACCACAGGTTCCGCTTTGATTGATGCGAACTCTTGGCGAGTATCGTGATCCACATTCGTAACAGTTGCGACAGGGTAGCCTTCTGGATAAATACCACCAAGACCCGATGTCACCAGCAGATCACCCACTTGAATATCGGTACTGGTTGGGATGTGCTCCAATTGGATCTCATCAACCTCACCATTACCTGATGCAATGACTCGAATATCGTTACGAATCACTTGAACTGGAATTGCGTTTTTCGCATCAGTGAGGAGAAGAACACGTGCGTTGTGCGCTGCAACAAACGTCACCTGACCAACAATACCTTTCTCATTGATAACAGGCTGACCGACGTAAACACCATCAATACGACCTTTATCGATCACCACTTGGTGGCGGTATGGCGATGTATCAACAGCCATGACCTCTGTCACGACTTTCTTCTCGTCACGGACGAATGAAGAGCCAAGCAGTTTACGTAAGCGTTGGTTTTCTTCTTTGTATTGATCGAGCAAGATAAGCTCGCTCTTCAGGCGAAGCACTTCTCGCTTCAAATTGCGATTGCCTTCAATCAATGCCTGACGGGTATTAAAACGCTCGAACATTCCATCAAACATGCTACGAGGCATATTGGCCGCGTACTGAATAGGCGCAACCATACTGTTCAATAGGTATCGGACGTTGGAAAACGTATCTAGACGGTTATCAGCCAGCATTAAGCTCGCCGACACGATGACAGCAAAAAACAGACGCAATTGCAGAGATGGTCCTCTGCCAAAAATCGGTTTCATCTTGTTTTTAACCTGATTGCTACCATGAATATAGAGCCTTACTTGGCAACCTGAGAATTCGACTTGAGACGATTCTAGGTATGGAGCAGATTGAAATTACAGAGAGCAGAAATGAAGGTGAAGCTCATGTTGAGCTTCACCACACACTTTATTCTTCAGAGAAGAGATCGCCACCATGCATGTCGATCATTTCTAGTGCTTTACCACCGCCACGAGCCACACACGTTAGTGGGTCTTCAGCGATAACAACTGGAATACCAGTTTCTTCCATTAGTAGACGATCTAGATCTTTCAGTAGTGCACCACCACCAGTCAGAACCATACCGTTTTCAGAGATATCAGACGCCAGCTCAGGTGGGCACTGTTCTAGTGCAACCATCACTGCTGATACGATGCCTGATAGCGGCTCTTGAAGCGCTTCTAGGATCTCGTTTGAGTTTAGGCTAAAGCTGCGTGGCACACCTTCTGCAAGGTTACGACCACGAACTTCGATCTCTTGAACTTCATCACCTGGGTAAGCCGAACCGATTTCGTGTTTGATCTTTTCAGCCGTTGCTTCACCGATCAAACTACCGTAGTTACGACGCACGTAGTTGATCACAGCTTCATCAAAGCGGTCACCACCGATACGTACAGAAGAAGAGTAAACCACACCGTTTAGTGAGATAACGGCAACTTCTGTTGTACCACCACCAATATCGACCACCATTGAGCCTGTTGGCTCAGAAACACGTAGGCCAGCACCAATTGCCGCCGCCATTGGCTCATCAATTAGGTAAACTTCACGCGCGCCAGCACCGAGTGCAGATTCACGAATCGCACGGCGCTCAACTTGAGTCGAACCACAAGGCACACATACAAGTACACGTGGGCTTGGTTTTAGAATGCTGTTGTCATGCACTTGCTTGATGAAGTGCTGAAGCATTTTTTCTGTTACGTAGAAGTCAGCAATAACGCCATCTTTCATTGGACGAATAGCTGAGATGTTACCTGGCGTACGACCAAGCATCTGTTTTGCCGCATGGCCTACAGCAGCAACGCTTTTTGCAGAACCTACACGATCTTGACGAATAGCAACTACAGAAGGTTCATCTAGAACGATGCCCTGTCCTTTTACGTAAATTAGAGTGTTGGCAGTACCTAAATCGATAGATAGGTCGTTAGAAAACATGCCACGAAGTTTTTTAAACATATTCTTCGCTCATCCTGCAAAAATTTTAGAAGACAAAAATTGTCCTAAATGTACCAATGCCTCGCTGTCACAGCAAGGCATTGGTACACAAACATGAGCAGAAAGCCTCAATTTCTTGCAGTTTCCTTACTTAACGCAAGAAACCTAACTTGTTACTGTCCGGTTAAGCCCGGTTCTCCACGGTAAATCACGCGATCATTACCACGGTGAATACCAAACGTGACGACCGATGATGGGTTTTCTTCGATATCATCGTTATCCCAATCGTATTTAAGCCATGGCAGAGCATTTAAAACACCATCAAGTTCTAACCACACGCGGGTTTGCTGGCGGTAAGATTCAGCCTCTGTCGCTGTAACTGAGCGAGAATAGCCTGAATCAACTAAACCACCAGCACCTAAAGAGACAACCTTAGCCGTATTATCTGTTGGCCAGATATGCACTTGAGAATTATCTTCGGTTTCTCCCATCACTTCTGTCTGACTATCATCTGGGTTAGCAATAAAGCGACTGCCATTCCAGTATTCGACTCTCAAAGGTATTCGAAGCGTTGCTCCTTGGTTGCCACCGACATCATCTAAGTCAACACGACCAAAACGGATGTCGGGCTGTTCCACTAAACGTGAATTGGTTCCTTTTTCATCATCAATAATGTATTCCACAGGATCAGCATTATTGGTGTACACCAAACCAATCTCTGAAGTAGCAGTCCCAATTACGGAGTTAAATGGACCGTCAGGGTAAGTACCTCCGAGATCTTTATTCCAACACGCACTACCAACACACTGCCCATTGTTAGTAATTGAGAATGAACCTAGACTTCGTTCCGATTGATTCACCCATGCCCCAGAACCAAAATCAGGCGCATCGAATCGAGCTGAGTAACGGTCAATATCATCTAGATTAAATTCCGCTTTCGTTGCAAAGCTCGCATAGTTCTTGATCGCCGCTTTATTTGCATTCAAAGCTTCTACGCTGAACTCAACACCATCAAAAGGCTGGTTCATATAAGCAAAAATTTGATCCTCAGGGTAGTTCCAATCACTACCAACAACCTGGAAGTATTTCGGAAGAAGCGACCAACCGTTGTTTCATATTCATTCAGACCCATACCTAAATACGTTGCTTTGGTTTTAAGGCTTAAAGAACCAACCTCATCCCATACATATTCCACGGTTTTACCCGTTTTAGCCTCTTCAGAACTAAAGTCTAAATTTGAACCATTACTTGGATCCAGGTTGGCAAGATCACCACCAGATGGATACAAAACAGAAAATTCAACATCGAGAGGTGCAGTCGTATTTGCATCCGAGAAATAGTTTTGTGTGAGTGGGTAATCACAAGCATTGTTGGCATTGCCACGTGAGTCACTATGAACAATAGGCTTGTAAGTCACATTAAAGCTCTCTGCGGCAGCAATAAAGCCGTCCCCAGTAGCTTGAGTCGCTGGGTTTGGTTTCCCACCATTTTTAGCGACTATATTACATGATGCTACTTTCCATGGTCGCGACTTAACACTGAATGAACCGTTCAGAGCCGTCACGGACTTCTGAGCATCCTTATCTTCATCCGAAGCTATTGGACACTCATCAGAATACTGAGGGTCACAAGTAAAATTCGCATCCTCAAGTTTAACGGTGTATAAGCCCGACTCCATCAGCTTAAAGGTATCATCCGATGATGTTCCCTGCTCTGAACTCGTAAACTTTGGCGCATAAGTCAGTAAGCTTTGGTCACTCCGACCATCAGCTGGTGTTTCAATTTCTAACTGGACACTTGGTGAGCCCGTGTAACTTTTCACTACAGTTTGCTGGCCATCGCTACAAGCTAATACTC
>BCQL01000178.1_pt1 | contig 10641 bp, 8 predicted proteins | sample 1008151 | NCBI WGS metagenome assembly BCQL01 (sample SAMD00035459, study PRJDB4067) | museum specimen metagenome | biome: marine biome; feature: sea shore; material: organic material | host: Otohimella japonica | place: Japan:Kanagawa | collected 1927
ACGCCGGGCAGGACGATGGCGCCTCCGCCGAGCCACGCGTTGTCGCCGATGGTGACCGGGCGGGCGGCTTCCCACTTGTCGCGCCGGGGCTGCGGCTCGAGGGGGTGCGTCGGGGTGAGCAGTTGGACCCCGGGGCCGATCTGGCAGTCCTCGCCGATGGTGATCGCCGCGGCGTCCAGCGCGGTGAGGTTGTAGTTGACGAAGGTGCGCGCTCCGATCGTGACGTTGCTGCCGTAATCGACGTGCAGCGGCGGTCGAACGTGCGTCTGCTCGCTCACCGAACCGAGCAGTTCGGCGAGGACCGGCTGGGCGGCATCGACATCTTCCACGTAGGCGGCCTGGTAGCGAGCGGCCAGTTGCACGGCGCGCTGCTGCCTGCGGGCGAGTTCGGGATCGTCGGCGACGTAGAAGTCGCCTGCCGCCATGCGTTCGAGGTTCGTGCGCGGGTCCTGCGCGAAGTGGTCCGCGGCCATGCGTACAATCGTACGCTCCTCGGTGCGCACGCTCCGCCAGCAGAGCCGCCGCTCACTGGTGCCGAGTCCGCAGCGCTCCGGCGAGCAGCACGGAGAGCAGTCCGGCGAGCGGCACCACCAGCAGGCCCACCCGGAGGCTGGTGGCATCGGCGACCATTCCGACGACCGGTGGGGACAGCACGAAGCCCAGACGCATGAGCCAGGAAACGATCGTCAGGCCCGCCCCGGGCTTGAGGCCGGGCAGTTCATCGGCTTCGTGCATCGCCGCGGGAACCAGTGTCGCCACACCGAGCCCGGCCGCGGCGAAACCGAGGATCGTCCCGGGCACCGTGGGCGCGGCCAGTGCCAGCCCCATGCCGACCGCGGCGATGAGACCGCCCGCACGGGCCACGGTGCGCTGGCCGAACCGGTCGACCAGCCGGTCGCCGAGGATCCGGCCGACGAACTGAGCTCCCACCAGGGCCACGTACCCCGAGGCCGCCAGCGCTCCCGCCGCGTGCAGCGAGGTGGAGAGGTAGAGCGTGGCCCAGGAAGTTCCCGCGTCTTCGACGAGCGTGCCGGCCGTGGCGATGACGACGAGCGCCGCCAGCACGAAAGTCGTACGCGGCCCCGTTACCGCGGGTTCCGGCCGCTCCGCGCGGGTGGCACGTCCTGCATCCCGCTCCGCGTCGAGGCCGGGCAGGCAGAACCGCCAGGCGATACCTGCGGCGATCGCGAACACCACTGCTGAGATCGCCAGGTGCCGGCCCCGGGAGAGGTCGAGCGAGATCGCCGCGGCAGCCATGGAGCCACCGGTGACGGCACCGATGGACCAGATGGCGTGCAGCGAATTGATGATGGAACGCCCGTAGCGCCGTTGCACCCGCAGTCCGTGGGCGTTCTGCGCGACATCGGTGACCGCGTCCATGGCACCGGCCAGGAACAGCGCTGCCGCGAACAGCACTACCGAGCCGGCCAGGCCCGCCGCGAGGATGCCCGCTCCGGTCAGCACGGTGCCGGCCACCGCCACGCGGGCCGATCCCAACCTGCGGATCAGCATCCCGCCTGCCAGGCCTGCCGCGATCGCGCCCACCGGAAACGCCACGATGGCCATCCCGTAAGCAGCGTTGCCGATACCGAGGTCCGCCTTGATCTCCGGGTACCTCGGTATGAGGTTGGCGAACAGCGCCCCGTTGGTGAAGAACAGCACGGCAACGGCGACGCGGGCCCGCCGTTCGATCAGGGCGGGCCGGTGCGCTACGTCAACAGGCATGCGTGGCAGCTTACCGCCAGAGCGGACGAACGTACACTCTTCGTCTCCTCGACGCCCCGGTCGCCGACGGCCCGCGGAACACCGGCTCCGGCGCCGCTGCCCACCCCCGCACCGAGCAGGAAGCTGGAGCGCTGCTGCGCTCGAGCGCCCGCAATCGCGCCCTCCTCGCCGGGAGTCAGGGCCGCGGCGCGGTGAGCCTTCGGATGCTGTCGTCGTCGTAGCTGAGTTCGCGGAGCACTTCTTCGCTGTGTTGTCCGAGTTCGGGTGGAGCGGTGCGCATGCTCGGTCGCTCACCGCGGTAGTTCACCGGGAACCCCACTTGTTGCAGCGTTCCCGCGGTGGGGTGGTCGACCTCGTCGACGATGCCGATCGCTTCGGTGTGCGCGGAGTCGTAGATCTCGTCCAGCCCGCGGATCGGGGATGCGGGAACTCCGCCGTCGCGGAGAGTGGTGCACCAGTGTTGAACCGTGCGTTCCCCTAGCGTCGCGCCCAGTTCAGCGTTGAGCTCCGTCCGGTGCTCCACCCGCCCCTGGTTGGTGGCGAGACGTGCGTCCCGTGCCAGGTCCGGTCGTTCGAGGGCGGCGCAGAGCCGTTGCCAGAGGGCGTCGTTGCCGACGGCGATGACGAGGTGCCCGTCCGAGGCGGGATACGCCTGGTACGGCACCAGGCTGGGGTGACCCGATCCCAGGCGTTGCGGGACTTCGCCGGTCGCGAAGTAGCTGGTGGCCCAGTTGATGTGCAGCGCCAGTTGGGATTCGTACAGGGAGGTGGTGAGGTACTGCCCGGCCCCGGTCTTGGCGCGTTCGACCAGAGCGGACAGCACGCCGATGGTGCCGAACAGCGCCGCGCTGAGATCGCCCATCGCATATCCGGCCTTGACCGGCGGTCCCTCGGGTTCACCGGTCAGCGACATGAGGCCCGCCGCGGCTTGGGCGATCATGTCGTAACCGGGTTCGGCCTGCAGCGGGCCGCTTTCCCCGAACGCGGAGATGTGCAGGACCACCAGGTGCGGGTAGGCCGCGCTGAGCTCGCTGTAGTGGAACTTCTCCTGCAGGGTGCTTTTCGGGCGGAAGTTCTCGACGACGACGTCCGCCTCGGCGATCAGCCGGTGGACGGCTTCTTGTCCCTCAGCTGAGGTGAGGTCGAGGGTCACCGAGCGCTTGTTGCGATTGGCGGCCAAGTAGTACGTGGAGTCCGGTCCCTGGAAGGGCGGTCCCCACTGGCGGGTCGGGTCACCGCCGTCGGGGTGTTCGACCTTGATGACGTCGGCTCCCATGTCGGCCAGCGACATCGTCACGTACGGGCCCGCCAGGATCTTCGAGAGATCGACGACGCGAATCCCCTGCAGCGGGGCGGCGTTGGCGGATTCGGAGCAGCGCATGGTGCGTCCCCTTCGGCAGCGCGAGAAGCATGTGCAGGTGTTCGGTGCGTTACTCGTCCGGTGGGACGTCGCTGCCGTCGACCAACTCGCCCAGGTGCGCCAGCGCACGGTCTTGCGCGGGGGAGGTCGGTGTTGCGCGGAGTCGCTCGACGTAGCTGGCGGCCACCACCGCCGTGCGATGACCCCACCCGGCGGCGGTTTCGTAGGCGGCTTGTTCGAGCAGCAGCGATGCCATGACGGTGTGCGCCAGGGACTCGGCGTAGGTGCCGATGCGCGCTTGCTGGGTCCGGCGGTCCTCGGCGAGCAGTCGATCACCCTCGAGCAGCAGAGCGTCCCAGTCTTCGACCACGGTGTGCACCAGTGCTTTGACCTGAACGTCGTCGATGGTTCGGAGGCGTCGCAGATAGGTCTCCGCAAGCAGGCGGTGGGCCGAATCCTGCCGCATGCAACGCAGGACGTCGAGAGCGATCACATTGGACGATCCTTCCCAGATCGAGCCCAGGTGGGCGTCGCGGAGCAGGCGGGGATCGACCCAGTCCTCGATGTAGCCGTTGCCGCCGCGGATCTCCATGGCTTCGCCGGTCACGGAGCGGGCCCGCTTGCACGTGGTGTACTTGGCCAGCGGGGTGAGTACGCGCACGAGCCGGTGGGCGTCCGCGTCGCCGGCATCGGCTTCGTCCAGCCGGGCGGCCGACTCGAGCACGAGGCTCAGCGCCGCCTCGGAGTCGAGGAGCATCGGCAGCAGGGTGGCCCGCATCAACGGCTGATCGAACAACGCCTCGCCGAAAACGACGCGTTGGCGGGTGTGTTCGACCGATTCGAGCACGGCGCGGCGCATCAGCGCAGCGGAGCGCATCGCGTTGGACAGGCGGGAGACGTTGAGCATCTCGGCCATCTGCTGGAAACCACGTGTCAGCGTGCCGACGGGACGCGCGTGGGCGTCGTCGAGGGTGACCTCACCGCTGGCCATCGACCGGGCTCCGAGCTTGTCCTTGAGCCGGTCGATGCGGTAGTTGTTGCGGCTGCCGTCCGGCCGGCGCCGCGGGACGAGGAACATCCCGAGTCCTCGGGTCCCTCCTCCCTGCCCGGGTACGCGCGCCAGGGTGAGGATGATGTCGGCCGACACGTTCGAGGCGAACCACTTGTGCCCGCGCAGTGTCCAGTGCGTGCCGTGGTCGATGGCTACGGTGCTGGTCTGCGCGATGTCGGTGCCGCCCTGCTTCTCGGTCATGAACATCGCACCCGTGGCGAGGCCGTCCATGTCCGGAGAACTCAGCGCCGCGATCTCGTCGGCGTAGGTTTCCGGGTCGAACATGCGCAGGACGCGGGCGGCTGAGTCGGTCATCGACAGCGGGCAGGCCAACCCGAACTCGGCCTGGACGAAGACGTAGGACAGGGCGTACTTCACGGCGTGCGGTACGGGTGTTGGCCAGCCCAGCACGCCCGGGCGATGCGACATCGCCGCCAGCCCGAACCGTTCGAACGCCAGCTGCGCCATCCGGGTGTAGGCGGGGTGGAAGTCGACTTCGTCGATGCGCTCACCGCGAGGGCTGTACTGGCGCAGTCGCGGCGGGTTGGCGTCGGCGGTGGCGGCGAGCTCGTCCAGCTCGCCGGCCGCCAGCGCCCCGAGCTCCGTCAACACCGGGTCGATGCGCGCGCGATCCTCGGCGGACAGCACGCGGTCGAGCAGGCGAGGCAGTGCGGGATCTTGCTCTGCGAAGTTCATGAGCTCCTCGTCCGATCAGGTTTGCGAGGTGGATGCGGTCGGGATCGGCTGTGCGTTCGAGGAGTGCTGGCCCCAACTGCTGCGGCGGATCAGCGCCGACACGCAGACCACCGTCAGGACGACGTAGCCCAGGCCGAGCGCCACGACCGGCCAGATCGAACCGAAGCGCGTGAGCAGGAACTGGGCGAAGACGGGAGCTGTTCCCGCGAAGAGCGAGGTGCACAGCTGGTAGCACAGCGACATGCCGGTGTAGCGGATCCCGACCGGGAAAACCTGGGACAGCAGTCCTGCCAGCGCCGAGTAGTACATCGCGTGCGGGAACGTGGCCACGGCCATTCCGACGCTCGCCCACAGCAGCGATCCGGTGTTGATCAGCACGAACATCAATGGCAGCAACACGAGTTCGGGCAGCAGCATCAGCAGGATGGCCCGCTTCAGGTTGATCCGACTGGCCAGGACGGCTCCGAAGGGCTGGACCAGCACTTGGACCACGAGGGCGATCGCGATGACCGTGAGAAAGCTCGAGCGGGTGAAGCCCAGGTCGGTCGTGGCCCAGGACAACGCGAACGTGGTTTTGATGTAGGTGATCGCGACGCCGGCCACCCCTGCGCCGACACCGAGGGCGACCAGCAGGGGGTAGCGGCCGAGCACCTCCTTGATCGGCAGCTTCGACTCGCGCTCGCTGTCGAGCACTTGCTGCATTTCCGGGGTCTCGTCGAGCCGCAGGCGGATGAACAGGCCGACGAGCACGAGCACGGCCGAGGCCAGAAACGGCAGGCGCCAGCCCCACGACGTGAAGGCCTCGGTGGGCAGCCACGCGATGGCCACGAAGGCCAGGGTGGCCAGGAGGTTGCCGACGGGCGAGCCCTGCTGCGCGAACGCGCCGTAGAGGATCTTCTTGCCGGGTGGTGCGTACTCGGTGGCGATGAGGACCGCACCGCCCCATTCCCCGCCCATGGCGACGCCCTGGATCATGCGCAAGATGATGAGCAGGATGGGAGCGGCTACGCCGATCTGCGCGTATCCGGGGAGGAGGCCGACGCACAACGTGCCGATCCCCATCATCAGCAAGGTGATGATCAGAGCTGTCTTGCGTCCGAAGCGGTCCCCGAAGTGCCCGAAGATGATCCCACCCAGGGGCCGCGCGAGGAAGCCGACCCAGAAGGTGGCAAAAGCTGCGAGCGTGCCGAGCGCGGGAGGCATCTCCACGAAGAAGATGTCACCCAGCACGAGCGCCGACGCGGAGCCGTAGATGTAGAAGTCGAACCATTCGACCGTGGTGCCGACGAAGGCGGTTATTCCCGCCTTGCGGGCCTCCCGCCCTGGTCCCTCGGCACTGCCGGTCGGAGCCGTCGTTTCCTGCGGCACGAGATGCTCCCCTCTCGCGGTGCGGACGTCCCGTCATGCGAGGAGCAGCGCGGCCCGCATCACGAGATGCAGGACACTGTGACAACAGCAACTATGATCTGTCCAAGATTAATCGGACGGTTCGGTAATATCGAATCAGTCATGATCTGTCGGTGTCGGCAGCGCGCGTTCGGCGACGCGCAGCACGGCGTGCAACGCTGCTGACGGATTGTCCGAGCGCCAGGCGAGCGCGATGGACATGATGGGCACGTCCCCGGTCAGCGGCCGGAAGGCGACGTGTTCCATGTGGATGTTCTGCGCCGAGCTGACACATATCGCGACGCCGACCCCAGCGCCGACGAGGGTCAGCAAGTTGTAGGCGTCCGGGGCCTCCTGGGTGATCCTGGGCGTGAATCCGGCATTGCGGCAGGCCTGCATCGTCACGTCCCGGACTGCGGAGCCCCGCGCGGCGGGGAAGGAGACGAAGCGCTCGCTCGCGAGGTCCGCCACGTCGATGCTGGACAGCTGGGCCAGCGGGTGCGTGTCCGGCACGGCGATCACCAGCTCTTCCGTTCGGACGACGCGGGAGGAGATGCCACCGCTGGTCGGGAGCTGGACGAAGCCCAGGTCCAACGTCCCCTCGCTGATGCGGCTCAGCGCTTCACCGGAATACGTCTGCCCCCGCAGCGCCAGTTCGACGCCGGGCAGCTCGGAGGTGACGGCACGGGTGAGTCGCGGGAGGGCGTCGTAACTGCTCGCCCCGGCGAACCCGATGGTCACGCGCCCCACCTCACCGGCGCTGGCAGCCTGCACCGTGCGGCGCGCCACCGCGGCCTCGGCGAGGACTCGCCGCGCCGGTTCGAGCAGCGAGTCACCGGCCGCGGTGAGGCGCACCGAGCGGGTGCTCCGCTCGAACAGCTTGACGCCGAGGTCCCGTTCGAGCAGGGGGATGTACTGGCTCAAGGGCGTTTGGTCCATGTGCAGCCGGGCGGCGGCCCGCCCGAAGTGCAACTCCTCGGCGACCGCCACGAACCCTTCGAGATGGCGCAGCTCCACGTGAGCAGCTTCTCAAACCACACCGGCGAAGCCGGGTCGCCCGGGGAAGCACAGCGCGTGTGCCCGATCGGGTCATGTTCGGTCGACAGCCGCAGGCGGTGGGCAAGCAGCTGCGTTAGCGTAAGAGTGACGCACACCACGCCGACCGAACTGCTCATGCGTGACCGGCGGCGGTGGCCGCACGGCCTGCCGCTGTCCGCTGGCGTGCGCCGGAAACACGAGGAGGCGCGCATGTGCCTTGCTGTACCGGGCAAAGTCATCCGCCTGCACGAAGAAGACGATCCGCAGATGGCCGAGGTCGACTTCGGCGGCGTACTCAAGGAGGTCTGCCTGCAATACATTCCTGACGTGGCGCTCGGTGACTACGTGATCGTGCACGTCGGGTTCGCCATTCAACGACTCGACGAGGCTTCCGCCCTGGAAACACTGGCGAACTTCGAGAACCTCGGCCTGCTCGAGGAGGAGTTCGGAGATCAGTTCGCGCAGGCCGCCCAGCAGGCGGGGGTCGAAGATCCGAGGCAGCGATGAAATACCTTGACGAGTTTTCGGATCCGGACATCGCGCGACGGCTGCTATCCGAGATCCACGCCGCGACGAGCGAGTCGTGGGCGATCATGGAAGTGTGCGGCGGCCAGACGCACTCGATCATCCGGCACGGCATCGACCAGCTGCTGCCCGAGGGCATCGAGATGATCCACGGGCCCGGGTGCCCGGTGTGCGTCACCCCGCTGGAGGTCATCGACAAGGCGCTGGACATCGCGCGGCGCGACGACGTGATTTTCTGCTCGTTCGGCGACATGCTCCGAGTTCCGGGAAGCGAGCACGACCTCTTCCGGATCAAGAGCGCGGGCGGCGATGTCCGCGTGGTCTACTCGCCGCTGGACGCGCTGAAGATCGCCAAGCAGAATCCCGATCGCGAGGTGGTCTTCTTCGGGATCGGGTTCGAGACCACGGCGCCTGCGAATGCGATGACGGTGTACCAGGCGAGCCGGCTGGGGATCCGGAACTTCTCGCTGCTGGTCTCGCACGTGCTGGTGCCGCCGGCGATCGCGGCGATCATGCAATCGCCGACGTGCCGCGTGCAGGCTTTCCTGGCGGCGGGGCACGTCTGCAGCGTGATGGGCACGACGGAGTACCCGCCGTTGGCCGCCGACTACCGGGTGCCGATCGTGGTGACCGGCTTCGAGCCGCTGGACATCCTCGACGGGATCCGCAAGACGGTCATGCAGCTCGAAAACGGTCGGCACGAGGTGGAAAACGCCTACCAGCGGGCCGTGCGCGAGGACGGCAACCCTGCTGCCCAGGACATGCTGCGGGACGTGTTCGAGGTGACCGACCGCGCTTGGCGCGGTATCGGGATGATCCCGCGGAGCGGCTGGCGGTTGTCCGAGAAGTACCGCGCGTTCGATGCCGAGCACCGGTTCGACGTCAAGGGCATCGACACCGAGGAGCCCACCGTTTGCCGTTCCGGTGAGGTCCTGCAGGGGTTGGTCAAGCCGAACGAGTGCGAGGCGTTCGGAACGCAGTGCACTCCGCGGAACCCGCTGGGCGCCACGATGGTCTCCTCCGAAGGCGCGTGCGCGGCCTACTTCCAGTACCGCAGGCTCGACGTCGCAGAGGTAGGTGCCACTCGATGAGCGAGGACGTGCTGACCGGCCGCTCAGCTGATGGTCCGGCCGCGCAGCGTGCACAGCAGACGGGGACGATCGACGGGGACGGCTGGGCGTGTCCCGCACCGCTGCGGGATTCGCCGAACATCCTCATGGGGCACGGCGCGGGAGGCGCCCTCTCCGGTGAACTCGTGCAACACCTCTTCCTCGCCGGTTACGGTGGTGCGGCGGAGGATGATCTCGGTGATTCGGCCGTGCTCCCGGTCGCGCAGGGGCGAGTGGCGTTCTCCACGGATTCGTACGTGGTCAAACCGACGTTCTTCCCCGGTGGCAACATCGGTGACCTCGCCGTCAACGGCACGGTGAACGACCTGTCCATGTCCGGCGCCCGCCCGCTGTTCCTGTCCACGGCTTTCATCATCGAGGAAGGAACACCGCTGGAAGAGCTCGGGCGGGTCGCGGAAACCATGGGCGCGGCCGCACGCGAGGCCGGTGTCCGGCTCGTCACCGGCGACACCAAAGTCGTCGACGCCGGCCACGGCGACGGAATTTTCGTGAACACCGCTGGGATCGGAATCGTCGAGGCCGATGTGGACATCCGCCCCGACCGGGCGCGACCGGGGGACGTCGTCCTGCTCAGCGGCGAACTCGGCCTGCACGGCATCGCCGTGATGAGCAGCCGGGAAGGCGTGGAGTTCGGCACCACCGTTGAAAGCGACACCGCCGCGCTGAACGACCTGGTGCGGGTGATGATCGAGACCGGTGCTGACATCCGCGTGCTGCGCGATCCGACGAGGGGTGGCCTCGCGGCGTCCGTCAACGAGATCGCGCGGTCCTCCGAGGTCGGCATCGAGGTCGACGAGAACGCCCTACCGGTTCCCGACTCGGTGTCGAACGCTTGTGGATTGCTCGGTCTCGACCCGATGTTGGTCGCCAACGAGGGCAAGCTGATGGCGATCGTTCCGGAAAGCGACGCCGACCGAGTTCTCGAAGCCCTGCGCCAGCACGAGCTCGGCCACGCGGCCGTCAAGATCGGCAGGTGTGTTGCGGAGCATCCCGGAACGATGGTGGCCAGAACCGGGCTCGGTGCTACGAGGATCGTCGACTTGCCGCTGGGTGAGCAGCTCCCCCGCATCTGCTGAACCGGCACGCTGCGGGCCGCGCTGTCGAAGGGAGGCCCGATTGCACGCACAGGACAGCGGTGCCGCGATGTTCGCGCGGTACGCCTACCCGCCCAATGAGCTGGGCTACTGCGGACCCGCCGACTGCGAAGCGCTGCTGCAGGCGAACGACGAGGCGGATTCGCCGGGGCAGTCTTCGCACCTGCGCCAGGTGGCCGAGCAGTTCGACGGTGCGTGGTGCTACTTGGAGACCCTCGCGGCAGGAACGGGCCACGCCGACCCGTTGGACCACCACGTGGTGGAGGCCTACTGGTTGGGCAATTCGCTGCTGGAGCGGTTGGACGCCGCGGAGTTCGCGCGAGCCGTGACGCAGCGGTTCAGCGACCAACACGGTGCCCGCATGGGTGGCCTCGCGGCCAACGGCGAGTCCGGAGGTGCGGCCCGGGCGCACCACGGCTTCCACGTGTTCGAAGTATATCCGTGGTCCGGCTTGCTCGGTGTTGGCAACGGCCAACCTGCTCTGTCCATACTGGATCAGTGCCGGATCCGGTGGGGACGTGTGCTCGCGGTCGACGGCGATCGCGCCGTCGTGCAATCGCGGCGGCTGTCGTATGCGGGCGGGCGTCTGGGCCTGGGGCCGCCTGTTCGCGAACGACCGCGTTGGGCGAGTGGCGG
>BCQL01000179.1_pt1 | contig 10597 bp, 11 predicted proteins | sample 1008151 | NCBI WGS metagenome assembly BCQL01 (sample SAMD00035459, study PRJDB4067) | museum specimen metagenome | biome: marine biome; feature: sea shore; material: organic material | host: Otohimella japonica | place: Japan:Kanagawa | collected 1927
AACAATTAATTTGAATCATAGTCTAACTCCACCTAAATTACGCTAAACATTTATCTGGAATCGATCATGCTTTCAATTTTTAAAACCTTTTTCTGGCTTGGCTGGATTAGCTTTGGTGGGCCAGCAGCACACATTGGCTACTTTCGTAAAACCTTTGTTGAGAAACTGAATTGGTTATCCGACGAAGAGTACGGGCAAATTGTCGCCCTCAGTCAATTTTTACCGGGCCCAGGCTCAAGTCAGGTTGGCTTCGCGGTTGGTTATAAAAAAGGTGGCTTAACCGGTGCGATTGCCGCATTTGTCGGCTTCACTTCCCCATCTGTGATTCTGATGCTGATATTGGCGTTAGTCAGCAATCAGTTATTGGAAGCACCACTTTTCATTTCAATCATCCACGGGCTTAAGTTACTTGCGGTCGTGGTTGTAGCTGACGCCACTTTCGGCATGTACAAAAACTTCTGCCAATCGAAGATAGCAACAGCACTGTGTGTGATCACCGCGATTGTTCTACTTTTGATTCCGGGGATCTGGCCTCAAGTTTTAGTGCTTCTATTTGCAGCAATGGTTGGTAGTAAGTTCTTGACGTCTCAGGAGCTAAAAACGACACCTTCAACACAAAAAATATCGGTAACGCCTCTCGTGATTTTTGTTGCTTTGCTGGTTGGCCTGCCTCTATTCAGTGCTTACTCTCAAGGTATTGAAGTATTTGGCCTGTTCTACCAAGCAGGCAGCTTAGTATTTGGTGGCGGCCACGTGGTACTTCCGTTGCTACAAAATGGTATTGGTGACCAACTGTCTCAAGATGCCTTCCTAACAGGTTATGCAGCAGCACAAGCGGTTCCTGGCCCGATGTTTACGTTAGCCACTTACCTCGGTTATGTATTAATGCCATCAGCACCGATTACAGGTGCACTGCTCGCAACAATTGCCGTGTTCTTACCGGGCTTCTTATTGCTATTGGGTGTACTGAAAAACTGGCAGGCAATTGCGAGCAAGCCTTTAGTAGCTGGTGCTCTTACTGGTGTAAATGCGGCGGTTGTCGGCCTATTACTAGCGGCCCTGTATCAACCGATCTTCACCAGCGCAGTGAGTAGTGGCTTAGATTTCGCTCTGATTATTGTTGGCGTGTGGTTATTGAAAACGATGAAGATGCCGATCGTGTGGATGGTAGCTCTGTTTATTGCAATTGGGTTTGGACTCGGAGTCATTTAATATAATGCCCACTAATTCTAATTAGTGGGCATTATAATTTTCGGATTATGAGACCGTTGAGATAGTAGTTATTCTTCTATCGGTGTAGATACTGGACTGGCATCGTCTTGGTTAAAAGACTCTGGAGGAATATACACATCAGCACGTCTGTTTTGAGCCCGACCTTGAGACGTTTTATTACTCGCGATTGGCTCAGACTCACCCAATGATTTCAGGGTCATTTTCTCTTTTTCAACACCGTAAGTGAAAAGCTGTTTAGACGTACTTTGAGCTCTCTCTAGCCCCAATCCTTGATTGTAAGCTTCACTGCCCACCCAATCGGTATGACCTTCAACGGTCACTAGGTAGTCATTGTTTGCGAGATGTTTTGCCACATCAACAAGTACTTCACGAGCAAGAGGGGTCAGATAATAACGATCAAAGGCGAAGTTAACACGAGCAACAAGCTGCCCTTTGTCACTATCGAAGCTAGCAATACCAAGGTTTGATATATAAGTGAGACAATCACTAGGATCTGTGATCAACTGCGAGCGCTTAAGAAGCTCCCACTTGAGAGCTGGATCATGACTTCCCTCATGAATTTGCCAATAGCCATCACGATGACTAGCCACTCCTTGAACTTCACCAATTTCGATGGTGTGAGAATACTCTGAAAAAGTATTCCCACAATATTCTACTACCTGATCACTAATCTCCTGCCCATAACTAGAGAAAGAAACAAGCAGACCTATTGCTAGCATTGTATTTTTCATCTTTACTCACCCGTATAGTCTCGATACACCAGTGCCTCGAGATCCTTTCTGAATTAGCTCTTCGATTCGTTGTATTAACTCTTCCCTATCACTAACATCAATAATGTCTGAGCCAGGGTCAATCACACAATCTTGAAATCCACTTTGCTCACTTGCATTAAAATCAATGCCAATCACGCCGATGAACAAACTGCCATTCTCAGTCAAGAAATGCTCTCTTGCCTCATCACAAAGGCCATTATCGACTAAGTTTGGGAGTATCCCATTATTAGGAAACTCCTGACCATCACTAAGAATAATGATAATTTTCAACTTCCCGCTGTATTCCTCAACTTCCTCTTGTGTTGCGCTACTATCTGGTTGCCCATCGTTGAGCACCTGTAAACCGCGAATCAAGCCTTGATAGGCTGCGGTATTACCACCAGCATTCATACCTTGCACAATCTCAACTTCATCAATATCACTCGTTAAAGGAAGTACATAATGTCCATTACCTGTTGTTCTTACCATTCCAGAGTGATAGAGGACATTGTCAGCAGACCTAAAGTGAAAATTAAATGCAGCATCATCAATCTTATTATTAAACATGTCATCCACTGAGTTGGAATAATCAATCAAGCTTGCTATTTCAAGTCTTCGTCCATTCATATTCATAACACTTTCAACTGTTTTCGCCTCATAAAACTGCCAAGACTCTTTAGTTGGACAAGCGTCCATGTCACTAGCACAAGCACGAACAGTATCGTGTGGCTTATCAGCCCAGTACCCCCAATTCACCTGCTCATAAGTTCTGGTAAATGAGCCGTCCGCTTTGTACCTTAATTGACTACCCGCATAGAGAGTGTCGGATATTTTATCTTGTACTCTCAAGTTAAAAGGAACGATAGCCAATCGGTTAAGGATAAAAGTATCTCCAGATCGGGGCACAAGGATTCTCAAAGCTAGCTCATCAACCGCAACTTTCAATGAATCAATTTTTTTCGATACGCTTGAAGTTCCCTGTGACCAGTTACGTGTCATAGAGCCTGAAAAATCAGTAACTAATACGACATCGACAATTTTGTCACCTAGGTATTCAGGGTATTTTGCAGCTTCCGCTTCACCAAACAGTGGTTGAGTATCCTCAAATGAAGGAACAAGAACATCTGAGAACCATGAGTCATAAAGTGGCGTAGCCTCAACTTCATAGCCGATGATCTCCGTATTATCATTTTCAAGTGTTGGCGCTTGATAGTTACGCTGCGTCGTGATCTGTATACTACGAATTTCTCTGATATAGTCTCTTACATAAAGTTCTGCCATATCTTGTGCGCTGGCGGCTTTATCATCAATAGTAACCGCCAATGCCGCAGCTTGTGCTGAATCACGCAAACGACTCGACTCAGTAATGTACCGAGTTCCCTCAACAGCAAAAAAAGTGATTCCTAAAACAGGTACAAGCGACAAACCTAACCACACAGCAGCAATACCGGCCTGCCTTTTTAAACTAATAAATTGTAATTTTCCGTGTCTGTTCATACTACCTCCCTACCATCACTGAACTGGATGATACGACCATTGTTGAAGATAAAGGATCTCCCCAAACACGCGAAAACCATGAATCACTTTCTACACAAAGTGATACTTGATACAGCGGAAAAATGATCCCGTCTTCTTCGGGAACCAATAATGTTTTTTGATCAATACCGAGTGTCGTACAGCCTAAGGTGCCATATTGCGGCGAGGCAAATACAGTCCGTATTGTTTTGTCTTGTAATGATTCAATTTGAATTGCAACATTGTTGCTAGTTGTATTGAGAAGTCGACTAGAGATACTCTGCATATCTGTTAAGTCTTGTTGAGATAAGTTAAAACGCTCGTCATAAAAGCGTGTTCGCTCTTTTAAAACATTAACGATAGAGAAAGAAACTCTATCAAGTTGCGCTCGAACTATAAGCTTATGGCTCACATCAGTCATAAAGTAAAAAAGTGCAATTAGTACAATCAGCACCAAAAATAGCTCTATACTGAACGATCCTTTACATTTATGAAGAGACGTATGTTCAGTAAACTTCATCATTCCCACCCCTCATGCTCTAGGGTTAGTACAATTGTTCTTTCTATCGCTTCTTCTTGTTGTAAGAACAATGGCCAAATAGCCTGATGGTTATAAGTCATTTTGATCTCGGCAATACTATAGCCCCCATCATTGGTGACGAGATCCGCGTCAGATGCACTCACATTAGCGATAAAATCTGCATAACTTCTATAGTAAAGCCCAGACACAACGAACTTCTCACTCGGAGAGAGAAATGACCATAACGAATTTGGCTCATTTTTTACGGATTTCAGAACTGTGTCATAACTGTTATATGAAGAAGACCCTTGATGCACAACTGCTGCTCTCACCGATTCCCTCAGTGAATATTCCAATAAATTTATCGCGTAAATACGATAACCCATATCAAATATCATTACAGTCGCGACAATTAAAACGATCGCCCCAAGAGAAAACTCTACAGTAGTTACCCCTCTTTCTCTTTGTTTACACTTCAACCATTTCATATTAACCACCTACTCTAAATTGAGCGGGGAGATCACTCTAGCTATTTGTTGTAGCTCTCTTTGTGAATAATCTTCACCGAGTAACTTCTCAGCGCTTTGCATATCGCCTAATTTAATAAATGCGATAGCTAAATTAGCTCTGACTTTTTTGTTTGCAGGGTTTCTGTTGTAAACAGGAGAGAGAATTTTTACTACATCTGAATATTTATTTTCGGCAAACTTAACCATGGCTAAGTTATTTTTAACCGCAATATCATCATAGCCTTTCATTCTAGCTCTATTAAAAGCATTTTCAGCGTGAGGGTATCTTCCAAGCATACAATAAGAAATACCCATCATCATTTGGACATCAGAGCTTTCATTACCTATCTCAACAGACTTTCTAAAACTATCCACTGCCAAATTGTCTAAACCATCGTGGTGGTATATCTCCCCTCTCAATTGCAGTAAATCTTTATTTACAACACCTTGATTCATCAAGTAATCAGCATAAAACCGAGCGGATTCGACATCTCCAAGTTCAAAGTAGGCCAACGCCAAAGATTGCATAACATTTATGTCATTAGGGGCTTGAGCAAGCTCTCGCTTATAAGCATCAACCAAACCTTCATAGTTACCTATTTTCTTCAAGCTCTCTATATCTGCATAGCCATCGCTAGTCGGTTGTGATGGGTTGGATGCGCAACCTATAAGAGCCAATGATATTAATAGAACAATAACTTTTATAATATTCATAATTGCCCCCCTAAATCAAAATCCATCTGTGATACACCCGGAGCTAAAATAAGTATCACAATAGGGAACATGATTAACAAAATGAGAGGGATACTCATTTTTGCCGATAACTTACCCATTTTTTCTTCTATATTAAGTAATTGCATCTTTCGCATATCTTCCGCAAGATCAGCCAATATATTTGCCACAGAAGAACCATACTGTATATTTTGAATAATAGTTAAAACAAAGCTAGAAACCTCGGGGGCAGGAAGCCTATTTGATAAGTCGTTAAGCGCTCTTTCAATTCCTTTGATCTTCCCGGAATCGGCGGTAATTTTAACTTGGTAACATAAGTTTCTATCAAATCCTTGAAGTTCTTTAGCTAAATAAGCAAATGAAGCTTCTATTGTCATTCCTGTTTGGACACAAACAGCCATCATGTCTAATAAATACGGTAGGTTTTTTGATATTCTTTTAACTACTATTTTCTTTCTTAAATCAAGTATCATATCGGGTAAAATTACAATCGTTAATATCCCTAGACATCCATATAAGGCCAAGTTCATTAAAGTTATATTTAACCAAAGTAAATAGATGGTATAAATTGCGATCAAAACTATTTTAAACGGGAAGTAAAGAACAGCGAGTCCTTTCGTATGAAATCCCGCATCTTTGAGCTTTTGCTCCAGTTCTTTACGATTCTCCTTGCCAAATTTAACAAGGAAGCTTCCCACTTTATGTGTGTTATCTTTTCTCTTGTTTAATCCAAAGAATCTATCCATTCGCTTTTTCTTTCGGCTAACAAAATACAAATCAATAAAAAGCACTAAAAGTATGATGACCATAGCCATAATTCCGTAGGTAATCATAACTTGACCCTCTTAACTAATAGCCAAACAATGAATAACCCCAAGACTTCACTACCGACTACATAATATAAAATCCATCGACCCGCTGGATCGTTTAAAATAAAATCGATATTAGCTGGATGTATTTGACTTATTATCAACACAAAAATGATGGGGATTGCGGCAACCACTTTAGCTGAAATTCTAGCCTCAGAAGTCATGGCCATTTTTTTCATCTCCATTGTCCGTGCATCAACAAGGACTCGAATCAACCTAGCCAATACACCTTTGAGCTGACCACCGCGACTCAAATTAGCTCGTATAGTAATAGTAAAAAATATATATTCAGGATAAGGAAATGCGCGACATGATCGCTTGAGAACATGCTCCGCATTCTCACCTAATTTCAAACGCTCACCCATATCTTTAAACTGCCTACCGATCTCTCCTGACATATTGTCACCAACAAAACAAAATGCCTGCATTAAACTTTCCCCAGCAGTTACCGCACTCATAAGAATATTTAGTGCATCAGGAAACGTTTGCTCGAAATTTCGACGTCTTTTATTTTTTAAGTATTGATAACCGGTAAAAATCAAGAAGCAGGCCAGCAAGGCAAGGTAGAGATAAGAGTTTAAGGTTAAGAAGTTAAAGATAATAAGGTAGGAAACCCACACAGATATAATGACATATACAATCGAAATGAGGTGACCTCTTGGACCAAGTACCTCTATCGTGGGGGAAAGATCATGTTTAAATTCAGACCAGCGTTTTTTCCCAATAAGAGATTGAAAATTAATCGCATCGATACCCTCTTCATCTGCTTGAGCTGCAGGGAAATAGTTTTTGACTTTACCTTTTTTACTCGGGATAAGTAAAAAGCACGCAAGACCAAACAGTATGAGAGATAGCCATAATATATTCATGACCCCTCACCTCTAAATGACTGCATCAACTCATCATATAGCCCATAGAAATGTGCCTTTTTAACCAGTTGTGACCGTTGCATTATCCCCTCAGTTACAAACTTACCTCTAACTACCTCCCCGTAATTGACCTCGTCATACTGAAAAGCAAAAATTTCTTCCATCACAACACTGTCACCCTCTAGGCCGACAATTTCTGATATGCTGGTTACCTTTCTCGTTCCGTCTCTCAGTCTATTAACCTGAACAATCACTTCGATCGCACTAACGATTGCCCGTCTAATCGCATCTAGCGGTTGGTTTAGGTTTGCCATCATCACCATAGATTCAACACGACCAATGGCATCTCTAGGAGAATTAGAGTGCAGCGTTGACATTGAACCTTCATGACCCGTATTCATCGCCTGTAACATCTCAAATGCTTCTGAGCCACGGCACTCCCCAAGAATTATTCTATCGGGTCGCATCCGAAGAGCATTAATAACTAAATCTCGCTGCGTCACTAAGCCCGTGCTTTCAATACTCTCAACTCTCGTTTCTAAGCGAACAAGGTTAGGTTGTTCTAAACGAAGTTCCGCAGCATCCTCAATAGTGACAATACGCTCATCATCACTGATGTATTGTGACAGCGCATTAAGTAATGTTGTCTTGCCAGACCCTGTCCCTCCTGAAATAAGTATATTAAGTCGACATCGCGACGCGATTGAGAGCACTCTCGCCATATCAAATGACATCGAATCAAATTCTACCAACGATTCTAGATCAATATTTTGCTCTCTAAACTTCCGAATCGATATCGTAGTGCCATCAAGAGCAATTGGAGGGATGACAATATTAACCCGGCTTCCATCGGCTAAGCGGGCATCTACGGTAGGAGAAAGCTCGTCGACACGTCGACCAACGCGCGAAGCGATCTGCTTAGCGATATTTAAAAGTTGAGCTTCATCGACAAAAGTAATATCCGAACGCTCAATCTTGCCGTGTTTCTCAAAGAAAACGTTATTTGGTCCATTAACCATAATATCTGTGATCGCGTTATCATCGACCAATGGTTGAATTGGCCCTAAGCCAAACAACTCATCCAGCATACTTTTGACAATACTAGAACGCATCATCGTGGTTACGGGACGTTCATAACTTTGAGCAAGTACATCGACTGCACTTTTGACTTGAACTTCCAGCTCACTGCGAGACATGCCTTGAATCGCCTCAACATCTAGAGCCTCAAAGATCTGCATCCGAAATGACGAATAAATCTCTTTATTAGAACTCATCTACCCACCAATCGAGATAACCAGCCATGTGGCTTGCCAGAGCTTTGTCCGTTAATTAGGCTTGTCAGTTCTTCAATCGCATTATTGACACTTCGTTCATGCTTATGAGCACGCTTACCTTCAATCAGCAAATGAGAAAGCTTCTTGCAGTACACCATATTAAGATCGACTTTCGCACCAAGATATTTATCTAGGTCAGATTGCTCTATAACGAATGTACTTTCTGGTCGATGATGATTGGCAAAAGTAACGACTCGGATTCGCTTACCGATTGATATCTGTTTTTGCTCTAGCGCTTCTAGGAGAGATTTTGCATTGCGAATAGAAGAAACTGAAGGCTCAAAAACCACGACAACAACATCATAAGTTTCCACGAGTAGTTGAGGATCAACTCTGAAATCTATGCTGCCCGAAAAGTCTTCGATAATGAAGTTGGTATTTCGGCTCATCAACTCGCATAATATTTGGTTGTAATTAAATATTTTGTCTTGCTTACTCTCCCCTTGAAGAGCAAGTAAGCGAAATGATTTACGAACCTTGGTCAAATATGATAACGCACCTTCGGTGTCTAACTCATGAATGGGAACAGCAAATTCATCAATTGCTTTTGAGCGAAAGTCTTCTAGGCCCATTAACACATCAATATTCGAATCGCTGTATTGGTGATCGACCAAAATAGTGTCAATATTTTGCGATGATAATTTTGAACCTAGCTCAGCAGTGATGAAGGAAGTACCAATCCCTCCCTTACTACCAACAACAGCTACTCGCTTAGCTTTGCGCTTTTTACTAACTCCGGTGTATGTCTCCAAGTTCTTATGTACATTCATAACAAAATCAGAGAATTCGAGCTTATTTATCGGCCAAAGTAAGTAATAAAAGCCCATCTCTTTTAGATCTCTAAGAGTCGAAATAGAGTCTTGCCCACCAATGACAATTACCCCTTTCCGTGTTGGCAATTTACTAGCAATATCTTGAGCATCGACCAAAATATCTTGGGATTCTGTTAGATCGAGTATGACGATATTATCCGTTTGTTCAGAATAGAACTTGGGAGATAAGGCTTCCCTCTTAATACAGTGTGGCTCATTCCATCCTTCAAATTGAAACATCTCTTTGACTAAATCTGAGCATTCTTTTGATTGATAAATCAGAGCACAACCAGCGGGGCCATGCGTCAGCTCAACAACCTGAGGTGTTGTGTCTTTTATATTTTTGACGAGATCAAACATAATTAGATTCCCTCCACCAATCTTTCCTTGTGAGCGACCTGACGAACTCTCGCTGCCTCAGAGAAACAATTACGGCTAAATTCCGAGCCTTCTATTTGGGGAATATCACACTTTTGAGTCATTAAGGTGTGATAAGTAATCGTGACTTTAAGATCTTTACTCTGATTATCGTTTCTTTTAATTGCAAATGACTCAGCCGCGAGAGCAAGAGTAGGAAAGTCAGCAATCGCTTTGCTGACAACTTTCTTGCCTTTGTTGGTGCGATATTCGAAAAGGTAAGAAGCTCCAGAATCTATCTCTTGCACTTTTTGCAACAAATCTACAAGTTGTGCCTGCGTCTCTCTCAATGACATCACAGTGAAGGTATAAGTGTGCGTTTCTGGGTAAACCAAATATTCCGCGCCTTTTCCATTGAAGTAACGTTCAGTACAACCAGAGAGCAGCAACATAAATAAAACAGCAAATAAACAATGTCTCATCGGATAAACCCTCCTTCAGAAAGTAACTCAATTGCCGGCTCATTCCCTTTGATGGCCGGAGTCGGGTCCCCAATATTTAACCAACGGTAAAAAGTCGATGTACGCTGTATTTGTGGAATTTGAACATCTTTACTTTTTAATGGTTTAACCAGATTAACGGTTGCAACAATGATCAACTCGGTACGACGACGATCCGTATTTGATTTTCTGAATGCAGCTCCAAGCAGTGGAATGTCGCCGAGCAATGGTGTTTTCTGTAGCTCTTCTAAGTCAGAACTACTCATTAAACCACCCAAGACAAAACTATCACCATCTCCTAACTCAACAGTCGTCATTGCGCGTCGCGTAGCTAGTTGTGGGACTTCAATACCTGCAGCTTGAATATAACGTTCAACTTCACTGACTTCAGGCATAAGTTGCATGCGAATCCTTTCGTCGCTATGTACCTTTGCAGTAAGCCCAAGACGAACACCATATTCACGGAAAGTGATGTTAATAGCGTCACCAGTAGCAACAATAACCGGTATCTCACCACCAACTAGGAAACTCGCAGACTCTCCGGAAACAACCGTTAAGTTTGGCTCAGCTAGGATTTGAGCTATATTTTCGTTCC
>BCQL01000181.1_pt1 | contig 10530 bp, 10 predicted proteins | sample 1008151 | NCBI WGS metagenome assembly BCQL01 (sample SAMD00035459, study PRJDB4067) | museum specimen metagenome | biome: marine biome; feature: sea shore; material: organic material | host: Otohimella japonica | place: Japan:Kanagawa | collected 1927
CTTCCGTTTTGTGCAGCACAATGGAAGCTGAGCTTCCGTTTGATCTACCGAGTGTCGAAAAAGGGTTTGTAACAGTGATTAAAGGCGACAGGGATAATGAGTGGCTGAAGTGCAATAAACATTTATTATCAATAAAATTAGATGCTTGCAGTGACTATTCAGGCTTGAGTTGATAACAATGAAAGACGTACTGAATAAAAACAGAAAAAGGGCCAAGCGGCCCTTTTTATCAAGGTTATTAACGCGATATTAGCGTAATAGACCCATAACTAAGCCAGTGTTTTGGTTAGCGTTAGAAAGTACAGTAGTACCTGCTTGAACTAATAATTGGTTTTTAGTCATGTTAGCTGATTCAACGGCGAAATCTGCATCCATGATGCGGCCAGCTGCAGCTTTAGTGTTTTCAGTAACGTTAGTTAGGTTAGACGCTGTGTGGCCTAAACGGTTGATGTTAGCACCAAGTGTTGAACGCTCAACACCAATAGCATCGATGAAGTCATCAACGTTATCGATTGCTGCGTTAGCTGCAGTTTCTAGATCATCAGTTAGACCAGCTAATGCAGATGCACCTAAAGTTACGTTTAATACTTCGTTTGAACCTGCACCGATTTGGAAATCAATATCGTCTAAAGCAGTGAATAGGTTGTTACCTGAGTATTCAGTGTCACCGATAATACGGTCAACTTCAGCACTTAATTCAGCAAATTCGTCGTTTAGAGCAGTTAAGTCTTCAGCTGAGTTCACGCCGTTAGCTGCTTGTGTAGCAAGCTCTTTTTGACGCATTGCGATAGTTGTTAGCTCTTCAAGTGCACCATCAGCAGTTTGTAGCATAGATGTCGCATCATTCACGTTACGGCTAGCTTGCTCCATGCCTGTTACGTTTGCATTTAAGCGAGTCGCAATTTGTAGACCAGCAGCATCATCAGCAGAGCTGTTGATACGAAGACCTGTTGATAAACGCTCCATAGCGTTGGTCATTAGATCGTTACTTTTAGTCACTGAGTTTTGAGCAATGTTCGAAGCAGTATTAGTATGAACAGATAACATAATGTTTTCCTATAGTTTAAAGTTTTGGTCTCACAATTAATTAAAACGACACAGGAAAACGAAACTGAATCGGAGTGATAAAAAAAATACTAAAATTTTGTTCAAATGAGGGAGTAAAACAGAATCTTGTAGCTTGGTATAAACCCCAAAGCCCATCAAATATAGAGCGTGAGGGATGTGTGTTGAGACTCGAAGTGAATTACAACAAGGGACTTTTCACGAATAAAACCTCATTATCGTGAGAAACAATGTATTTATGGCTTACTTTTTAATAGCGATGACACATGGTCACGGCTGACATTAGCTTGCGCCATTAAGGACGTCACCTGGGCATAAAAAGGTGTAGGCTGCATCAGTTCTTTGAGTTTAGCCATGTTGTTATCAAGGTTGCCATGAAGTTGTTCTTGGTAGTTTGTTCGCTTTAATTGCTGCTGCACTTTTTGTTTGCTGCTGCGTAACTCCATCAACTGTTGATTCACTTTTTGCTGAGTTTTAGCAATTTTAGCCTGTGTTTGTTTAATGTCCTCGGGCTTATCGAAGCGCCACTCTTTTGGATCTTGCCAAGATAATATCTCTACCACTTTTACTGTGCGAGCTTCGCCAGCTGGCAGGCGTTGTCCTTGGCCTGACATCAGTAAACCCGCTTGTATCTGTTGCCATTCACTATGTTCACTGCTGAGCATAGCTGAATCTCGTGCAGGTGCTTGTACCGTTATCCCAATGTCTTTTAAAGCATGAGTCAGTTGCTTGGCTAAGTACTGGCTATTTTGATGCGCGGGTAATAACGCACTTGCAGCTTGATTCCCATATTGCACGGTAATGCGTTCATCACGGGTTTTTACCCCAATTAAATCAACCGATTTGAGTTGAAAGAAATGCTTAGCTGCTGGGCGCTGGCTATTGATTAAGTTCAGTTGGTGATCAACTAACGGTTGCTGTTGATAACTGATATCGAGCGCTGCTAGTTGTTGTTGGAGTTGCTTTGCGGTATCAGATTGTTGTTCTGAAAGACCATGCTGCAAAGAGGCATTACTGAGAGGTACTTGCAGTTTTTTGAGTAATTGCGACACCTTTAGTAAGCCTTGTTCAGCCACTTGATTGGCTGAAATAGCATGCTGGCCTTGAGTGACTTTCGCCCACTTTTGGTAGCTTGCTAATCTGTGGGTTGGAATCGAAGGCGCAGGTTTGGCTGTCGCTGGCTGTGAACTTGGCACAGCGGTAGGTGCTGGCGCAACCGTTTGGTTGCGCTGCAATACATTGAGACTCTCGGAAATACCTTTAAGCATGGATTTGGTTAACTAACTTACATGTGGTTGAACAATGATAACTGACTTACCTGCACAAAAGACTGTTGCGTCACCTGTAATGTGGTCAACTTCAAATTAAACTCAGCTGTGGCTTGAGCATAATCTAAGCCTTCGGTTTCACCGATGACTTCTTCGCTGAATAAAATGCGCTCTGTGTGAGTTGTTTGCATCAAACTAAGGGCATTTTGTTTACCACCAATATCAGTAATAGCGCCGCTAATGCTTGCTAAAGAATCATCTAATGTCGCTAACATATCTTCAGCTGCTTGGGTAAAAACATCATCGCCAGGACTTAAATCTGGGTCATTCAGTACATCGATAAATTGCTTGGTTTGATTCAGGATATCAGTGCCGCCTGATGAGAATAAAAATTCTTGAGCAGTCACGTTACCTGTCATCCAAGCTGAGCCGGATATCTGTACTTCTCGGTGGCCATCATCGCCCTGATAAAAGTAGTTACCATCAGCATCAATACCGATAGGAGCTGTCCCTGTCTCGTTACCTGAAAACAGGTAGTTTCCGCCGTCATCTTTTGCATTAACCACATCCACAAATGACTCTAATAATTCACTTAGCTCGGCAGCGTAAGCGGCTCTATCTTCAGGAGATAGCGCACCGTTATTGGCACCGATGGTGATTTCGCGCATCCGCATTTGCAGGTTAGTCATGCTTGAAAGGTAGGTTTCAGAGCGATCTAAACTGGTACTAAGTGATTCAGTGTTTTGTAAGTATTGCGATGTTGAGGCTAAATCTCGCTGTGTTGTGATGACCTTAGCCATGCCAATAGGATCATCTGAAGGACGCAAAATGGACTTACCTGTGGCCATTTGTTGATTCACTCTAGCCACATCACTGGTGAGGTTTTGCATGCTTTGTAGGTTTTGGCTGTACATATTCATCATGCTAACGCGCATTACAGAATTCCTTCAGTTAGATAGACATTAAAAGCGTTTGGAACAATTGATCAGCGGTAGAGATGACCTTGGCATTGGCTTGATAAGATTGTTGATAAATAATCAGATTCACCCCTTCTTCATCCATGCTGACGCCACTGGTACTCGCCCATTGTGATTGCGCTTCCATTTGCAGTTTTAATGCCGTGTCCTGGGCCATTTGCGCTTGGCGAGAGGCTGAGCCGAGTTGACCGACTTTACTGGCATAAACATCACCCATAGTGGTCGTGACACCCATAGACTCGAACGTAAACTCGGTATTGGCGAGTTCTAATATGTCTTTTAAGTTGTCGTTATCACCGGGTGTACCATCCTTACCAAATGCCAGCATTTCAGCGGTAAAGCCGTCACTGATTTTGATGGTGCCCGCAGGGTTACTCGGGTCGTAAGTGAATAAATCCAGGGTCGGCTTTTCGCCGTTAAGGTCCGTACCTTCGCGCAATACTGCATTAAACTCGTCAGCGACGGTTTGTGCGAGCTCGTTAATAAACGCCATTGACTCAGCTAAGCTGGTATCACGGTAATCGAGTAATGCTCCAAAGCTACCTCCGGCGGTTTCATCAATCGGAAAACTGGAGTTACCAAACTGGATACTGACCTTAGATAATTGTGGGTTATCAGGATCTGGCTGAGTTGATAGCGTTGAAGACTGAGTGCCAGAAACCAACGGCTGTCCTTGAGCCAATGAGATGTTCTTCATCCCTTGAGAATCTTCAACGACGCGGATATCAACAATCACGGCTAAGTCATCAATCGCAGCATCGCGCGCATCAAGTAACGACAGCGGTGGGTTACTTCCTGATGATTGGATTTCTGCATTAAAGCTGGCAATCGTCTCAAGCAAAGCATTGATTTCTTTAGTTGAGGCGTTAATTTGTCCTTCGACTTGCTTAAGCTGTGAGTCGATACCGTCACTGATAGAATTGAATCTTTGGGTCAAGGCACGAGATTCATTTAATACACTCTGACGATGGGCAATTTCATTGGGTTGCTCCATAGCTGAGTTGAGCGAAGCGAACAATAAATCTAAACCAGCGGAAATGTTATTGCCCTCAGAACCAAATATTTGCTCGGCTTGAGTGTAATAACTGGCTTGAACACTGGTAAAGCCGACATCACTGGTGGTTTTCCACAGTTGCGCCACTTCATACTGATCTGAAATACGACGAACACCGTCAACCATGACCCCCATACCGCTACCGTAAGCACTGCTGCCTACAGAACTCATCAATACAGATTGGCGTGAATAGCCTGGTACCATTGCATTGGCAATGTTATTTGATGTGGCATTGAGTGCTGCCATACTGGCATTAATGCCTGACATCCCAATATTGAGCATGCTCATATCTAATCCTCATGTCACAGCGTCGAATCCAGTCGATATTGCGAATTGTTCGCCGCTGTTATTTGTTCGGTTTGGCCATTAGTGGAATATTTAACGCTGGCTGCATGGCTGTTGTGTTCACAGTCATCACTGAATTTTGTTCAGTTTTTGCAGGTATTTGCGCGCTGGTATTCTCAACTTGAGTGACGTGTTCAGTATGGTTAATAGAAGCGACACTATCAGGAGCCGACTTAAGCCCTGCGGACAATTGTTTTGTCATTACGCTAGCAAGGCCGGTGCTTTGTAGCTGACTTAATCGACCCGCCAATTCAGCATCATGCCAGTCTCGGTACATGCCATCATTTTGAGATGATAATGGACTGTCTTTATCGGCCATGACATCAGATGCAGAGCGCATTTGTTTGAGCACTGTCTGTAAAAATTGGGCTTCAAATTGCTGGCTCACCAGCTCTAAAGCACCGTGTTCACCATTGGCTTCGATTAAGTCTTTGGCATTGAGGTTATTCAGATAACCGTGGTTATTATCTAATTTCATTAAATCACCACTAATTCAGCTTCTAATGCGCCAGCTTCATTAAGCGCTTGCAGTATTGCCATTAAGTCCATTGGTGAGGCGCCTAAGCTATTGACTGCTCTTACAACATCATTGAGTGCAATGCCTTCTGGCCACACAAACATATGCCCATCACCTGTATCAATATCTATATCACTGTCACTACCAACCACAGTTTGACCTTGCCCTTGGCCTATAAACGGCGCATTGGGCTGGCTGACAAATTCTTGCTCTACAATCGACACGACTAAGTTACCGTGGCTGACTGCTGCTTTTCTAACAACGACATTGCCACCCATCACTACTGTGCCTGTACGGCTGTTAAACACTACGCGGGGGGATTTTCGCCCTTGTTCAATTTGCAGCTCTTCAAGGATAGACATAAAGGTCACACGCTCACGATTTGATTCAGGCGCACGAACTAAAACCTTAGCACTGCTATCGGCTTCTGCGACATCAGGGCCAAATAACTCATTCACAGCTCGCTCAATATTGCGGGCAGTTTTAAAACTGGGATCGCGCAGGTTAAGGACAATGTGTTCGGTTTCGTTAAAGTTACTGTGGATCTCTGCCTCTAGCAGCGCCCCGTTAGGAATTGCCCCTACGGTCGGGGTATTAATCGTCAAAGACGTACCGTTGCGACCTTGAGCTGAAATGCCGCCAACGACCAAGTTACCTTGTGCCACGGCATATACTTCACCATCGACAGCACGTAGCGGGGTCATCAGTAAGCTGCCGCCACGTAAACTTTTTGCATCACCCAAAGATGACACGGTCACATCAATGGTTTGGCCCGCACTTGCCAGTGGTGGAATAGTGGCATGTACAGCGACTGCTGCGACATTTTTCAATTTAGGGTCGGTTCTATCATCAATTTGCACGCCAAACTGCTTGAGCATATTAACGATAGATTGGCTGGTAAAGCGCACTTGGTTACGGTCACCGGTGCCATCGAGCCCCACAACTAAACCGTATCCTACGAGTTGGTTATCACGGATACCTTGCACATCAACAATATCCATCAAATAACGATTTTGAATGGCTTGTTCTGTTTGCGGTGCAGCAGTGGTTTGAAATGACAAAATAGTCATTAACACGCTCGCAAAAAATGCGATAGCTTGTTTCATTTAACGCTCCATGCCTGCACGAATTGGCAGGCACTAACAAAAGTAAACTGGATGAGATGACGCTGTGCAAGTCGTGTCATTACAGCGGAAACCAAGGGCTATTAAAGTATCGAGACGCCCAACCCATTTGGTTACTGTCTGAAATTGCACCCTGACCGCCATAGATAATTCTGGCATCAGCAATACGTTGAGATGAAATAGTATTGTCGTTGCCAATGTCATCGGTGCGGATCAGTCCGAGTAATCTAAGGTACTCATCACCTTGGTTCAGCCTGAGCCATTTCTCGCCTCGAATGAGCAAGGCGCCGTTAGGTAACACTTTGGCGACCGTGACAGTAATGGAACCGGTTAATTGGTTTTGTTGAGTGCTTGAACCTGTGCCGTTAAATGAACGTCCCGTATCTGCGCCACCGCTGCCAGCAAAACTGCTGTTGCCTGACGAGCCTTGTGCGCCAATAGACATCGAGCTTTCTTTATTGGTTTTGGTATCAGCTTTTTTGCTCGAATAAGTTTTTTCATCCAGTGACACAGTGAGGATATCGCCTTCACGAAATGCCCGTTTATCTTTAAAAAGTGTCAACATATAACCTTGACGATAAACACTACCATTACTGGCTTCTGGCAAGCTGTAATCAATTTCTGGGGGAGCCCACTCTGGCTTACCCGGTGCCGTTTCTGGCTCAGGAAGGTGAGATGCACAACCCGATAGCAGTAGTACTATCGCAATCCAGCTATGTCGCATAATATTCCTTGTCGAGACGAAGTTAACCTGACCATGAGTCAAAGTATTACAAGGGTATTGAGCAAGGTTATGCCTTGCTCAATACCTGTCGTGAGTGTTTACAGTGCTTGGTTTAAGAATTTGAGCATGTCATCTGATGAGGACACGACTTTGGCATTCATTTCATAAGCACGTTGAGTCGAGATCATTTCAACCATCTCTTCAACAACATTAACGTTGGCACCTTCAAGAGAACCTTGGCGAATTTGGCCAATAGCTTGATCGCCTGCAACCCCTTCAATCGCTGCACCAGATGCGCCTGTTTCACGATATAAGTTGTCTCCGCGCGCCTCTAAACCAGCAGGGTTGGTGAAGTTAACTAAGGTGATTTGGCCTAATTCTTGTGCTTCGGCTTGGCCCGCCATTTGTGCAGACACTTGGCCGTCTGATGCAATGGTTACGGTTAACGCATCTTCCGGAATTTCGATATTGGGTACTAAAGGCAAACCTTGTGATGTCACCATTAAGCCGTCGCTACTACGGAAAAATTGGCCATCACGGGTATAACCCAAGTCACCATTTGCTTCTTCGATTTGGAAGAAACCTTGGCCTTGAATCGCCATATCTAACTGCTGACCTGTAGTAAGAATGTCGCCAGTAGTGAAGACTTTTTGAGTACCAGCAACGCGAGTACCTGTACCTAATTGAAGGCCTGATGGTAATTCATTTTGCTCATCAACTTGGCCGCCAGGCTGGCGTTGTACTTGATAAAACAAATCGTTAAATGCCACACGGTCACGCTTAAAGCCTGTGGTGTTAACGTTAGCCAAGTTGTTGGCAATGGTGGTCATTTTAGTGTCTTGAGCACTAAGGCCCGTTTTACTTACCCATAATGCAGATTGCATGATGTGATTCCTTTTATTTTATTCTGTCGTGCGTGTTTTGTTATGCATCACGCATTAAACGATTACCTGATTCAGCCAGTTTCTCGGCGCTTTGCATCAGTTTCACTTGCACTTCAAATTGGCGGCTTAAGTCCATTGACGCTATGAGTTCGCTTACCGCTTTAACATTACTGGCCTCAAGAAAGCCGCTACGCACTAGCACTTCATCGTCTGCGGCTAATGGCATTCCATCGTTACTGTAAAACAGTCCATCTTGGCCTTTTTGAATTTGCTGTAAGTCTGGGTTAACCAGTTTTAGCTGACCGACTTCTTCGGTAATGTTGCCTGTGTCGGCAACGATACTGATGCGACCATCATCACCAATGAATAGCTCTCGGTATTCGGGTAGCACGATTGGACCATCAACGCCTGCGACAGGGCGACCATCTATGGTTAATTGCCCCGCAGCATCAGGCACGACGACACCAGAGCGGGTATAAGCTTCTCCATCAGGTGTCATCACACTAAATAGACCGCCATCATTGATGGCTAAATCCAATGTTCTGCCTGTTGGGTTGAGCACACCTGCCTGTTGGCTAAAGCCGCTACTTTCAGTTTGCGCTAAGACTCGAGTGTGTAAGCTATTACCTGTGGGGGTGACCACTTTGGCATTCACACGCTCAAGATCTGCCTTAAAGCCAGTGGTATCAGCATTTGCCAGGTTGTTGGCTCTGATAGCTTGGGCTTCCATGACTCTGGTCGCGCCTGTTGCAGCGGTATACAGCATCTTATCCATGGTTCAGCCTTAAATAACGTTTAGTAATGCTTGCTGCATAGTCGAGTTGGCATCTAACACTTTGGCATTTGACTGGTAGTTTCGCTGGGCTGTCATTAAGTTAACCATTTCAGCGGTGTTATCGACATTTGAGCTTTCTAGGTAACCTGCATTAATTGACCCTAAGGTGCCTGTTGTTGGCGTGCCAATCATTGGTTGGCCCGCTGAGTTAGTGGCAACCCACGCATTTTGACCTACAGGGCTTAAACCATTTGGGTTGTTGAAATCGGCTAATACCACTTGCCCTTGAAGTTGCTCTTCACCATTGGTGTAAGTGCCGTACAAGTTACCGCCATCGTCAAGGCGAATACCGTTAAGTTCACCAGATGTGTAACCGTTTTGGCTTAGGCTTGAGTTGTTATAGTCAGAAGCGTATTGGGTGCTTTTATCAAAGCTGAGTGCCAATACCATTGCGGCTGCACCGCCAGTAATATCTCGTGGGATGTCTAATTCAAAATCAGCGCCAGCAGTCAGCAAACCGTTTTCATCAAATGACAGTTGATGACCCGCAGCTGGCGTAATATCTTCATCGCCCATCACATAGTGAACTGACCACTCATTGTCATCCGTTTTAACAAAGTATTGCGTTAGTGCGTGCTCATTACCTTGTGAATCATAGGTCGTCACAGTACTTGAAGAGTGATACGTCGATGCATCATCTTTATCAAACGGTGTGTCAGTTTGGTCGATTGCATCGACTCGAGAGTCGAGGTTAGACACTAAGCTAATGGTGCTGGTTGCTGAAGCAGGTAATGAGCCTGCCTGTATTTGTAAGTCTGTGACATTACCGTTTTGTAATTGCCCGCCAGGTCCGACACTGTAACCTTGTAAACGGTTACCCGCTGGATCGGTTACATAGCCATTGGCATCTTGATTGAACATACCTGCACGTGAGTACATGGTGCTGCCATCTTGACCGCTAAGAACAAAGAATCCATCACCTTGAATTCCCATATCAAGTTGACGACCTGTGTACGCAAGGCTGCCTGCCATCGAGAAGTTTTGGCTAGTCGACATGGTATTTACACCGCCAGGTTGGCCACCATTGTAAACGGCTGCAAATTCGCTACGGCCACTACGGAAACCAACAGTAGAACCGTTAGCAATGTTGTTACTGATGGTGTTTAAGTCTTGTGTTGTTGCTTGTAAACCACTTAATGCGATATTGAACGACATGGTGTAATCCTATTAATTTTTGTTATGAGACTTCAGAGATTTCGAGAACAGAAACGGTGCCAAGCCCGTTACCTAATTCGGCCATCATGACGCCGGAGGCACTGACAAAATGAACTTTTTCAATGGTTGCAGCGATGAAGGTATCTGCGGTTTCTGTAACATCATCAGCAGTGATATTGGCTTCGATACTGTATTCGCCAGCAGGCAAATCTAGGGCTTCTGGATCAATGGTAAAGGCCACATCACCAGGCTCTTGAGAACCTAACTCTAAGGTATGTACCACATCACCATTTTCGTCGATGATATCGATACTGAGTTCTTCAACCGCATTACCTAGATAGACTTTGCCATCAACAGGTAAGCCGTCTATTTCAAGCTCTGATGCTGGCACCATGGTCGTTTTGCCCACAAGTTGCGCTGATTGCACAATGGCTAAATTTTCCATCATCACCATGCTGGTGGCTTGATTTGCGCGCATGTGCTCAAGACTTTCTACTTGTGAGAACTGTGCCAGTTGAGTGACGTACTCAGTGCCATCAATAGGGTTGGTAGGATCTTGATTTTGAATTTGCGCAATCATCA
>BCQL01000182.1_pt1 | contig 10500 bp, 10 predicted proteins | sample 1008151 | NCBI WGS metagenome assembly BCQL01 (sample SAMD00035459, study PRJDB4067) | museum specimen metagenome | biome: marine biome; feature: sea shore; material: organic material | host: Otohimella japonica | place: Japan:Kanagawa | collected 1927
TGTTTTTTTTTTAATGATCCGGCGACCACCGAGATCTACCCTCTTTCCCAACACGACGCTTTTCCGTTCTTTACGACTGTCGCGCTAGAGCCCGATGCGGCGGAGGTGAGCCATTGTGGGTCTTGTACCGCCTGTCTGGATATCTGTCCGACGGCGGCCTTTCCTGCACCTTACCAGTTGGATGCGCGGCGCTGCATTTCCTATCTGACTATTGAGCATAAGGGGCCTGTGGATCCCGCGTTGCGGGCGTTGATGGGCAATCGGATTTATGGTTGCGATGATTGTTTGGCGGTATGTCCTTGGAACAAGTTCGCGGTGGACGGTCGCGATGCACGGTTGGCGGCGCGTGCTGATCTGATTGCGCCGCCTTTGGCGGAACTGGCAGTGTTGGATGATGCGGGTTTTCGCGCACGTTTTTCCGGCTCGCCGATCAAGCGGATAGGCCGCGACCGGTTTGTGCGCAATGTGGCTTATGCGATTGGTAATTCCGGTGATCCGGCGTTGATCCCTATCGTTTCACCTTTGGTTGATGATTCTGACACGGCGGTGGCCGATGCCGCGCGCTGGGCTATCTTGCGGTTGAAGGAGGACAACCCATGATTCGCATTTTCGCCTTGATGATGTTGCCAGCAGCAGCCAACGCTCAAGTGGCGCAGGGCCCCGCCAACGCCGATTTTGCCCCGGCCTTTGCCGAGCAGACCCGCGCGCCTGCGTTGCCGACGACCGCGGTGTCGGTGTCGGTTTTTGCCGATGGGTTGGATGGCCCTTGGGGGATTGCACCACTTGGGAACGGGCAGCTTCTGGTGACAGAAAAGCCGGGGAACCTGCGGTTGGTCAATGCGGATGGGACTGTGAGTGGTCCATTGGCCGGCCTGCCCGATGTGGCTGCGCAGGGCCAGGGTGGGTTGCTGGATGTGGCGGTCTCGCCCAATTTTGCACAAGACCGTATGGTCTTTTGGACCTATTCGAAATCTGTGCGTGGTGGTTTTGTGACTACAGCTGCACGTGCGACGCTGGGTGCCGATGGCAGCCTGACGGGTGCGACGGACATTTTTGTGCAGGATAGCCCAGTCCGCAATGGTCGCCATTTCGGGAGCCGGATCATTCCGATGGCCGATGGCACGGTTTGGATCACGACCGGGGATCGCGGTGCCGGTGATAGCGGGACGCTGGTGCAGAATGTCGACAGCACCCATGGGAAGGTCATTCGCATTAATGCCGATGGCACGGTGCCGGGTGACAACCCGTTTGTGGGTCGTGATGGGGATGATCAGATCTGGTCGCTTGGTCACCGCAATATGCAGGGGGCAGCAATTGGCCCCGGTGGCCTTTGGACCATTGAGCATGGTCCGCGCGGCGGTGATGAGCTGAACCAGCCGCAGGCGGGTTTGAACTATGGCTGGCCGGTGGTGAGCTATGGCATCAATTATCGTGGGTCCGATATCGGGCAGGGTACGGCGCGGGCACCCGGTTTTGAAGAGCCTGTCTATTACTGGGACCCGGTGATCGCCCCCGGGGGCATGATATTTTATGATGGACCTTATGCTGATTGGCAGGGTGATCTGTTGATCGCGTCATTGAACCCGGGTGGATTGGTGCGCTTGAAATTGAAAAAGGGGCGCGTTGTGGGTGAAGAGCGGATGCTGACAGACGTCGGCCGCATCCGCGATGTGGAAGTGCTGCAGGATGGTACGGTGCTGGTACTGCTTGATGCCGGACAGATCTTGCGCGTCGTGCCCGGTTAGACCGCCATCTTGCGTGCTGCGGCGAAAGACACTAGCCGCCGCGATTTTTCATCCCAGAGATCAAGGCTCGCGCATTTGATGCTTTGGCCCAGGGTCATCCGGCTGACCTCGACCAGCTCGTTGTGGTCGCGCAATACCTCGGTCAGCCGATAGAACGGAATCCGGCTGTACAAGTGATGCACATGGTGGATGCCGATGTTCGCGGTGAACCAGCGCAGGATCGGCGGCAGATCATAGTGTGAGCTGCCGTGCAGGGCCGCATCGTGCAGTTGCCAGTCTTCGGCATTGTCCCATTGGGTCGTTTCAAACTGGTGCTGCACGTAGAACAGCCACACGCCGATGGAGGCGGCGATCAGGGTGGTTGGCAGAAACACCAGAAACAACGCCTGCAACCCGCCAAAATAGACGATTGTGCCAAGCGCTGCCACAATTGCGGCATTGGTGCCCATCGCGCTGATCCAGTACTTTCGTCCCTGATCCATGAAGCCCAGTGGCAGCCGGTTCTGCAGGATGAAAAGATAGGTCGGTCCCAGCCCGAACATCACCAGCGGATGCCGATAGGCGCGGTAGAGCCAGCGCCCGAAGGCCGTGCGCTGATGGTATTCTTCGACTGTGAGGGTCATCACATCACCAATGCCGCGCTGATCGAGATCGCCCGCATGGCTGTGGTGGATGGAATGGCTGCGCCGCCAGACGTCGTAAGGCGTGAGTGTCACAACGCCCAAGGCGCGCCCGATCCAATCGCTGACGTCGCGGTTGCCGAAAAAGGATCCATGCCCGCAATCATGCTGGATGCAAAAGAGCCGCAGGAGAAACAGGCCGTTCGCCGCCGAGATCACGAAGGCGGCCGGATAGCTATATTGCGCAACCCAGCAGGCCAAAACCCAAAGCACAACAAATGGGATCAGACTGATTGCCAGTTCAAAGCTGCTGCGGATGCTGCTTGGTTCGCGGTATTTTGCCAAAATTTGAACCCAGTCACGGGGGGTCATGTTGGACGGGGTCGGATTGTTTTCTTGCATTTAAGTCTTCTTAGATAACGTTCGTTGCCGATAGCCTAACGCGAGGCCTTAAAGCGCAAAAAAGGCTTCAATGTGTTCTCTGCCCGCTTTAATGTAAGGCCAAAGGGGATAAGCATGCAGCCGTTGCGAGGCATTGTTTTCAAAGTCTTATCGGTCTGCATGTTCATGGCGATGGCCAGCTTGATCAAGGCGGCCTCGGCCGATGTGACGCCTGGACAGGCCGTATTTTTCCGGTCGTTCTTTGCCTTGCCTATCATTTTGGGCTGGCTGTCCCTGCGGGGCGAGTTGCGCCATGGCTGGAAGACAGAGAATCCGATGGGCCATTTCTGGCGCGGGTTAATCGGAACGTCGGCAATGGGCCTTGGTTTTACCGGGCTGGGCTTGCTGCCACTGCCAGAGGTGACGGCCATTGGCTATGCCGCCCCCCTGCTGGTCGTGGTGTTTGCGGCAATGTTCCTGAATGAGAACGTGCGCACCTTTCGCCTGTCGGCGGTGGCCCTTGGCATGATTGGCGTGCTGATCGTCCTGTCGCCGCGGCTGTCGGTTGGGGGATCGCTGAACACATCGGAAACGCTGGGTGCCGTTGTCGTTTTGATGGGTGCTGTGCTGGCGGCCCTGGCACAGGTTTTTGTGCGCAAACTGGTCGCCACAGAAAGCACGGCGGCGATTGTGTTCTGGTTCACGGTCACCTCGACAGTCATGGCACTGTGCACATTGCCGTGGGGCTGGATGGTCCCGCCCTGGCATGTAGCGGTAATATTGATCATGGCGGGACTGCTGGGTGGGATCGGGCAGATCCTGCTGACCTCAAGCTATCGTTTTGCCGAAGCCTCATTGGTGGCCCCTTTCGACTATACCTCGATGATACTCGCGCTATTGATCGGGTACTTCATCTTTGATGAGGTGCCGACGGGCACGATGTTGCTGGGTGCCGGTCTGGTCATCACGGCCGGTGTTTTGATCATCTGGCGCGAACGCGCACTGGGGTTGCAGCGGGCGCGGCAACGCAAAGCGACGGGGAATGTTGGGGGGTAATTTCCTGACCACAGGGTCGGGGCTCTAATCACATAAATGAAGACACCACTTATAGCGTTTTGCGATAAGAGTGCCTCAGATAAAACGAAAAACGCTTTAGAGCCCGCGCCGTTTGATGTTGATTTTGTTAAGCAGGATCTTTGCCCGCAAAAATTGCCGGCGTACGCCGGGTGCTGCCTCTGGCACGCGCAAACCAAACGCGGAATAGAGTGGCCACACATGGCGTGCGTCGTCCGGTGACATATGGGATGGAATATTGAGTACCCTACCCCCTTCTGGATTGAGAAAGCGGGGCGGAATGGTAAATGGCAGGGATCCAGGGGGCCACACCATCAGTTTTTGATTGAGCCGCTCAATATCACGCGGTGCTGCATCTGCGGCCTGGACCATCAAGCTATGCGATCGGTATGACCCGGTGTCCCAATTCAAAAGAACGCAGCCAAAGATATCCGTCTGGCTGGGCCGTGCCGACAGCGGTTTGGGCGTTTCCAGCATCTGCACAGGTTTGCAGCGGTAGAAGGCATGCACAGCGATCGCGAAATCACACTCGGTCTGGTTGAGCATCCAGAAGACCAAACCATCATGTTTATCGCCCCGTGTGCGTCGGATTGTGTCCAGCCACAGGTCTTGAGGCGATGCCTTGAGCAGGCGGCGCAGGATGACCTCTTCGGGACGGAGGGTAGATTTCTGGGCGGTTGCTGGTGAGGAGTGGTTTTTAGGAGAGGTCATGTATCATTGGTCGAAATATACTTTTCAACAATGATGGAAGATCCAGGCTTTAGTTAGGCATTTTTTAATAAATGTGGCAATTTTGTCGCTGTTTTGTTGACAATATATTCTAAAATATATCACGAGTACTTAGTTAGAGGACAATAGCCACTGATCATCATAGAGATATGAGAAAGAGGATATCACGGGCCCCTCTTTCATATGATTCTCGGGGTCTTAAGTGCGGACGAGCTTTTCGTAATCTTGCCCGATTTCGCGAGTGATCGCCCCTACCTCAAAGTTGTAATCGCCGATTTGCCCTACCGGTGTCACCTCGGCTGCGGTGCCGGTCAGCCAGCATTGTTCAAACCCTTCAAGTTCGTCCGGCATGATGACCCGTTCGTTCACATTCAGTCCCTTGTCGCGGAGCATGCCGATGACCGTTTGGCGCGTGATCCCGTTGAGGAAAGCATCCGCATTGGGCGTGTGGACCTTGCCGTCTTTGACAAAGAAGATGTTGGCACCTGTCGCCTCGGCCACGTAACCGCGATAATCGAACATCATCGCATCTGAACAGCCTTTCGCCTCTGCTGCGTGTTTGGACATGGTGGCAATCATGTAGAGGCCTGCCGCCTTTGCCTGCGAGGGTGCTGTTTCGGGGCTTGGCCGCTTCCATTTGGCGATGTCGAGCTTGGCGCCGCGCGTTTTGGCATCGCCATAGTAGTTGCCCCATTCCCAAACGGCCACGGCAAGGTGCACAGGGTTCTTGGCAGCGGCAACACCCATGTCCTCGCCCGAGCCGCGCCACGCAACCGCGCGCACGTAGGCGTCGGTCAGGCCGTTGGCGTTGAGGGCCGTTTGTTTGGCGGTTTCGATTTCATCGACGGTGTAAGGAATCTCAAAATCGATCAGCTGACCGGATTTGATCAGCCGCTCGGAATGTTCGCGCGATTTGAAGATCTTTCCAGAGTAGCAGCGCTCGCCCTCGAACACGGATGAGGCGTAGTGCATCGCATGGCTCAGGACATGGACATGTGCCGCACGCCAGTCGACCAACTGGCCGTCCATCCAGATTTTTCCGTCTCTGTCGTCATATGCACCGGCCATCCTAACTCTCCAAATTTTTCATTTGTTACGTTGATATGTCCATTTCAGACATAATATTACGTATTTTCTGACTTCCGCTAACAGTTGATTCTTGGAATGTCAACAAAGCTGACGTATTGTAGGGCAAGACGAGGGAGGACCCATATGAGTGACGGGTTGCAGCCGCAAATTGGGCAAAGCCTGCTGTTCCTGACAGATGAACAGCTGCGCAAGGGGATCGAGGCGATGTTTTTCGCCTACCGCGGGTTCACTGCTGACCCGGATCGGATCTTGCTGCAAAATTCCTATGGCAGGGCGCATCACCGTGCGATCCATTTCATTCATCGCAGCCCTGGCACAACGGTCAACAACCTGCTGTCAATCCTTGGCGTTACGAAACAGTCGCTTAATCGTGTGTTGCGCACTTTGATTGAAGACGGTTTGGTCGCCAGTAGCGTGGGCCGCAAGGATAAACGCGAGCGCCATTTGCACTTGACCCCGGATGGTGCCGCGTTGGAACGTGAGCTGTCTGATGCCCAGCGTGACCGTATGCGCGCCGCCTACCGTGCGGCAGGCCCGGTGGCGGTGGCCGGCTTTCGTCAGGTGCTTGAGGCGATGATGGATGAAGAGACGCGCCATCATTATGAGGCGATGAAGGATAGACCGGAATGAAGAGTGACGATGCCCATCTTTTGATTGTTGATGATGACGAACGTATTCGCGGTCTTTTGCAGAAGTTTCTGATGCGGTCGGGGTTCCTGGTCAGTACCGCACGCGATGCCGCCCATGCGCGGCGCATCCTATCGGGGCTCGAGTTTGATCTGATCGTGCTGGATGTGATGATGCCGGGCGAGGATGGCATGGCGCTTTGTCGTGATCTGCGCAAGTCGATTACCACGCCGATCCTGTTGCTGACCGCCAAGGGCGGGACGGATGACCGGATTACGGGGCTGGAGGCCGGGGCGGATGATTATCTTGCCAAGCCTTTCGAGCCCAAGGAATTGCTGTTGCGGATCAATGCGATCCTGCGGCGGGTGCCGGTGGCAGAGCCTGTTGTGATCTTGCCCAAGATCCTGAACATGGGCCCGGTGCGCTATGATATTGAGCGTGGCGAAATGTGGCAGGGCGATCAGTTGGTCCGCCTGACGGCGACCGAAAGCCAGCTGATGCGTATCTTTTCGGGCTGTCCCGGCGAGGCGGTGACCCGCACGCGGCTGGTGGAAGAACTCAGCCGGTCGGGCGGACAGACACAGGAACGGGCCGTGGATGTGCAGATCACCCGGTTGCGGCGTAAGATTGAGGTTGATCCCAAGCAGCCGCGCTATCTGCAGACGGTACGCGGTGCGGGGTACATGCTGGCACCGGAGTGATCCAAAGCACCGCGCGCTGCGTGGATTCTATTTTATTATTTGCCTCCGGCGGGGATATTTTTGGCCAAAAGAAGATGGTTGTCGTTTCCACATAAATTTCGTCTTCTGGGCGCATGACAACGGCTTTGATTTCTCATGATGACTGTCTGGATCATGTGACACCTCCCGGGCATCCCGAGCAGGTGGCGCGTCTGGATGCTGTGCTGGGTGCATTGGAAGGGTGCGATCTGCTGCGCGTCAATGCGCCGTTGGCCGCTGAAGATGATCTGTTGCGTGTGCATACAAAGGCGCATGTGGATGACATGCGTGCGGCAGCGCCCGATGAAGGTTGGCGATCACTGGATGCTGATACGCATATGTCAGTGGGCAGCCTGAAGGCCGCCTATCGCGCAGTGGGTGCCGTCGTGCGCGCCGTCGATATGGTGTTGGGTGGCGAGGCGGCGAATGCCTTTGCCGCTGTGCGCCCGCCCGGCCACCATGCCGAACGGCAGACGGCCATGGGCTTTTGCTTATTCGGCTCGGTCGCGATTGGGGCCAAACATGCGCTGGATCATCATGGGTTGGACCGCGTCGCGATTGTTGATTTTGATGTGCACCACGGCAATGGCACGCAGGATCTGGTCGAGGATGATCCGCGCATCTTGTTTTGTTCAACCCACCAGTCGCCCCTGTTCCCGGGCACCGGTGCTGTGCATGAGGTCGGCGTTGACAATGTGCTGAACGTGCCTTTGCCGGGTGGCGCGGGCTCTGACGCCTTTCGTGATGTCATGGACCGGGTGGTTCTGCCGCGTGTTGCCGCCTTTGAGCCGCAACTTCTGCTTGTTTCCGCCGGGTTTGATGCACATTTTGCTGATCCATTGGCGGACATGAATTTGACAACCGAGGATTTTGGTTGGGTTACGGGAAAATTATGCGATCTGGCCGATGCGCATTGCGCCGGTCGGGTGGTATCAAGCCTAGAAGGTGGCTATGACTTGGAGGCGTTGGGCGCCTCTGCTGCTGCCCACGTCCGCGTTTTGGAGGAAAGAGGCCGATGAGCGACGTTGAAACGATGAGTTTTGAAGATGCGATCAAGGAGCTTGAGACAGTTGTCGGTCAACTTGAGCGTGGCGACGTGGCGCTGGATGAGAGTATTGCGCTTTATGAGCGGGGCGCCGCTTTGAAGGCGCGCTGCGAAGCGAAACTCAAAGAGGCCGAAGAGAAGGTCGCAAAAATCACCCTTGGGGAGGGTGGTGCAGCAAAAGGGACAGCACCGCTTGATGGTTGATGTAAAGATTTCGGCGCTGGCCCGCCATCCGTTGAAAGATTCCCTGACCCGCGCCGCAACTGCGGCGCAGGCACGTATTGGTTTTGCCTTGACCGGGCTTGAGGGTGATGTGCCCGCAGCGATGAAATATGCGGTGGCGGGTGGCAAGGCACTGCGCGCCTTCCTGGTGTTGGAGACGGCACGGCTGCATGGCATCAATCCCGCCGCTGCTGCTGCTGCTGCGGCTGCGATTGAATGTATCCACGCCTATTCCCTCGTCCATGACGATTTGCCCTGCATGGATGATGATGACACACGCCGGGGTCAGCCAAGCGTGCATGCCAAATGGGATGAGGCCACGGCTGTTTTGGCGGGTGACGGGTTGCAGGCATTGGCGTTTGAACTGCTCGTTCAGGCAGAATGCGCGCCGCGGGCGAAGTTGAACCTGCTGATATCCTTGTCCAATGCAGCCGGTGTGCGTGGTATGGTGGGTGGACAAGCCGCCGATATTGCTGCAGAGATGGCTGCGGCCCCGCTTGATATGGACCAGATCATGGCGCTGCAAGCGGGCAAAACAGGCGCGCTAATTTCCTGGTCGGCCCTGGTCGGCCCCCGCATGGCCGAAGCCGAGCGCGAGCCGCTGTCGATCTATGGCGAACGGCTTGGCCTTGCCTTTCAGATTTCAGATGACCTGTTGGATCAGACAGGTGATGCTGCTGTGGTCGGCAAGGCCGTGGGCAAGGATGCCGCAGCTGGAAAGGCGACATTCGTCTCTTTGTTGGGTGTTGATGAGGCAAAGAGCCGCGCTGCGGAATTGGTGCAAGAGGCCTGCGATGCTTTATCTCCTTACGGAGAGGAGGCCGATACGCTGAAGGAAGCCGCCCAATTCGTGATTGCGCGGACGCACTAGGAAAGAAGGTCGCCATGTCAGACCACCCTCACACCCCGACATTGGACAGTGTCACCACCCCTGACGACATGAAGGCTCTGTCGGATGATGGGCTGCGCCAGCTGGCCGATGAGTTGCGGGCCGAGACGATTTCGGCCGTGTCCGTGACGGGTGGCCATTTGGGGGCTGGTCTTGGTGTCGTAGAGATGACTGTGGCCTTGCATGCTGTCTTTGATGCGCCCAAGGACAAGATCATCTGGGATGTATCGCACCAGTGCTATCCGCATAAGATCCTGACCGGGCGGCGGGACCGGATCCGCACCCTGCGGACCAAAGGTGGCTTGAGCGGTTTTACCAAACGGTCCGAGAGCCCCTATGATCCGTTTGGTGCGGCCCATTCCAGTACCTCGATATCGGCCGCTTTGGGATTCGCCGTTGCACGTGATTTAGGTGGCGAAGGTGGGGATGCGATAGCGATCATCGGTGATGGTGCGATGTCGGCGGGCATGGCCTATGAGGCGATGAACAATGCCGGCCATTTGGGCAAGCGCCTGATCGTGATCCTGAACGATAATGAAATGTCGATTGCGCCGCCGACGGGTGCGATGTCATCCTACCTGTCGCGCCTTTACGCAGGCGCGCCCTTTCAGGAGTTCAAGGCGGCGGCCAAAGGTGCTGTGTCGCTACTGCCCGAACCCTTTCGGGAAGGGGCCAAACGCGCCAAGGATTTGCTCAAACATATGACCGTGGGCGGGACGCTTTTTGAAGAACTTGGTTTTTCCTATCTTGGCCCGATTGATGGGCATGATATGGCTCAGCTACTGTCGGTCCTGCGCACGGTCAAGGCGCGTGCCGATGGCCCGATCCTGATTCATGCGATTACAAAAAAGGGCAAGGGTTATGCCCCGGCTGAGACGGCGCGAGACAAAGGCCATGCAACGGCCAAGTTTGATGTCATCTCTGGCAAGCAGAAGAAGTCGCCCAGCAATGCGCCATCTTATACGTCCGTTTTTGCCGAGAGCTTGATGAAACTGGCAGCGGACGATCTCAAGATCTGCGCGATCACAGCAGCGATGCCTGATGGAACTGGCCTGTCGCGGTTCATGGAGCGTTATGCCAGCCGGTGCTTTGATGTCGGGATTGCGGAACAGCATGCGGTGACCTTCAGTGCCGGTTTGGCTGCGGGGGGCATGCGCCCGTTCTGCGCGCTGTATTCGACGTTCCTACAACGCGGCTATGACCAGGTTGTGCATGATGTGGCGATCCAGCGGTTGCCTGTGCGCTTTGCCATTGATCGCGCCGGATTAGTCGGCGCAGACGGGGCGACCCATGCAGGGTCATTCGATGTGGGCTATCTGTCCAACCTGCCGGGTTTTGTTGTGATGGCCGCAGCCGATGA
>BCQL01000183.1_pt1 | contig 10489 bp, 4 predicted proteins | sample 1008151 | NCBI WGS metagenome assembly BCQL01 (sample SAMD00035459, study PRJDB4067) | museum specimen metagenome | biome: marine biome; feature: sea shore; material: organic material | host: Otohimella japonica | place: Japan:Kanagawa | collected 1927
GAACGCCACTTACCTACTGACCTTGGTTTAGCACTTACTCTAGAAGTACAAGATTCCTTAAGGGATGACTTAACCCTTATCGCAATGTCGGCGACGTTAGCTGGCTTGCCGCTTCAGCAGCTTATGCCTGAGGCGACATTATTGGTCAGTGAAGGGCGCAGCTTTGATGTTGAACAGGTTTATCGACCAGTGACTCGGCAACAACCATGGCTAGAACACATGGCCAATGTGATTGCAGAATCTGTAAAAACCGACTCATCACATGTGCCGCAGCAATATCAAATGGGCTCTATCCTCGCCTTTTTACCCGGTAAGGGGGAGATCAATAAACTGCAGCGTTTATTAAGTCAAAAGGTTGATACACAGGTATTTCTTCTATGCCCTCTTTACGGTGATCTGACACCAGCTGAGCAAGATAACGCAATTGCTGGTGCGCCGAAAGGCAAACGTAAAATTGTGCTGGCAACCAACGTGGCCGAATCCAGTTTAACTATTGATGGAATAACCATTGTTGTCGATAGTGGCTATAAGCGAGAAGCAAGCTTTAATCCTCGTACTGGTGTGAGCCGATTATCTCTTAAACGTATTAGCCAAGCTTCTGCTATCCAACGTGCAGGTCGTGCTGGACGACTTGCTCCAGGTTGTTGTGTGCGTTTATGGGCACAAGAAGAACAAAGCCGTTTATCTAAAGCAGAAGCGCCTGAAATCAGTATTAGTGAATTAACCACCATGGCATTAGAATGTGCTTATTGGGGGGAAAGCAATATTGAAAACTTACCACTGCTTACTGCGCCGCCCGCAATTCATCAACAAAAAGCGTGGCAGTTATTAACGCAACTTGAGCTTGTGGATGCTAACCATAAAATTTTGCCACATGGCAAAGCGGCTTATGAGTTAGGCTGCCATCCTCGGTTAGCACATATGCTATTGCAATCGACTGTATTGGCTAAGACGCAAAAGCAACCGGAGTTAGTGTCGCTGGCGTGTTTATTAGCTGCGGTGTTAGAAGCGCGCGGGCTACCGAAAAAAGGCGTCGATATTAGCCAGTATCTACCACTAGCTACGCAAGGTTTGATGGCGGCACAAGTTAACAAATGGCAAACGTCATTATCAGTTTCCTCAGACATTAAACAACTTGCTCGTGATGCTGCAAGTCGTGATATCAGCACATTACTAGCTTTGGCATACCCAGATAGAATTGCTCAAGCTCGTGGTAAGCAAGGATTTAGGCTTAGTAACGGTACTGGGGTAACGATTGATATTGAAGATAATATGTCGACCCATGAATGGCTTGTTGTGGCCGACTTTCAAGAATCCCAAGGGCGCAATGCTGGGCGGGTATATTTGGCTGCTGCGATAAACCCCGAGCACCTTAAACATGACTTAGGTTTGCTTATATCCGAACATAAAGTTTGTGAATGGGACGAAGCAAAAGGACGGTTTTTTGCTGAAAAGCAGCAGAAAATTGGTGAACTTATTGTGAGTCGCTCGCTTGAGTCTAACGTTGATTCAGATTTAATTGTCCAAGCGCTAATCAGCCACATTCAATCTAAAGGGTTAAGTATTCTTAACCTTGATGAGAGGTTTTATCAGTTACAATGCCGAGTAAAACTTGCGCAGTTATATGCACCAGAGTATGACTGGCCATCGTTAGAAAGTGCTGATTTATTAGCGACATTATCTGAATGGTTAGCACCGTATTTAGTCGATGTTAATTCGATTGCTAAATTACAAAAACTGGATATATTGAGCCAAGTTAAAAACTTATTAACTTGGTCTCAGCAGCAAACCTTAAATGAATTACTGCCGACTCATTGGAAAATGGCGACTGGGACATCAGCGCCTATTCATTATCAAATTGACGAAGCGAGTGATAAAGGCTGCGAAGATATCGATCAAGCGTCAGATGAAGTATTAGCAAGTCATTCGGTTCGTTGCCGTGCTTTATTACGGGTAAGGTTGCAAGAGGCATTAGGTTTATCACAAAGTCCATTACTGCTTCATGGTAAGCTGGTGGTTACCATGGAGTTATTATCACCTGCGCAGCGTCCAATAGCGTTGACTGCAGATTTAGCCAGTTTTTGGCAAGGGCCTTATGTTGAAGTAAAGAAAGAAATGCGAGGCCGATACCCTCGTCATTTATGGCCAGATGACCCAGCCAACACGACAGCAACTAAATTTACTAAAAAGAAAACGCCAGGCTTAAAGTAATAGCCAAGGACGAAATAGAATTACGCAAATTATGACTGACAGAATAAAAAAGCCAACGGCAAGAAAAGACTCGTCTAAAAAGGCTCCAGCTAAAAAGGCACCTGCTAAAAAATCATCGCCCAAGAAACCTGGTGTAAAACGAGTTAATCCCAAAAAAAATAGCCGCTCGAAATGGAAAACGCTTTGGTCATTTACGTGGAAACTGGGTTTAATCGGTTTAGTTATCGTTAGCTCTTACGGTATTTATCTCGATCAAATCATTGCCCGAAAATTTGAAGGTCAGAAATGGCATTTACCAGCCCAAGTATTTAGCCGCTCAATGGCGATTTATCCAGGCGCTGCCATTAGCCATCCGCAATTATTGTCAGAGCTTAAATTACTGGGATATCGTAAAGTCGCTAACCCAAGGCAAGTCGGTGAATTTTCTGCATCAAGCAGCAAAATAGAATTATGGCGTCGACCGTTTTTACATCCCGAAGGCGATCAAGTTGCTCAGCGAGTGATGATTTCATTTGATAGCCAAGGTGTGTCATCGGTGCAGCGTATGTCAGACAAACGCCAAATGGCCGTATTTCATTTAGAGCCTGTATTGTTAGATAGAATTTTAGCTTCAGGTGGAGAAGATAGATTATTTGTGCCAACAGAAGAGATGCCGCAAGCCATTGTAGATGCACTGATCCTAGTAGAAGATCGCAGTTTTTATGAACATCATGGCGTTAACCCATTTGCCATAGCTCGTGCTGCTATCGTTAATATTACCGCGGGGCGCACCGTTCAAGGTGGCTCAACCCTAACCCAGCAATTGGCGAAAAACTTCTTCTTAACCAGTGAGCGCTCGATTGTACGTAAGATCCGTGAAGCGTTAATGGCGATCATTATTGATTTTCGATACAGCAAAGATGAAATCCTCGAAGCTTATTTAAATGAAGTTTATATGGGGCAGGATAAATCTCGTGGCGTACATGGTATGGGATTAGCTTCGCAGTTTTATTTTGGTCGCCCGATTGCAGAGCTCACTGTTTCACAGCAAGCATTTTTGATCGCAGCAATTAAAGGGCCTTCATATTACAACCCATGGCGCTCACCAGAGCGTGCGCAAAATCGACGTGACTTGGTACTTCGTCTACTGATGGAAGACGACAAGTTAAATGTTGAACAATACAAAGCCGCAGTTGAATCACCTCTAGGCTTGCGTGACTTTAATAAATCTGTACATCAAAAGTTACCAGCCTTTTTTGCCGTGGTTAAAAATGAACTACGCAGTCGATATGGCGATAGTTTATTACAACAGTCAGGTGTGAAGGTCTACACCACGTTAGATCCTATGGCACAAGATGCAGCTGAAAAAGCCGTGGTTTCTACCATGAAAACGCTGGATGAAAGAGCGAAAAATGTGCAAGTGGGCATGGTCGTAACAGATAAGTACACGAATGGGATTGCCGCTATGGTAGGTGACAGAGTACCTAGCTTTGATGGCTTTAATCGTGCTGTTGAAATCCGCAGACCCATTGGCTCGTTAGTTAAACCCTTTGTGTATGCCACAGCATTACAACAAGGTCACAAATATAACTTGGCATCTCCAGTGGCAGATAAACCGATTACCTTACAAAACGGTCAGGGTAAGACGTGGTCACCACAAAATGTCGACAAAGTGTTCAGAGACGAAGTGCCATTACTAACAGCCTTTAAAAACTCGATGAATGTCCCGACGGTGAACGTCGGGATTGAAATAGGCGTGGATAACGTAGCTAAAACCATGACTAGTGCAGGCTGGAGTGAGACGATCCCTCGTTATCCTTCAATGCTACTAGGGGCTATTAATGGCTCTCCATATATGGTTGCCCAAGTTTATCAAACCATTGCCAATAACGGTCGTTATCGTCCATTAAGCTCGATTACTGCTGTGTTAGATACGAATAACCAGCCGTTAAAAGTGAGCCGTGAAAGCGCAACACAAGGACTTGAACCCGCGACTGACTTTTTAGTCCAATATGCGATGAATCAGGTGGTAAAAAATGGTACCGCAAAACGATTAGGCCAAGCGTTTCCTAATGTGGATTTAGCGGGCAAAACGGGTACCAGTAACGATAGTCGAGATTCTTGGTTTGCAGGCTTTGATGAACGAAATGTCGCTGCCATTTGGGTGGGGCAAGATGATAATTCAAAAACGGGTTTATATGGCTCAAGTGGTGCGATGGCCGTCTATCAAGCCTTCTTAAAGCAGCGCCCACCTTTAGGCTTACGTATGACGCCCGTTAATGGCGTTACTCAAGGTTACTTTGATAGAAGTACAGGTGTCGCTAAGCAAGCTGACTGCGATAATGTGGTAGCACTACCAGCGAGAGTTGATAGTTATAACCCAGTAGATAATTGCGGTGATGAACGTTCTTGGTGGCAAAAGATTATTAATTAATAACAATTTCAGTACATTAAATAGCCAATATAGATAGTGCTACATCGATTTAACAAAAAGGGCTACTCACTTTGAGTAGCCCTTTTTGTTTGGTTTTAATTTATAGGGTGGTTTTTTATAATTTATTTTCAATGGTTTAGTTTGGGTTTTGTGGTGTGTGGATAAAGTTTAGTTAAGCGTAAATTAGCAATGGTTAAAAAAATATTACGAATAAGATGAATTATCATTTGCATTTATGTATCATTCAGTTGATAAGTTATTAACATTTTGGTTTCACAATTACAGTTTTTGTATCAAGGGAAATTTATGCAACTTAATAAAACAGTATTAGCGACGACTATCGCACTTTCATTAGGCTTACTTACAGCTTGTGGTGGTTCAGACTCTTCTGATAGTCCAGCGACTACAGAACCCACTAATTCTGCACCAACTGATATCTCTCTTTCTGATTCAACTGTTGATGAAAACACTGCTGGCGCGACAGTAGGTACTTTGTCTGCAACTGATAGTGATGCTGGTGACTCTCATACTTTCTCATTGACCAGTGACCAGTTTGTTATTGATGGCACAACACTAAAATTAGCTGACGGTGTTGTTTTAGATGCCGATGCTGCAGAATCAACAGAATTTACTTTAGCCATCACTGCAACGGATGGCGATGGTGCAACGTTTACTAAAGACGTGACTGTAACGGTTAATGACATCATGGATCGCTACGTATTTGACAGTAAGTTAAATGATGGCGAGTCAAGTGTGACCTATACTGGCCAAAATGCTCGTCACATTTTAATTGCTGAATTAAATCAATACATCTCTTCGACATTAGAAGCTGAAATCGACAGCAACGAATTAACAACGAAAGATGAAGTACTGGCTAAGCTGAATTACTTCTACAATCCTGATGAAGATACTCAGTATCCTGATATTGCGATTACCTTTATTGATAACTCAAAAGATGGGCTTATCTCTGAGTTAACAGGATACAAAAACCTTACTGATAAAGTGGCTGGTAATGACGCTACTGGTCAACATGAAGACTGGAATAACGGTGCATTTGCTGGTTGGGGTGCGAAAGGTTCTACAACACCTTCAGCACTTATCGATATGTTATTTGATCGTTTAGCTGATAATGCTGTTGCTAAAATTAACGGCGAAGTACGTCAAGATGTTCGTGGTAATGACATCTCGAAAGTATATATTGATGAAAACGGTGTTGATTTAGCACAATTAATTCAAAAATTCTTATTAATGTCTATTACTTACTCTCAATCAGCAGATGATTACTTTGGTGTTGATACTGAAGGTAAGGGCTTAACGACTGACAACATTAACCCAGCTAAAGATGGTGCTGCTTACACTAACCTTGAGCATCAATTCGATGAAGGTTTTGGCTACTTTGGTGCAGCGCGTAACTACCTTGAATACAGCGATGTAGAAATTGCCGGTAGGGTAACAGAAGATGAAGGTCGTGCGGACTGGAATGGCTCACATGATACCGACGGTGACGGCAAAATTGATTTACGTTCAGAGTACAACTTTGGCCAATCTGTCAATGCAGCAAAGCGTGATTTAGGTACTGCTGATAATGCAATGCCAACGGATTACACTATGCAAGCAATGGAAGCATTTATTGCTGGTCGTAAAATCATCAATGATAACGTGGGCAGTGCTTTAACTGAGGCTCAAATGACTGAGCTTGAAACCTATGCAATGGCGGGTGTGAAAGCATGGGAAAATGCAATCGTTGCGACAGTTATTCATTACATCAATGATGTGTCTGCTGATTTGGCACCACTAGCAACTGGCGGTGACAGTGCTGATTTCAACTACGAAAACCTAGCGAAGCATTACTCAGAAATGAAAGGTTTTGCATTAGGTTTACAGTTCAGTGAATACGCTGTCATCAGTGATGAAGACTTCGAAACTGTTCATGAATTATTCGCAACACAGCCAGAATTAACGGGTGATGTTGATGGATATATCGAAGACTTAACCGAAGCGCGTGATATTTTACAAGCTAGCTATGAGCTTGATGCAGATAACGTTGCTAACTGGTAAATCCTATTGTGATATGACCTCACATTAGTAAAAAGCTTGGTGTTGAAAAACACCGAGCTTTTGTCGTTTTTAGAGTAAGGGAATTTTATGAAACAACCGCATTCATTATCCATGTTATTTCTCGCAATGAGTGCCACTTTTTTAGTGGGTTGTAACGAGAGTACCAGCAGTGAAGCTGGCGCTGATTACGGTAATAACGGAGATACCTCTTCAGATTTTGACCAAGCCGCATTAATTAGCAATATTGTCGATGGTGTTATTACGCCGACCTTCCAGCAGTTTGCAGCTAAAAGTTTAACTCAAGCCAATGATATCGCCGCATTATGTCAAGCAGAAGCTGGTTTACAGCAAGGTAGCGTTGACAATGCTGCACTCACTTCAGCAACAGAAACAGCAGCACAAAGCTGGCGCACGACCATGAATCAATGGCAGCGTGTTGAAATGATGCAAATTGGTCCATTATTGAATGATGATGGCGCATTAAGAAACAAGATCTATTCTTGGCCTGTAATGAGTCGCTGTGGGGTTGATTTAGATGTTGTTTCGTTTGAGAACAACGATATCAACGGTACTCCATACGACATCACAACACGTACTCCAGCACGTAAAGGCATGGTGGCATTAGAGTATTTATTATTTAATCCAAGCCTTGAGCATAGCTGCACAGGTAGTGTGACTCCAGAAGGATGGGATAATCGTACCGATGAGTCACGTCGTCTTGCTCGTTGCGAGTTTGCCGCCGAAGTTGCAAAAGATATTAACAACAATGCCAATCAACTTGTTACCGAGTGGTCTGGTGAAAATGGTTATGCTGCAACATTAAAATCAGCGGGAGAGGCTGGAAGTAGTTTTGCTACCGTACATGAAGCGGTTAATAAACTCAGTGATGCATTGTTTTATATCGACAGTGTCACTAAAGATGGCAAGCTTGCCACTCCGCTAGGGTATTTTGCTAATACCTGTGGTACCAGTGTTTGTCCTGAAGATGTTGAATCTCCTCTAGCTGCTCACTCAATTGATAATATCGCCAGTAACTTAATTGCTTTAAAAGCCTTGTATGAAGGCGATCAAGGTATTGGCTTCGATGATTACCTCGTTGATGAAAATGATGCAGCAACAGCAGCATTGATTACCCAAAGTATTGATGCGGCCATTGCCAGTGCGCAAGCCTATGAGCAAAGCTTAGCGGCAACGCTAACGGATAATGAACAACAAGTCGTTGAAACTCACGCAGATGTCAAAGCAGTTACAGATACGTTGAAATCTGATTTTATTAACACCTTAGCTTTAGAATTACCGCAAACATCAGCAGGAGACAATGACTAATGAATCGTTTATTGATGACTAAAAAATTAGCGTTAGTGTTAGCCATTCAATCTTCTTTGCTAAGTTACAGTGCCATTGCTGCCGAAGATGATGAAACAGCAAAAAGCAATGATAGCTACATGGAGCAAATGCAAATCATCGGTCGTGATCAGAGTTTAAATAAAACGACGGGCTCTGCGACATTGATTGATGAGCTGGCACTTGAACAATTTAAGTTTGATGATATTAACCGCGTGTTATACAGCGTACCTGGTGTGAATATTCGTGAAGAAGACGGTTATGGTTTACGACCAAACATCGGTTTTCGTGGTGCAACACCTGAACGTAGTAAAAAGATTAATATCATGGAAGATGGGGTACTTATTGGCCCTGCGCCGTACTCTGCTGCATCGGCATATTACTTCCCAATGACGTCTAAAATGACTTCTATTGAAGTGTTTAAAGGCCCCGCAGCCATTAAATATGGCCCTAATACCGTAGCGGGTTCGTTAAACATGGTAACCCGTGCTGTACCGCAAAGCTCTGAAGGCTTAGTTGATGTCTCTGTGGGGAGTGATGGCTTAGCAAAAGCTCATGCTTACTATGGTGACACCATTGATAATTTTGGTTTTTTAATTGAAGGCGTGCACATGCAGGCTGATGGTTTTAAAGAGCTTGATGGTGGCGGTGATACCGGCTTTGAAAAAAATGACCTGATGGCAAAGCTGCGCTATGACCTTGATGGTGAAACAGTAAATCAAGTCTTTGAATTAAAACTTGCCTATGCAAATGAAACCTCAGATGAAACCTATTTAGGCTTAAGTGATGATGATTTTGCGGCTAACCCTAATCGTCGTTATGTGGCTAGCCAACTCGATAATATGGATTGGACTCACACCCAATTTCAATTCAACCACTATGTTACGAATGATCACTTTGAATTAACCACTCGTGTGTATCGAAATGATTTTGAGCGTGCATGGTATAAGGTCAATGGATTTAAAGGTGGCCTAGTTAATCGAAGCTTGCAAGAGATCTTAGCCGACCCAGATAAAGATGAGACGAACCAACGCTTTTATCAAATATTAACAGGGCAACAAGACAGTGTCGCTGAATATGAGAAAATGACCTTGGGTAACAATGATAGAACCTACTTTACCCAAGGTATCCAGTCTGATTTAAATTGGAATATGGATTTACTCGGTTATAACAATCATTTTGAAGTTGGTGCACGTTTCCATCAAGATCAAATTGAGCGCGATCACACCACTGATGATTATTTTATGCAAAATGCGCAGTTGGTTTCAGATGGTGTGGCGACTAAAGCGTCTACAACCGATCGCGAAAGCACAGATGCTATTTCGATATATCTACAAGACACCATCAGTATCAATGCACTCGATATTACTGCCGGTGTTCGTGGAGAGTTTATTGATGCTGAATATCAAAATCGTGCACCAGGTGCCGAGCAAGATTATTTGAAAAAAGAAACCAGCATCTGGCTGCCAAGTTTAAGTTTATTCTACGCTTTATCTGATGAAGCCGGTTTATTGTTTGGAGTGCATGAAGGTTTCTTACCAACAAGCCCTAAGCAAGACCCTTCTATTGAAACGGAAAGTAGCGTCAACTATGAGCTAGGTGGTCGCTATAATGATGGAAACTTTAACCTAGAGCTTATTGGCTTTTTCAACGACATTAGTAACCTTAAAGAAGGTTGTCAGTTCTCAAGCTGTGGCAGCGATGATGATACTGAGTTCAATGGTGGCGAAGTTGATGTGATAGGTCTTGAGCTAACCTCAGGTTATGACTTTACGTTAACTGATAACTTAGATTTTCCTGTATCAGTGTCATACACCTATACAGAGTCAGAGTTTAAAACGAGTTTTGAATCGGGTTTTGATATGTGGGGCGATATTGAAGCGGGTGATGAGCTTCCTTATTTACCTGAAAACCAAATATCAGTTAACTTAGGTTTAGTAAGTAACCAATGGGACGTAAATATGATAGTACGTTACATTGGTGAAATGCTTGAAGCATCGGGTGACGGTGTGGTGCTATCAGGCAGTAAAACGGAAGCATTAACTGTGGTAGATATGTCAGCGAGTTATAATTTTAATGAGTATGGCTTAGTCTACGTTAAAGCTGATAATGTTTTTGATACACAAGAAATTGTCAGTCGCAGACCTTATGGCGCAAGACCGAGCAAGCCACAACAATTTCAAATTGGTTACCAGTATCGTTTTTAATTAAGATGCGATAACGCATTGCTCACTGTGATGATGTGGATGAGGCTTTATAACCCTCATTGCAGTGAGCAATAAAGGCTGGCAAATAGAGGTTAGCATGCCTGTAGTAGAGTTTTTTTCGAGTAATATTGGTGAATTGTTGTCATATCCTTTAGATGCAAATAAACGTATCTTTGGGCTTTATATAGTGGGAGCGATACTACTAGCGCTTCCAGTATATTGGCGCTTGCATACTGATAAATCGTTAAAAAGCTTT
>BCQL01000187.1_pt1 | contig 10434 bp, 9 predicted proteins | sample 1008151 | NCBI WGS metagenome assembly BCQL01 (sample SAMD00035459, study PRJDB4067) | museum specimen metagenome | biome: marine biome; feature: sea shore; material: organic material | host: Otohimella japonica | place: Japan:Kanagawa | collected 1927
CAGACAAACTATCTGCTTTGCGAATTTGTTCAATTAAAAGCTATTTCCATGCCAGAAAGGTAAGTGATTGATTTAAAGCTTAATAAAAAAATCACTAGCCATAGAAAAAGCCATATTGCACAAATACGGTGCACCACTATGATCACAATTGGTGCAAAAGTCCATTTCGGTGCAGGGTTTTTAGCGCATGAATTGATCTAGTTCATTAAAGCGTCATTTTATTGCGGCAGTATGATCCTTTTTCGTTTTTATCTTCTATCTTTAGTGTTTAATTTTTTATTAAAAACGACCTGTTCAAAAATAATCCTATCTACTCGGCGCTCGGTGGAGTAGAATGGCACGCTTTTTTATAGTGGCTATACTTATCAGCCCTATAAACTCCTATTTTTTATTTGATGGTATAGAGGTTTTATCCGTGTTAGAGAATTTACGTAACATCGCCATTATTGCTCACGTTGACCATGGCAAAACGACCTTGGTAGACAAGCTATTGGCTCAGTCAGGCACCCTTGAAAGTCGAGGCGAAGCCGCAGAACGTGTAATGGATTCTAACGATCTTGAAAAAGAACGTGGTATCACCATTCTGGCAAAAAACACTGCCATCAAATGGAACGACTACCGTATTAACATCGTAGACACTCCTGGTCACGCCGATTTCGGTGGTGAAGTAGAACGTGTTCTATCTATGGTAGATTCAGTTTTATTATTAGTAGACGCAGTTGACGGCCCAATGCCTCAAACTCGCTTTGTTACTAAAAAGGCATTCGCACAAGGCCTTAAGCCAATCGTTGTTATCAACAAGATTGACCGCCCTGGTGCACGTCCTGATTGGGTTATCGACCAAGTATTCGACTTATTCGACAACCTAGGTGCAACTGACGAACAGTTAGATTTCCCTATCGTTTACGCTTCTGCATTAAACGGTTTCGCGACTCTTGATCCTGAAGAAACAAGCGAAGACATGACACCGCTTTTCCAAGCGATTGTTGAGAAGGTTTCTTCTCCTGATGCGGATGCTGAAGGTGAGTTCCAAATGCAAATCTCTCAACTTGATTACAACTCATACGTAGGTGTTATCGGTGTTGGTCGTATTAAGCGTGGTAGTGTTAAAACTAACCAGCAAGTCACAATCGTTGATGCTGAAGGTAAAACTCGTAACGGTAAAATGGGCCAAGTATTAGGTTACATGGGTCTAGACCGTCACGAAGTTGCTGAAGCCAACGCCGGCGATATCGTTGCGATTACCGGTTTAGGTAACTTACAGATTTCTGACACTGTTTGTGGTGTTAACCAAGTTGAAGCATTACCTGCATTATCAGTTGATGAGCCAACGTTAACAATGACTTTCCAAGTGAACACTTCTCCGTTCGCGGGTAAAGAAGGTAAGTACGTTACTTCACGTAATATCCTTGAGCGTCTAGAACAAGAACTAGTCCACAACGTTGCACTACGTGTTGAAGAAACTGATTCTCCAGATCGTTTCCGTGTTTCTGGTCGTGGTGAGCTTCACCTTTCGATCTTAATTGAAAACATGCGTCGTGAAGGTTACGAATTAGCAGTATCTCGTCCAGAAGTTATCACCAAAGAAATCGACGGTGAGATGTGCGAGCCATTCGAAACATTAACTGTTGACGTTGAAGAAGAGCACCAAGGTACCGTAATTGAAAAATTAGGTATGCGTAAAGGTGACATGAAAGATCTACAACTAGATGGTAAAGGTCGTGTACGTATCGACTTCATCATTCCTAGCCGTGGCTTAATCGGTTTCCAAACTGAGTTCATGACTGCAACTTCTGGTACAGGTCTTATCTACCATTCATTCGACCATTACGGTCCAGTGAAAGGCGGTGACATCGGTCAACGTGCTAACGGTGTATTGATTTCTAATGCAACAGGTAAAGCCCTAACATTCGCATTATTCGGTTTACAAGACCGTGGTCGTCTATTAATCGGTCACGCTGCAGAAGTTTACGAAGGTCAAGTGATTGGTATTCATTCACGTTCTAACGACTTAACTGTTAACTGTCTGAAAGGTAAGCAGCTAACCAACATGCGTGCATCAGGTACTGATGAAGCACAAGTGTTAACTCCGCACATCCAAATGACACTTGAGCAAGCACTTGAGTTCATCGATGATGATGAGTTAGTTGAAGTAACACCTGAAAATATTCGTGTTCGTAAGCGTCATTTAACAGAAAATGACCGTAAGCGTGCTAGCCGCTCTGGTAGCTAAGTTTAGCTAACGTAATTTGAATATGAAAACCCGCTCAGGCGGGTTTTTTATTGCCTGTTATTCTAATAAGTACCAGTACAGCAAATAAAAAACTGATTTCATCTAACCTATAACCTAACAGTCTTTATATTCACTTTAAACGAATATATATTCACCCTTACTTATTATCTCTTAGGTTGGAATATCGCAAAATGTCTGTGATTCAAAATGTTAACGTGGCTAATCAAGCCAATATTTACTTTGATGGTAAAGTCATCAGTCGCACAATTCATTTTACTGATGGTAGTCATCAAACCCTTGGGGTTGTGCTACCTGGTGAATATAACTTTGATACCAGCCAAGCTGAAATCATGAATATCACCTCTGGTAAATTTGAGGTGTTATTACCTCATGCCACAGATTGGACAACCGTCACAGCAGGCGAATTATTTGAATTAGATGCCAATGTTAACTTTAAAATTCGCACTAACGAAATCAGTGAATATCGCTGCCAGTACAAGTAATTAGCGTCAGCAGTTCATCAGTAATTGCTGATTTTATGTTAAAAAGAAGCTAGTATTAATGTGTTGAACGCCAAAGGTGAAGGAATCCCACATGCGCTTAGTCTTAATCATTAGTCTCATTTTAACCAGTATTGTCCTCTCAAGCAGCCATGCAACGGTTTATCGCTGGGTAGATGAGAATGGTAAAGTCCACTACAGCGACGAGCCAAGGGAAAATGCCGAAACAGTAGAGCTCAATCAAAATACGCAAAATAGCATTTCTGTTCGTGTTCCTGCCGAAGTGGATTCCAATACAAAACCAGCTGAGGCGGTTACCTACAGGGTGAGAATCGTTAATCCCACTCAAGAAGAAACCATCAGAAGTAACCAAGGAAACTTCACTGTTGTCGCCAGTGCGGCGCCAGAACTACCCAATGGTTATTTACTTGCACTGTATATTGACGACATTCTTTATGGTCAGCCTCAATCCAGTGCAATCTTCAATGTCACTGAAGTAAATCGCGGTGAACATAATCTTGTCGTTAAGATTTTGACCCAAAACGGCAAAGTCCTTGCATCAAGTTCTGCTAGAAAGATATTTCTACATCAGGCTTCCATTCTTAATAAACCTAGACCAACACCTAGGACTGAATAAAAATATTGTTTTTCATATAGATAGAGAAACAATATTAAAAGATTATTAAATTGATTGTCGATGTAGAATAAGTTGCTTAGCGCACCACACTGGTGCAACATGGTGGTGCAACTTCAATATGCAGGACAATTGATGGATACAAATAATCTGCTGAATCATTTAGTTACCGCTGTTCTTGTTATCGATAGCAAGCTGATGCCTCATTATGCCAATGCGGCAGCTGAGCAGCTGTTAGGGATCAGTGTAAATAAATTGCGAGAACAGCGTTTGCCTGAACTCTATCAGTTTATGGGAGTAGAATCTGAACTCTTAATTGATTCGGTAAAAGCCAGCCAAGGGATTACAGTTAATACTGCTGCGTTAATAACCCTTGACGGTGTGCACCACATTATAGATATCACCTTGATCCCCATGGAGCATGAAGATGACTTAAGTCTGCTCGAGCTAAGACAAGTCGATCAGCAACATCGTATCCACCAGCAACTGAACTTAGATGCCCAACAACAAGCTGCGCAATTCTTAGTGCGCAACCTTGCCCATGAAATTAAAAACCCATTAGGCGGCCTCAGAGGTGCAGCCCAGTTACTTTCACGTGAGTTAGCTGAGCCGCAATTAAAAGAGTTCACCGATCTAATTATTGAGCAAGCCGATAGGCTAAGAAACTTGGTTGATAAGCTATTGGGACCACAACGTCCTACGCAGCATACCGAACACAATATCCACCAAGTAGTGCAAAAAGTCTTAAAACTGATTGAGTTAACCCTACCGGATAATGTCACGTTAGCGCGAGATTACGACCCATCCATTCCCGATATGAATATGGATCCTGATCAATTGCAACAAGCCGTGCTTAACATAGTACAAAATGCCACTCAGGCGCTTGAGAAAACCGGTGGCGAAATACTCATTAGAAGCAGAACCCAGCACCAAGTCACTATTGGCACTCAAAGGTTCAAATTAGTATTGGCGCTATCGATTATTGATAACGGACCTGGGATCCCGGCAGAACTACTGGATACATTGTTTTATCCAATGGTAACAGGCAGAGAGGACGGCTCAGGTTTAGGCTTATCGATTGCGCATAATATTGCACGATTACATGGAGGTCGCATTGATTGCGTATCGGCACCAGGGCACACAGAATTCACCATTATCCTGCCATTACAATAACATGCCATTGATGGCTATTGAGGAAGTAACATGAGTATAAGCGAACAAGTTTGGATCCTCGACGATGATAGTTCTATTCGCTGGGTATTAGAAAGAGCCCTACTGGGTGCCAAGATTTCTACTGCCAGCTTTGCTGCGGCCGAGTCATTATGGCAAGCATTAGAAATCTCACAGCCTATTGTGATTGTGTCAGATATCCGCATGCCTGGAACTGATGGCTTAACCTTGCTTGATCGCTTACAAATGCACTACCCGCATATTCCAGTCATTATCATGACGGCGCACTCTGATTTAGACAGTGCCGTCAGCGCTTACCAAGCGGGTGCCTTTGAGTATTTACCAAAGCCATTTGATATTGATGAAGCCATTGCGTTAGTGGAACGCGCACTGACCCATGCAACAGAACAAGTCCCTCCGCCAGCTGAAGAACCCGAAGTGGTGAAAACCCCTGAGATCATTGGTGAAGCACCTTCAATGCAGGAGGTATTCCGTGCGATTGGTCGCCTATCTCGTTCATCTATTAGTGTATTAATTAATGGTCAATCTGGTACTGGTAAAGAACTGGTTGCTGGCGCACTGCATAAACACAGCCCTCGTAAAGATAGCCCTTTTATCGCATTGAACATGGCCGCTATTCCGAAAGACCTAATAGAGTCTGAACTATTTGGTCATGAAAAAGGCGCCTTTACAGGAGCAGCCAATGTCCGCCAAGGTCGCTTTGAACAAGCCAATGGCGGAACTCTGTTTTTAGATGAAATTGGCGACATGCCACTTGATGTGCAAACCCGCCTTTTACGTGTTCTTGCCGATGGGCAATTTTATCGCGTCGGTGGCCATGTAGCAGTACAAGTTGACGTCCGTATTATTGCAGCAACACACCAAGACTTAGAATTATTGGTGCAAAAAGGCGATTTTCGTGAAGATTTATTTCACCGCTTAAACGTGATTCGAGTACACCTACCACCACTGTCGCAGCGTCGTGAAGATATTGCCCAATTGGCCACCCATTTTTTGATTTCTGCAGCAAAAGAAATCGGTGTAGAGCCAAAAGTACTGACAAAAGAAACCGCAACCAAATTAGAGCAATTACCTTGGCCCGGTAATGTTAGACAACTTGAAAATACTTGTCGCTGGTTAACGGTGATGGCCTCAGGCCAAGAGATTTTGCCTCAGGATTTACCCGCAGAGTTACTTAAAGACCCAGTCGCTTCAGGTGAAAGAACTGACGGCGTTTCAGATTGGCAAGTGGCATTAACCCAATGGATTGATGAAAAGCTATCAGCGGGTGAAAGTGATTTGCTCACAGAAGTGCAACCAGCCTTTGAGCGGATATTATTAAAAACAGCGCTCAAGCATACTCAAGGCCATAAGCAAGAAGCGGCAAAACGTTTAGGCTGGGGGCGAAACACCCTCACGCGTAAACTCAAAGAATTAGAAATGGATTAATTTACGACAAGAGTAAAACAAAAAGGATAGCGAAAGCTATCCTTCTTTATTTACACTCGCTTTATCTTTTTATACTAAAGAGCGCTCAGTTTAAAACTGGTAATGCAGCCCTAATGCTAACTGTGAAGTATCTGCATCAATATCTAGCATTTCAGAACGATCGGCATCTAAGTCACCGGTGGCATACTCATAACTTAAACGTAAGCGCAGTGATTCGGAAACTGCAGCTGTTATGCCAACACCGTAAAGCACATTAACACCACTCCAATCAGCAGTATCAAAGCCTTCGTCATAATCGTAATCTGGGTCAACTTCGAGTGCACGAATCGCTAAGCCCACTTTACCAAAAACAGAAAAGGTATCATTGATAGCCCAAGTAAATTTCGGCGCAGCCGAAAAAACAGCTAAACCAAGATCAACACGACCATCTTGTAGATCATTGGTCAGCATCCATTTTCCTTCAATGCCAAACCAATGATTGAAGTTATAACCACCATAAGCACCGAAACCTGCACCAGAATCGTCAAAACTGCCGACTTCCAGTTGTACATTACTCAGTTCACCACCCACATACCAACCCGTATCGCGGGCTTTGTGTTCTTCGGCTGTGACATTAAAAGATAAACCAACCATTAATATTGCACTTGCTACTACAGATAAGCGTTTCATTATCATTCCTTAATAATTCTATCAGCGCAGGCAGCATAGCAGAAAGCACTCACTCATCAATCATTTCAAATGTAGGTATTTGTTCGAAAATGTGTCAATAACGATAAGCTAATGAGAAGGAGCATTGCTGCTCCTTCTTATCATTAACTAATAGATTAATACTGGCTTAACGTATTAAAAACCTGAATTCAGGCTAAATAACCATGCTCAGCACGCCCACAATAATAAAGGCGATAGTCCCAAGTAATGTTTCCATCACAGTCCAGGTCTTTAAAGTGGTTTTCTCATCCATTTCCATTAAACGACCCACAAGCCAGAAACCTGAATCATTAAAGTGAGACAATACCGTCGAGCCACCTGCAATGGCAATGACAATAAAGCAAAGATCAAACTGTGTCAGACCCGAAGTCACAGCGACCATAGGGGCTATTAACGCTGCAGTTGTGGTTAATGCAACCGTTGCCGACCCCTGCGCTACTCGCAAACATGTTGCAATGACAAAGGCTGCTACAATGATGGGCATACCGGTATCGTTTAATACTCCAGCTAAGGCTTCACCAATACCACTGGCACGTAATACACCACCAAACATACCACCAGCGCCTGTCACTAAAATTGCACCACAAATGGGGGCGAGCGAATCACCACACAATTTCTCAAGCTGCTTCATACCATAGTCTTTGGCAAACACAGCAAGACAAACGAGTAAGGTTATTAGCAATGCAATGGGAGTTTTACCTAGCATTCGCAGGCTTTCAACCCAAGTGGCACTGCCATCTATCACACCTGCTACGCTCAAGGTGTTCAAGCCTGTATCTAGAAAAATTAGCAATACTGGTAGCAGTAAGATCATTAATACAGTAATGAATTTAGGCTGTTTAGCCGGGTCAATCACGGTCTCAGAACTTAAGAAAACCTTAGATAAAGGAATATCAAACTTCTTGCCTGCATATAAGCCAAACAAATAAGCCCCTATATACCAAGTTGGGATCGCCACTAAAATACCAATCATTAGTAGCATACCTATGTTTGCCCCAAGTAAATCAGCTGCGGCAACCGGGCCTGGGTGCGGTGGCACAAAAGCATGCATTACCGCAAAGGCACCCGCAGATGGCAGTGCGTATTTTAATGGTGAGCCACCAAAGCGTTTGGCCACACTGAATATAATCGGCATCATCACGATTAAGCCCGCATCAAAGAAGATAGGGAAACCAAACAAGAGTGAGGCAACACCTAATGCGAAAGGCGCTTTTTCTGCGCCAAAGCGGCCAATAAGGCTGTCGGCTAATACCTGCGCCCCACCAGTGACTTCTAAGATTTTACCAATCATGGCACCTAAGCCTACTAAAAGTGCGACAGCTGCCAGCGTACCACCAAAGCCTGACATCATCGTCGGCACGACTTGTTCAGTAGAAATTCCTGTCGCAAGGGCAGTTGATAAACTCACTAATGTTAACGCCACAAAGGCGTGCATTTTGAGTTTTATGATCAATAAGAGTAAAGCAGTTATAGCCGCAGCAGCGACCATTAGTAGGTAGGTAGGATCAGCAGATTGAGCTAAAGTGTCCATGGTATGTTCCATCGTTCTTTTAGGTATTCTTTATCAAGTTGATTAAATCTAATCTAGTCAAAAAAAATCAACTCAACGCGGTACTATCACTCAGCTTCGAGATATACTTTCGAAACGGCTAAAGTATATAGATCAACCCTGATTTGAGGTACGTAAATGACCGGTAAAACCATTATTGTGATGGGTGTGTGTGCTTGTGGTAAAAGCACCGTTGGCGAAAAGTTAGCAAATAGCTTGAATGCGAAATTTATTGATGGTGACGACCTACATCCACGAGCTAATATTCAAAAAATGGCCCGTGGCGAGCCATTAAACGATGATGATCGCGCACCATGGTTAGAGCGCGTTCGTGATGCCGCATACAGTATCGAATCAAAAAATGAAACGGCCATCATTGTTTGCTCTGCACTAAAACAACAGTACCGAGACACCATACGAGAAGGTAACCAACAAGTAGCGTTTCTATATCTACAAGGCAGTTACGATCTTATCTTGGCAAGAATGCAGGCTCGAAGTGGCCACTTTATGAAACAAAACATGGTCGACAGCCAGTTTGCTACCCTTGAAGATCCTAGCCAAGAAAACTTAGTCGTCACTGTTAATGTCGATAACAGTATCGACAATATTGTTTCACTCGCTGTTAAGCAATTTAAACAGCTAGGTTATTAGCCTATCTTGCTCAAACAGACATAAAAAAGCCGCTAACAAATTAACTTGTTAGCGGCTTTTAGTCTTTATATGAATCTAGTAGCAATCTAAATAACCTGAACTCGGGATAAGAGTTCAATAAGTTATGTTTAAATAGCCATATTCACTCTTTTAAAATAAATCAGTTAAATTCAAACTTGAGCTTTGCGCTGATAACAAGGCGAATTTACGCGTCAATAGCGGGTCTATTGCAAGTAAATTCAACACAGTGAGCGGTGCAAAGAGCTGTTTGATATGGATTTAATCGATAGGGTCTTGGTGAATTATCACTTCCGCACTATCAAACGCTTCACATAAACGTTTCTCAGTGTTGTCGGTTATTTCATGGGCTTCACGTAATAGTAATGAGCCTTTTAACTCAATATGAAACTGGATAAACGTGGTCTTACCCGCTTGTCGAGTACGTAAGTCATGTAAGCCATTCACTCTAGGGTCTTGTTTAACAATCTCGACTATTTCTGCACGGGTTGCTTCATCTAGCTCTCGATCAAGCAAAGACTGAATAGAGCGATAACCTAAATCTATTGCTTGATGACCTATGTATAAAGCAATTAATACCGCAAATAAACCATCAGCCCACCACCAGCCATATTGTGCCAGTACTAAAGCGAGTAACACTGCCCCATTTAAAAAGAGGTCAGATTTATAATGCAGTGAGTCCGCTTCCACCACAGTACTATTGGTTTTTGCTAACGCTTTTTTCTGCAGCATCACCAAGGCAAATGTCATCACTAGCGCAATGATAGACACCACCATGCCTAAACCAGCATGAGAGACTTCAACAGGATTGAATAACCGCTCTCCACCATAAAACAGTAATAAGAATGCTGAGCCTAAGATGAAGGCAGATTGAGCAAGCGAGGCTAATGGTTCAGCTTTTCCATGACCATAACGATGATCACTGTCAGCAGGCAAAATAGCATAACGGATGGCAATAAAATTAACGATTGAGGCAAGTGCATCGGCAAACGAATCGGTTAACGATGCAAGCATGCTCGCAGACCCAGAATAGAGCCATGCGAGCAATTTGATCACAATAAGGATTAACGCTGTGGCTACAGCTGCGCGACTAGCTAACTTAACCCAAAAATCGTAGTCTGAATCTGTTGTCATAATAGAGGTCATCACGCCTAAATAAATGCAGTGGTAACCTCCAGTATAACGGAGTCAGTTAACAATTAACCACGACCTTTACCTTTGGTTTTGGTAAAACGTGAGTCAAACTTCGCTTTTTGCTCTTCAGTCAGTAGCTGGTAGATTTCATTTTGCATTTTCATGAAGTTTTTCATGCCTTCTTTTTGCTTAAGTTGCTTAGCATCAATAATGGCATCAGCTTGAGCATCGTCGAAGTTAGCATTGCTAATCAGCGCTAACATTTCAGCTTTATGTGCCGCACGTTCTTCTGCTGATGGACGCTCGCCTTTCTCTTCTTTGTACTTCTCAATAATCGCTTTTACATCTGTGCGTTGAGTGTCAGTTAAATCAAGTGAACGTAGCATTT
>BCQL01000188.1_pt1 | contig 10406 bp, 7 predicted proteins | sample 1008151 | NCBI WGS metagenome assembly BCQL01 (sample SAMD00035459, study PRJDB4067) | museum specimen metagenome | biome: marine biome; feature: sea shore; material: organic material | host: Otohimella japonica | place: Japan:Kanagawa | collected 1927
CCGCCGTCGTCACCGCCGTGCTCGCGGTGCGCCACCGCCGCGCGCGCCGAGCGCACCGCGAGTGACGCGCGGATCAGCGACCGCCGGTGGTGCGCCGCCGCGGTAGCAGCCTATCCACAGACCGCCCGGACACGCGCGAGAACCGTGCAGGGAACTCCAGGCAGGGGCTACCCGGCAGGCCCGAAGAGCCCGACGTGGGCGCTGAGGTTCCACCGCGGAAGCCCACGCGCAAACCACGTCCGGAGCGATCCCCGCTCAGCGGCGCCGCCGCGCGAAGAACCCGGCGAGCACGCCGAGGCCGAAGGCGCCGGCGGCCAGCCGCGATCCCGAGCGTTCGGACACCACGGGGCGGATCACCGTCGGGCCTGGCGGTTCGGGCGGCAGCAGCGCCTGGTTCTCCCGCGCGCTGGCGGTCCACGCGGTCACGAACAGGATGAACCGCGAGGTGAGGTTGGCGAAGACGAGCAGACCGAGGATCGGACCGAACGCGGCACCCGAGGGCGAGTTGGTGACGCTGCCCAGGTAGTACACGCCGACCTGCTTGAGGACCTCGAACCCGATCGCGGCGAACAGCGCACCCCACACGGCGCTGCGCAGGGTCACCGGTTTCCGCGGCAACCGGGTCAGCACCCAGAGGAAGACCAACCAGCTGGCCGCGATGGACACGAGCAGCGTCAGGATCCACGCCCCAACGCTCGCGGCAGCCGTGCCACCGATGCCGAGCAGGGCGAACAGTTGACCGCTGAGTCCGCCGAGCGCGCTGATGCCGAAGCTGATGCCCAGTGCCAGACCGAGCCCGACCAGCGCGAGCAGGTCCGCGCCGGTCCGGGTGAGGAAGGACAGCTGCACGGGGCTCTGGGTCCACTGCGCGGTGAGCGCTGCGCGCAGGTTGGTCATCCAGCCGAGTCCGGAGTACAGGGCGGCGAGCAGACCGATCAGTCCGACGGCACCGGCGCGTTGCACCGCCTCGTCGACGACCCCTTCGAGCATGGTCCGGATGGCCGGGTCGGGAACGGCCGTTGCGATCGCTTCCCGCAGCTGGCTCAGCAGCTCGGGATCGCCCCGCAGCACGAACCCGGCCGCGGCGAAGACGATCATCAGCAGCGGCACGAGCGCGAGCACGCTGAAGTACGTCAGCGCGGCGGCGTAGTAGTCGCCGTACTGCTCCTGGTACCGGTTCCAGGATTTGAGCAGGCGGTCGAGCCACGGGTACCGCGTGCGCCACACAGTCAGCCGGCTCGGGCTGTCCTGCTGCCCCTCCTTCGTCGCCACGGCAGCACCCTCCTCCACGGCGGCATCTTCGCCGCAAGGTACCGCGGGATGATCAGTTCAGCTGTTCGACACGAGCAGGCCCACCCGATCGAAGACAGCGCGGAGGGTGCGCGCGGCGACTTCGCGGGCCCGTTCCGCACCCCGGTTGAGCACCTTGTCGAGTTCCGCGGGGTCGTCGAGGTAGCCGTGCACCTTCTGCTGGAACGGGGTGACGAAGTCGGCCACGACCGCGCCGAGGTCCTTCTTCAGGTCGCCGTAGCCGCTGCCTTCGTAGGCCGACTCGAGATCGGAGATGCTGCGCCCGCTCAGCGCGGAGTGGATGGCCAGCAGGTTGCTCACGCCCGGCTTGGCCTCCGGGTCGTAGTGGATCTCGCGTTCGTTGTCGGTGACCGCGGAGCGGATCTTCTTCGACAGCCGCTTGGGGTCTTCGAGCAGTTCGATGAGCCCGCCCGGCACGGACTTGCTCATCTTCGAGGTGGGGTCCTGCAGGTCGTAGACGCGCGCGGTGTCGCCGGGGATGTGCGCCTGCGGCACGGTCAGCGTCTCACCGAACCGGGAGTTGAACCGCTGCGCCAGCGTCCGGGTGAGTTCCAGGTGTTGGCGCTGGTCCTCGCCGACCGGCACGGCGTCGGTCTGGTAGAGGAGGATGTCGGCGGCCATCAGCGCCGGATAGGTGAACAGGCCGACGCCGACGTGGTCCTCGCCCTGGCGCGCCGACTTGTCCTTAAATTGGGTCATCCGACCGGCCTCGCCGAAGCCGGTGAGGCATTCCAGAACCCAGCTCAGCTGCGTGTGCTCGGGCACCTGGCTCTGCACGAACAGCGTGCAGCGCTCCGGGTCGATGCCGAGCGCGAGCAGCTGCGCGGCGGAACGCCGGGTGCGCTCGCGCAGTTCCGCCGGGTCCTGCGGCACCGTGATCGCGTGCAGGTCGACGATGCAGTAGAACGCGTCGTACTGCTCCTGCATCCGGATCCATTCCCGCAGGGCACCGAGGTAGTTGCCGAGGTGGAAGGACTCGGCGGTGGGCTGGATGCCGGAGAATACCCGGGGCCGGGCGCCGGCTCGCTCGGCCGGAACTGAACTGCTGCTGCTGCTCACGGGGCGATTCTCGCAAGACCGACTGCGGCGGCAGCACCGGGTTCGGCCCGCATCACTGCTTGCGCTGGTTCTCCGGGTGGACCTTCTTCTTCCGGAAGACGCCGGCGACCATGCCGGCGACGCCCAGCCCGACGGCACCGAGCCCGACCGGGGTGCTCAGCGACTCCAACGGACCGGGTTGCTGTGCCAGCGTCGCGTGGACCGGGGCGGCGGCAGCCGTGGTGGCAGTGGCCATCGGCACACTCGCCACGCCGGCGCTCACCACGGACAGCCGGACGCTCCGACGAGCGATTCGGCTACGCACGAGCACGCCTCCTCGACGAGTCTTCGCACACGGGTCGTGTCTACCAGAACCCGAAGAACACTCTTTCGGGTTAGGAAATAACTCACTGGCGGGGCCAACACAATGAGGCCGTCACAGTGAGGTCATCACAACGCGGCGATGATATTGATTCCGGCAGTCGCCTCGGCCAGGGGTTGCGGGGAGTGCCCAGCAGCTGGTCAGCCCAGCGCTCGCTCCGTTCGACCGGCGACACGGCCAACACGTCGCAGCACCACGATCACCCCTCGTTCGCCGAATGTTCCAGGACTGTTCACCTGCATCAGCGCGTGTCGTTGCAAAGACTCCTGCGGTCTCGTCAGGCAGGCAGGCACAGGGCTCGCGGTCGCGCTGCTGGTGGTCGCCGCGCTGACGAAGCTGCGCGACCGGGTTGGCGTTGACCGGGTTGGCGCTGACCGCCCCGTTGAACATCGGTTGGCCCTGCTCGCCGCGATCGGGGTGGCACCGAACGTGGCGCTCGCAGTGACGACCGTCGAAACGGCGAGAGCCGTCGGCCGCCCCGGAAGGGGCGACCGGCAGCGCCGCAAACCGAGCACCGGCCGGATCGGGGTGCGCTGCACGAGCTCGCGCACGCGCAGAACACACCTCGATCCCAGAGCGGCGCTGCTCCGAGCACGGCGCTCGGACCGAGAACCACCGGACCGGGACCACCGGAGCCCGGACACCACGGGCCGGGCGCCCCAGGCTGGGCGGCCACCGGTCCGGGCGGTCCAGAGCCGGCCATCACCGGACTGCGCGCATTCGCCGACCTCGACTCGTTCAGGACGTCGCAGTGGCGACCGGCCGGTACGTCGTCCCGCGCTGCCGTGCCGGACGGTCGATGCGCCCGGCCAGCTCGTGCAGTTGCTCGATGGTGCGCTGCGAACCGTGCTCCGAGCCGGCCATCCGACTGATCGTCTCCTCCATGAGCGTGCCGCCGAGGTCGTTGGCACCGCCCTGCAGCACCTGCAGCGTGCCCTCGTCGCCGAGCTTGACCCAGGAGCACTGCACGTTCGGCACGCGTCCGTGCAGCAGCACCCGCGCCATGGCGTGCACCGCGCGGTTGTCCCGTGCGCTCGGGCCGGGCCGCGCGATGCCCGCCAGGTAAATCGGTGCGTTGCGGTGCACGAACGGCAGCGGCACGAACTCGGTGAAGCCCGCGTTGCCGTGCTCGGCGGCGGTGTCCTGCACCCGCGCCAGCGTGCGGAAGTGGCCGAGCCAGTGCTCCGGGTGGTCCACGTGGCCGTACATCATCGTCGACGAGGACGGGATGCCCAGCCGGTGCGCGGTGCTGACCACGTCGATCCACTCGGAGGCCGGCAGCTTGCCCTTGGTCAGCACCCAGCGCACGTCATCGTCGAGGATCTCGGCGGCCGTACCCGGGATGCTGTCCAGTCCGGCCCCGGCGAGTTCGGACAGCCACTCCTCGATGCTCACTCCGGCCTTGGACGCGGCGCTGACCACCTCCATCGGGCTGAACGCGTGCACGTGCACCTCGGGAACCCGCTGTTTGACCGCGCGCACGAGGTCGGCGTAGGCGCTGACCGGCAACCGTGGGTCGATGCCGCCCTGCATGCACACCTCGGTCGCGCCGAGCCGCCACGCCTCCTCAGCGCGATCGGCCACGTCCTCCGGCGCGAGGCGGTAGCCGTCGGCGTCGCGCTCGCGCTGCGCGAAGGCGCAGAACCGGCAACCCACGTAGCAGATGTTCGAGAAGTTGATGTTGCGGTTGACCACGTAGGTCACGTCCTCGCCGGCCGTGTCCGCGCGCAGCCGGTCGGCGATGCCCGCCAGGGCGTCGAGCGCCGGCCCGTCGCAGGTCATCAGGGCCATGGCCGCATCGGCATGCTCGTGCTCCAGCAGGCTGGCCGGGTCCGACTCGGCGCGCTCCAGCGCGGTCCGCACATCGGCGTCGAGGTGCTCCGGCGTCCGCGCGGTCGGCACCTGCGCCCGCAGCTCCTCCCAGTCGCCGTAGACGGTGTCGAAGTCGCTGCGCTTGTCCTCGCTGCGGCCGACAGTGTCGATGGCGGCGTGCAGGTCGGTGCGGCCGATGGATTCGAACCCGCCGTCAGGTTCCTGCCATTCGCGGCCGGTGACCTCCGCGTCCGCATCGGCCAGCCCGTCCTCGCCGGCGAGGGCGTCGACGTGCGCGGCCACGCGCAGGTCCAGCCACTGCGTGCTGTCCCCTGCCAGCCCCTGCCGCACGTAGCGTGGGTAGGCGGTGAGGCGTTCGCGCAGCTCGTAGCCGCCCCGCGCGGTCTCGGCGCTCAGGTCGTCGATCTCCGGCCAGGGCCGTTCCGGGTTCACGTGGTCGGGTGTCACCGGCGAGACACCGCCCCAGTCGTCGATGCCGGCGCGCAGCATCAGCTGCTGCTCCGCGCCCACCAGGTTCGGCGGCGCCTGCACGCTCACGCCCGAGGGCACAAGCAGCCGCGCCACGGCGATCGTGGCGGCGAGTTCATGCAGGTCGGCATCGGGCATGCCGCGCATCGCGGTGTCCGGTTTGGCCCGGAAGTTCTGCACGATGATCTCCTGCAGGTGCCCGTACTGGCGGGCACTGCTGCGCAGGGCGTGCAGGGACTCGGCCCGTTCGGTGGTGGTCTCGCCGATGCCGAGCAGGATGCCGCTGGTGAAGGGCACGGCCACGCGTCCGGCGTCGGTGAGGGTGCGCAGCCGCACTCGCGGTTCCTTGTCCGGGCTGCCGTAGTGCGGCCCGCCCTTCTCGCTCCACAGCCGTTCGGCTGTGGTCTCCAGCATCATGCCCATGCTGGGAGCCACGGGTTTCAGCCGCGTCAGTTCCGACCAGCTAAGCACACCGGGGTTGAGGTGCGGCAGCAGGCCGGTCTCCTCGAGCACGGCGATCGCGCACGAGCGCAGGTAGTCCACAGTGGACGAATAACCGCGCGCCTCGAGCCAGTCGGCGGCCTCCTGCCACCGGCCCTCGGGGCGGTCGCCCAGGGTGAACAGGGCTTCCTTGCAGCCCTGCCGCGCACCCTGGCGGGCGATCTCCACCACTTCCTCGCGTTCCAGGTACGGAGCGTCCACTTTGCCCGGAACAGTGACGAAAGTGCAGTAGTGACACCGGTCCCGGCACAGCTTGGTCAGCGGGATGAACACTTTGCGGCTGTAGGTGACGATTCCGGCGCGGCCTTCGGCGAGCAGGTGCGCGTCCCGCGCACGGGAGGCCGCGCCGAGCAACGTCTCCAGGTCGTCACCGCGCGCGTGCATCAGCGTCGCGGCTTCGGTGCTGTCGAGCGTGGCCCCGTCGGTGGCCCGTCGCAGCGCGCGGCGCATCGCCGAGGCAGTGGGAGCCGGATCCTCCGAGGCTTGTTCGTGTGCTGACATGTCGCCGACTGTATGCGGCGGAGCGGCCCCGCGGGCACTACCTGGAAAGTGCCCTCGGGCTCACCCGAAGAGCGGCACCCCGCGCCGGGCGGCAGCGCTCGCGCTTGCGCTGGTCACCGGCGTGCGTCGGCACTCGGAGGGGCGCCCGCCCACCGCACCACCCGCGTGTCGGGACGCGACGCCCCGCCCCGGCGGGACGCACCGCACTCCAGCAAAAATGCCTTCATCCTTATGTCTTGACATATTGGGTGGCATGGGACACAGTCCGTGCAACCGCGCAGCGTCGGCGGTGCGCAGCAGCCGACACCGAGCCCTCCTGCGGACCGCGTCGGCAACGCCGGACGACGAGACCGCGCGGCGCAGCACCGCGCACAACTGCCCGACCGAGTGGAGGTAGCGCTCATGAGCGGCGCCACGACGAGCCCCGACCGGAGACCCCTGCCCGCCGATCACCCGGGGCCGCACTCCAAACGCATGGGCGTGGTCGCCTTCGTCGCGACCATCGGCGGGCTGCTGTTCGGCTACGACACGGGTGTGATCAACGGCGCGATCGACCCCATGACCGCCGACCTCGGACTCACCCCGGTGACCGAGGGCTTCGTCGTCAGCATCCTCATCTTCGCCGCCGCCTTCGGCGCGGCGGTCGGCGGACGACTCGCCGACCGCCAGGGCCGCCGGGCAAACATCCTCATGCTCGCCGGGATCTTCGTCATCGGCACGATCGGCTGCGCTCTGGCACCCACCTGGCAGGTGCTCGCCGCGTTCCGCTTCATCCTCGGATTCGCCGTTGGCGGCGCCTCGGCCACCGTGCCCGTGTACCTCGCCGAAGTCGCCCCGGTGGAACGCCGCGGCAGCCTCGTCACCCGCAACGAGGTTATGATCATCTCCGGCCAGTTCGCCGCATTCATCATCAACGCGATCATCATGACCATCTGGGGCGAGCACGACTCGGTGTGGCGGTACATGCTCGTCGTGGCCGTACTCCCGGCTTTCGCGCTGCTGATCGGGATGCTGCGGATGCCCGAAAGCCCCCGCTGGCTGTCCGCGAAGGACCGCGACGGCGACGCGCTGGCCGTGCTCAAGCAAGTCCGCTCCCCGGAACGCGCGGAAGCAGAGATGGCCGAAGTCCACGAACTCGTGCAGGAGGAGCGGCAGGCCCGGCGCGGCGGATGGTCCGACCTTGCGGTGCCGTGGGTGCGGCGGCTGGTGATCATCGGCGCGGTGCTCGGGATATTCCAGCAGTTCACCGGCGTCAACTCGATCATGTACTACGGCACGCAGCTGCTGCAGACCGCCGGGTTCTCCGGTGACGGGGCGATCGTCGCCAACACCGCCAACGGGCTGTTCAGCCTCCTCGGCATCACCGTCGGCATCATGCTGATCAACAAGCTCAACCGCCGCACCATGTTCCTCGGCGGCTTCGCGTTGATCACCCTGTTCCACGCGCTGTCCGGGGCTTCGGCCTTGCTGCTGCCGGAGAACGCGCTCAAGCCCTACGTCATCCTGGCCTGCCTCGTCGGATTCGTGTTCTCCATGCAGGGCACGCTGGGCCCGCTGGTGTGGCTGATGCTCTCGGAGATCTTCCCGCTGAAGATCCGCAGCTTCGCCGTCGGCGTGTGCGTGTTCGTGCTGTGGTTGGCCAACGCCTGCGTCACCTTCGGTTTCCCGCCGGTCGTCGAGACCCTCGGGATCGCACCGACCTTCTTTATCTTCGCCGCGGTCTCCGCGGTCGGCATCCTGTTCGTCCTCACGGCTGTGCCGGAAACCCGCGGCAAGACGCTCGAGCAGTTCGAGGAGGAGTTCCGCGCCCGGCACGGGTGATCCGCACCTCGTGCTCGAGCCGGGGCCGCCGCGCCGGCTCGAGCACGACGGAGCTACTGGCCACTGTGGACTCCGTGATCACTGCCCGCGAAACCCGGTTCAGCGGAGGTGTTGCGCACCGCTATCGTTCCGCGGATCCCGCCGGCGGGCGGCACCGGATCTCGCCGTGCGGGATGGCGAACCAGCCGTCGGGGTGCGCGGCCCACTCCTGCCACGCGGCCGAGATCTCCTCGAGTTCGACACGTGTGGCGTGTCCACCGGCGACGGCTTGTTCGGCGACGCGCGAGTCGAGGATGCGCTGCGCCCACATGCCGCCCCACCACGCGCGTTCGTCCGGTGTGGAGTGGCACCAGATGGACGCGCTCGGCCGAACGCCCACCGCGCCCGCCGCGTTCGCCCAGGCGAGCAGGTGGCGGCCACCGTCCGGTTCGGTGCCGTTGGCCCGCGACACGGCGCGGTAGATCTCCTGCCACCGGTCGAGGCGCGGATCGGCCGGATGCCAGAACGCCGCTGCGTAGTCGGTGTCGCGCACCGCGACGACGCCGTCCGGCCTCGCCACGCGCAGCATCTCGCGCAGCGCGCCGACCGGATCGGTCACGTGCAGCAGCACTTGGTGGGCGTGCACGATGTCGAACGCGTCCGACTGGAGTTCCAGTGCGGTCACGTCGTCCTGCGCGAAGCTCACGTTGTCCAGGCCGGCCGCGTTCCCGCGGGCCTGGTCGAGCACGGCGGCCGAGGGGTCGATGCCGAGCACCCCGCCCGGAGCGACGCGGGCGGCCAGATCCGCCGTGATCGTGCCCGGTCCGCAGCCGACGTCGAGCACGCTGCGGCCGGCCCGCAGCTCCGGTTCCAGGTAGGCAGCCGAGTTCGCCACGGTCCGCCACCGCTGCGAACGCACCACGCTCTCGGCGTGACCCTGTCCGTACACCTCGTCCGCCTCCGCCATCGCGGCGACGATAGGTCGGCATTCCCATATTCTGCAATACTCTTCCTGCATTGCGGACAGCATCCGTTAGGCGGGAAGAGCGATCCGGCGCATCCCGCGCAGTGCTCCAGCGAGTCCGCACCGCCGAGATCGCAACGGCGAGCACCTCCGCGAAACCGCGCTGCACGCCGCGGAGAGCGGCAGCCAGTGGAGCCTGAAGCACGCGACCGCCGAAACGACCGGACGTTCGACGCCCACTGCGGTCCCACACCGACCGCGGCCCGCGAGCATTCCGCGAAAGCGATGAAATCCGCGGAATATTCCCGACTCGGAAAGATCAGCGCACGCACACCTTCGTGGCACCTTCCTGGATCGCTGCGCGCGAGCGGTGTGATGATCAACCCGGCCATTCCTCCCGACCGGGAAAGACGGCCCGCCGATCCCAGCACACCCGCAGCACCTGAGGAGCCGCAATGTAGGAACGCATCGCGAAGATCGAAATCGAGATCCAGACGGCGACGGAGGACCGCACATCGGACACCTTCGACGCCGAACCCGACGTCGGATACTCCGAGAACCGCGTGTTCCTCGGCATCGGGGGACGGGAATTCGTCTGCGCCACCGAGGATGCGGACTTCCGCACCGGGAAGACGGACACGTTCGTCTTCGGCGGGGATTCGAACGTGCGCAATCCCGCGATCAACGACCCCGGCGACATGCTCCTCGAGGAGATCCACCGGCACCCGGTGTACCTCCGGTTCCAGCGATTCTCCGAACAACCCGACGAGTGGTGCGTCGAACGCGCGGAGGTCACGGTGGACACGGCGGATCAGGACCGCGCCTACCGGTGCGAGGCCATGGACGGTGATGCGCTGCACTGGATGGGCAGCAGGTCCGGCGAGATCCTCCACTTCCGCTGATTGCCGGCGCTCGACGCGACTGCGCACCGCCGCGGTGCGCAGCGCCGCACGTCCGTGCGACCCGGAGTGGGGCGGTCGCTGCCGCGAGGCAACTACGCAGGAGCATCATCGACCGTCGCGCACCCGTGGGTCAGGACGTCCCGGAAAGGGACGGTGTGCCCGATTTCAGGGATCGACTTCCGAAGATGCACGCGCGCAGTGCCCTACCGCTCGGCCAGCCCGGGCACGTCGAAGGTCGCCGTCACCGGGGCGTGGTCGGACCAGCGCTGGTCGTAGCTGAGCGCCTTCTCGATCGTGATGTCCGCGGCGACCTCCGCCAAGCCGGGCGTGGCCGCCTGGTAATCGATCCGCCATCCCGAGTCGTTGTCAAAGGCCTTGCCGCGGTAGGTCCACCACGAATACGGGCCGGGTCCTTCGGGACGCAGCCGGCGCAGCACGTCGACGTAGCCGAGCTCGCCGAACACGCGCGTCATCCACGCCCGTTCCTCGGGCAGGAATCCGGCTTCGTTCTGGTTGGCCTTCCAGTTCTTCAGGTCGATCTGCTGGTGCGCGATGTTCCAGTCACCGCACACCAGGACTTCCCGGTCTTCCGCGGAAGCGCGCTCGCGCAGGCTCGAGAGGTGGTTGAAGAACTCCTTCAGGAACCGCTCCTTCTCGTCCTGCCGCGTCGTGCCCACCTCGCCGCTGGGCAGGTAGAGGCTGGCGA
>BCQL01000189.1_pt1 | contig 10380 bp, 8 predicted proteins | sample 1008151 | NCBI WGS metagenome assembly BCQL01 (sample SAMD00035459, study PRJDB4067) | museum specimen metagenome | biome: marine biome; feature: sea shore; material: organic material | host: Otohimella japonica | place: Japan:Kanagawa | collected 1927
ACTGCAGTGCAATCAAAGAGGCAATCACTTTTCTTGATGCTTGCAGCACTCTGCTGTTGGTCTGGCCTATGACGAGCATAGGGATCGCAATGACTGCTAGCGTTAAAGAGAAACCTGAAACTTGAGTCGTGTTGAGTTGGGCAGGAAAATTCGTGAAAGCCAGATAAAGCGCAGAACAAACTACGGCACAAAAGAGTAGGCTTCTGCCGAGTGCAATTCGATAATTGTTACTCTGTTCGAGAGAGTCTTGACCCTTAAAGGCGATTGCATTGAATTTTACCAACGAAATATTGAAGCCAAGTTGAGCTATGATTGCAACTAATGATACAAGGTTGAACAGATAGAAGAACTGCCCAGCAGTGGTTGTGTCTGAGTATCTTGAAACGACAATTGTCAGCAGGAAAGCGAAGAAAGCGGCAAGGGCTTTGACTACAGCCGTTGCTGCGCCGAGAGAGAAAAATTGCTTTTTGTCACTCGGCAGGTTTTGAAGTTTTTGGCTGATGGAATGAAGCATAAAAAACCTTAGCTGTAGATACTGTTTAGTGCTAAGCGTTGTTTCTCTTCACTGAACGCTTGGTTTAATCCGATCGTGTACTGATGGAAGTCAATGTCATGATAATGATTGATGCAATGCGTCAACTGTTTTGCCATGTCTTGGGCGCTTTGTGCTAAGAAAGGGTAATTCAGGTCTTTGGTTGCACCAATTGAGCGAATGACCATTGGCAAGTGCAACTTGGCCGCTTCCAAAATTGTCAGAGGCATGCCTTCCCAAGCTGCAGTGTGAAGATATAAATCTGAGCTTTTGAGTAAGCTTACTACTTCGTTACGAGGGATCATTCCTGTGACAGTAATGCCGATCTCACGCAGTTGTTGTTCCAGTTCAGCATCACCGCCACCAATCCATGTAATATCAAACTCTCGAGTTAAATGATTTGATTCGAGATGGCCGAGCGTTTCAATCAGAAACTGAGGGTCTTTTTGTGGTGCAACACGGCCAAGCACCACCAGCTTGAGTTTGGTCTTGTGTGAGCTCTTTGCGTACTCTTCACTGTCATACGTTACGTAGTTATTCAGCAGTTCGGCGCGTTTCGCCCCAATGCTGATTGCTAGATCGCATTCTCTTTGGCTACAACCTGCGACGATATCAATTTTGTTGAGCGATACTTTTTCCAATGTTTTGTAGATTTGACGAGCAAAGCTTGAAATGTCTTCTCGCTCAAATGCATAGCAATGCGGTGTGTATACCAAGCGAGCATGGCCAAGTTTTAGAAAGCGTCCCAAAAAACCTGCTTTACTTGAATGTAAGTGAACAATATCTGGTTTCAATTCAGCGATAAACGCATTGGCATCTTTCATGAATTTCAACAAACTGCCTTCAACCCATCTGGTTTGGTTGAAAACGTGATTGCTGGATTCATTGGTCATATCGTTCGAGCGTGCACGCGCAAGTAAAGAGTGCTCGTAAGGTTCTGAACGTGATGAGTGAACGTAGCTATAGAGGGCAGTTTGAACGCCACCGCCAAAGGCTTCGGTAATGTGTAGTACTTTTTTCATGATGACTTCGTCCCTGATGTTTGCTTCCATTTATTTTTGAATGCTTCGCGCTCTTGTTCAGAATAAACATGGCGGTAAAGAGGAAGGTCATACATGTAGAAAAGTTTGGAGAAATCGTAACGCTCTTTAAAGTACTGATGGATATTGGAATACCATTTGTTCTTTGCTTCGTTACTGTTTTTGAGTACGAAATCGTCGAGGTGAAGAAACTCACCGATTTCTTTATCGAGCGAGCTAAGTTGTTCACATTTGATCAAAATGACACTCGCTTTCTCATTGCTGAATGTATAGAACGGCTGCGTGTTATCAATTTCTTGGCGTAAAACATCAATATTGAAATTACGTTTTAGCTCGTTATCAAACCAGTTCGCAAAGTAGTTCAGATTAATATAGTTGTCGAAACAATGTTCGATGTGCTTGTACGTCACATCCATATCACGATGAATAGCATCATTTTTCTTACCTTCAATAAATTGAAGGTGTAAGTCTTGGAAAAATCGGGAAAATACCGTAGCGATGGGATCGCGAACAAGAGTGACGATTTTAATATTGTCGCGCTTTTGTAGAATGCGCTTTCGTTTGTTGAGCACGAGGCGGTACATAGCACGGTTCTTGAAGTCGAAGAACTTACCCACATCTTTTTTATTGTGATACATGTGAAACTCTTCATGATCATCAAAAGTATGGATGTGATAGCTCGGAATTTTTCGTTCACCTAGCGTGTGTTCAATGGAAGATGAGCCAACTTTGCCCATTTGATAAACCAACACAAAATTGTCTGCTTGAAGTTCTCGGTTTTTTTCAAATTGTCGAGAGATTGAATATTTCATTTATCCTATCCTTGATAACTTTAAATTCGTTGTTCCGCGGCGTTATTAGTTGTTGGATATTGGCGGAATCGGTAATTCAGATTGATCGTTATGATCAGGTTGTTTTTGATTTTCTATCGGATGACTATGATGCCGTTTTTTGCTAATCATGACGGGTAGTAAAAGTATTAAAATGATGGTGGTGTTCACCGCGACGAAAAACACCATAATCAGGCCGTAGATTGAGAGTAATAAGCTTTTTCTGTTTTCTTTCAATGTATTGAAACAAAATTTCATAAACAGGAAGTAACCGCCAAACAACAAGATGATGCCAAGTAACCCATATTCAATTGAGGTGTCGAGTATGAAGTTATGGGTATAGATCGCTAATTCATCATAATTGAAATAACTGATCATATAATTCGGTAACATCTTGGCTCCAACGCCAAATACGGGATGTTGCAGCAAGATGTCCAGCCCGTTAGCAAGCAGCAATTTACGGTGTAAATTGGAGACCCAGCGAGCTTCGCTTTGGTTGGCGAATAAGATGTCTTCTTGGGTGATTTCAAGCTTGTCGGCTAATTGGTCAAAGCCAAAGTAAAGAGAGGCTGATACGGTAGCCAAAATAATTAAAGTGCCAACGAGTAATAGCGTCCATGTGTAAGTCTCACTAACTGCTTGACGGATTAATCTCTTGATAAAGACTTGATCGATCAAGACTAACAAGCAGAAGCCCAGCAAAGCTTTTCTTTCTTGTGACAGAAGCAGTAGCACAAAAGCAAATAACATTAAGGCGGGAAAAGCCCTAATTCTGTTTCGATATAAATAAAGTAGGGAGCAAAGTACTCCAAAAGCGTATTTGCTGACACCGAGAAGCTTGAAACCGCTGTGGTAGCCCTGCGCAAAGTGCCACGCGGCAACGAACGAACAAATGACCAACAAGCAATAAGTGAGATACACCATTACTCGTTCGTCATCAAATACACCGTAGGCATACAGCAGGCCCAATAAACTGAGTATCGCAACCCACTGAACGGTTTCTGTGATGAGTGGAAAGATAGGCACGCGATTCAGCATGCCGTTAACAAACACGTAGCAGGTAAATAAAAGTAAGAAGCCAATACTAGGGTGAAACAGCTTTTGTGTTTTACCTTCAATGACCACGAGTGCTACAAATCCCAGTGATAGCAAGCTTGCAATGTCGGAAGGAGCGAGTGCAATTCCTCCTGCTCCCACCTTTACCGGAACAAAAAACAGCGCAAGAATTACAGCAGCAAGGAACGTAATGCGATTACTTACTGGTACAGAGTTGCTGGTAGAGTCCATAGTAACCATCTCGGAACTTGTCGATTGTATACAGCTTGGCGCGGTTGACGGAGTATTCACTTGCTTTGTTGTATGCTTCTTTTAAATGGCAAAGCTGAGCAATTTTTTCTGTTAGTTGTTCTGAGTCTCCGACGCTAAAAAGGTAATCCTTACTACCCATCACTTCATCTAGGCCTGGAACGTCCGAAGAAAGCACTGGTAAGCCTGCCGCCATGGCTTCTACTGCCGCTAGGCCAAAACCTTCAACGTGCGATGACTGCACGTAAATGTCCATCTTTGTTAGAAAGGTAGGGATATCAGAAACAACACCATGAAAATGAACACGTTCGATGATATTGAGTTGCTGGCATAACGATTCCAACTCATTGCGTTTTGTTCCATCTCCGGCTAGGTGCAGCTCATAGTTGGCAGGCAATCGAGCAATGGAGCGGACAAGCGTGTCATGATCCTTGTGCTCATGCAGTCGGCCGACCATACCAATCTTAATCACGTCCTTGTTTGCGACTTGATCGCCCGATCTCACTTGCATAGGGAAGCGAGCAAGGTCTACGCCATTATGAACAACACGATATTTGTGCTGATAATGGGGCATGAACTTAACCAGCTCTTCTTGCACCTTTTCACTGATACTGACAGTCAGGTCATGGCCTCGATAAAGGATGTATTCCAAGAACTTGAATAGTGGGTAGTCACGGCGGCGGTTATGTGAACAGTGCTCGGTTTGAATGCGTTTTTTTCCAAACGCCAACAGAGCAAGGTAGATTGACGGATATAGGTGCCCGTGGACTAAATCTGGCCAACGTAATAGTGCCCATTTTTCTTTAAATGAGAGTGTCTGCCAATTGAAGCATACGATACCTTGAGCTGATAATGGCTCCAGGTAATCGTTGTCATCACACAGCACAAGAACTTTTATCTCATACTCGGGAGCATGTTCCATTACGAGATCAACGAGAAACTTTTGTGCGCCACCATTCTTTGATAGATCATTGATAATATGAAGTATTTTGGTTTTCATGGTTAAGCCGGTAGATACTTTGTCTTCAATTTTTCGATTTCAGGTGCGGTAAAAAAATGCTTAGTCAATTTGGAGGACAGCATTTCTTCCACGAACTCAGGTTTAGGTTGGTAGGAATGTTTGAATTCCTTAATTAATGGTGAGTACCATTTATTGTCTGCCTGATTTTCGTGGACGACGGTGACGTCTTGTTGCAAAAACTCACTGATAGCTTGTTGTGACTGATCCAACTTGTCGATTCGGATCACCATGAGTGAGAAATTGCGATTTTGATAAGTCTGATAGCCAAGTTCTTGATCAAAAGGTTGAATAAACACGTCAATGCCTGTGAGTGCTTTGATTTCATTATCAAACCAATCAAGAGGATATTGGTGATTAACATGCTCTTCAAAAGCCTCATGAAGCAGTTGAGGGCGTTCTGAGCGCACGGCGCTGTCGTCTTTGAGATATTTATCCGCCATCCAAAACGGCAGTGATTGAAAGAACATTGAGATGTTGCGACCAACGGGCTCACGCACTAACGAGATAATACGCACCTGCTGTTTACGCTTCAGCATGTTGCACATGATGGTTCGTTTTAAAGTGCGCTTAACAAGGTTCGTAACTGGTTTATGAAGTTGCGCTCGTACTGGCGAAATCTGCTTTCCCGCTTCGATTGACATCAAATCATGCAAATGCAGCGAGTTAGGAATGGATTTCTCTAGCGCACTCGAACCCACCTTGCCCATCTGATAAATAAGGATTGGAGTTTCTTGGCTTTTAAGAAGCTGATACCACTGCATAGTATGATTAGTAGGCGTATTTTTGGACATAAAGCGCTTCTCCTTCCTTAGATTTCGCCTGAGTGATAAGAACACCAAGAGATGGTATAGAGTGTTGAATTTGCTTGGATAACGCTATGTTAACCAGCGATGCCTTGGTAGATTCGGAACGGATTACCGTAATCAAACCATTGGCTTTTTGACCAAGAATGAGAGCATCGCTCACGGAGAGTAAAGGTGGCGTATCGATGATGATGCGATCGTATTTGCTCTTAAGGTACTCAAGTAGTTTTTCGAAACGATCTGATGCCAACAACTCCTGAGGGTTCGGTGGAATAATACCGGCAGGTAATATATCTAAGTTTGCCTCTTCACTTCGAACGATACACTCACTCAGAGGAGTATCCATCGTGAGGATGTTAGTGAGTCCTGGACTTGACTCCGGTAGGTTAAATCGCTTCGCAAGTGATGGTCTGCGTAAGTCACAATCAATGATCAACACCTTCTCCATAGTGGAAAATGATACGGCCATGTTGATACTGGTGGACGTTTTGCCTTCCTCAGGTATTGCAGAGGTGAAAGGTAATACTTTCTGCTGAGTGTTTGTTAACCTCAATAACAGGGAAGTTCTTACTGAGCGGCAAGCTTCACTAAACAGTTTTTCATCTTGGTCTAAATAAGCGGTGTAGGTAATGCCCCTTTTTCTGAGGTTACGTTTTTTGACTTTTGGAATGGTGCCAAGGCATGTTACTCCGAGTTTGTCTTGAACATCTGATGAGGTACGAATGACTTCGCGAAGCGTTTCCAAAAGAATCACAAGCGCACACGCGATTGCCAATCCAAAGAACATTGCAATTAACACAAGCTTCATGCGTTGAGGCGCGATAGGGAAAAGAGGCACGATCGCAGGGTCAGTAAATCGCGCCGTGACGTTTTTGTAATCACTCGTCGCGTTGGTTTCTTTTTCGCGGTTCAAGAAGGCTTCGTACAGATCTTTATTTGATTCCACCTCTCGTTTGAGTTGCTCATAACGTGCTTTCTGGGAACCAAGCATTTGGAAATCCGACTTCTTGCGGTCCAACTCTGCTCTCAATAGATCTTCTTGCGACTTTGCGGCGAGTAAGTCTTGCTGTTTGCTAAAGGAAATTTCACGAATCAGTCGCTGTGTTCTCGCTTGAATCGAAGTCAATTGTGCTTGTGCTTGAATCATACGGTCATGTTTTGGGCCATAACGTTGTGACAATTCAGACACGTTTTTAGCTGCTTGCGCTTCGGATAGTTTTAAGTCGCGAATTTGAGCTTGGTTTGCGAACTCATCGATTGATAACAAGCTATCCAAATCTTGAGAGGACTTCCTCTTAAGGAGTTCAATCAAGGTTTGTGCTTCAATGCGTTTGTTTACCGCGCTATTTAGTTTACGGTTAAGCTCTTCCAGTTCGTTGGCATAGATATCATCGATACCATTAATGTCTATAAGTCCTTCTTGCATCAAGAATTCTTGCAGTGCTTGTTCTGAGGTTCTGAGGCGCTCTTCCAACTTCTGCGAGTTATTGGTTAACCACGTGGCCGCATTTTGTGTGACGACCAGTTTCGCTTCGAAATTGGCATCGATATAAGCTTGGCCAACGGCATTTGCGACGGTTGTCGCGAGCTGAGGGTCAGTGGAGCGAAAACGAATTCTTACCAGTTGGGTATTGCGAACTGGCTCAATTTCAAGTTTTCTCTTAAAGGTTTGAAGTGCTTGATAGTACGGTTTGCTGTGTTGAGATGTTTCTTTTGGATTTGGTGCGACATGCAACAAATCTTGTACAAACGGGATCGCTTTTATCTCATCAATTTTCTGTTTGATACCGCTAGCGCTGGTGAACTCTGGATGCTTTGTTAGGTTGAGTTGAGTGATGACTTTGTCGGCAATGTGATTGGATTTCAGTATCGCAATTTGAGTTTGGAAGTACTCTTTCTTGGTGGTATCAACACCATAAACCTCTTCGATTGAGAGCGCGCTTTTCTGCTCTTCTTGGATGAGGAGGGTTGCTGTTGCTTGGTATACCGACTTCTTTGAATAGATATACCAAGTACAGGTGAGCGAAAAGATGATGGTGAAAGCAAGAATGCTTAACCAGTTCTTTTTAAGGGTTCTAAAGTGGTGCCCAAATCGAATCAGTTCAACATGATTCGAAGGGGGATGATTTGCATGAGTTCCGTTCATTGAATTGCCTGTCATTTAGAAGAAGCTCTGATCGATAAATACAATGTCACCAGGTTCAACAGAACGTTGCATGCTGACACTTTCCACGGTTTTACCCGTATTGTGTTGAGTAAGGTTGATGCTTTTACGAGAGGCTCTGTCGGTCAGTCCGCCAGCAAGCGCTATCGCTTTTTCGATGGTTAACCCTGGTTGATATTCAAAGCCCCCCGGTTTTCTGACTTCACCGTTTACGTAAAAAAGTCGGAAACTGTTAATAGTGACCATCACTTTTGGGTTAATCAGGTAGTCACCCTTTAAGCCAGTTTCAATTTCGTATTTGAGTTGTTTTGGGGTTTTATTGATTGCTTTGATACGCCCAAGGTAGGGGTAGTCAAAGTAGCCGTCAGAGGTGATAAGAATGTTTTTGATGGAGAGATCTTCCTCACCATATACTTGTACCGAAATCGTGTCGCCAGTATCTAACTGGTAATCTTGTTCGTTAGTGGTCGCAAACGTGAACGCGCTAAACAGCGTAAGCACTAAACTCAAGAAAGTGGTTAAAAGTTTCATTAACATTCCCTGTTATAAAGAAAATCGAGCGCTAAGAGCCCAAACATTTTGATCAAAGCTGTAACCTTGCCAATTTGAGGTTTTGTCTTGGTATCGCCAATCGGCTTGTAGTAAAACCCATCGCTTAATTTGATAGTCAATACCTGCCGAAAGGGCGTAGCGATCTTCATTTCGTGTGATTCCGGTGTAGTCGTCTTGCTGGTATAGAGCGCCTAAGCGTGTTGTGAGGTAGCTGTTCCAATCATGTTTCATATCCAATTTGTAACGTGTTTGAAGGTTGTAATCGCCATCCTGATCTGGGCTAACAGCCGCTTGAGTTGTTTTGATAGTAAATAAGGTTTGTTCTTGCGGCAGCCACTCTAGACCGATATCCCAACTCAAGCCGCCAAAGGTTTCTCTCTGATCATTGTCGAAGTTTTTTACCTGATAGCCCAAGCGAGCGATGCCTTTCGTTTTACCCGTCACTTCCCATTGAGCACCGGTGTAATAGAAGCCTGAATAGTTGTCTTTTGAAGGCTCGACTGGGTTATCTGAACGGTAATCTGTCGTCGTTTGTCGAGTACCCACAAGCCAGTAAGTGCGCGGTGTTGCGCGTAAGTAAAACTCTAAGTGGGCGTTTGGCGAGCGAAAGTCGTTGTATTTGGTTTTGGATTGCGGTTTACCTGGCAAACCGTTTCGATAGTTTTGGTATGTTGTATCGCGGTAGCCAAGGCCAAACTCTAATCTGCCTTTTGAACCCTCGGAACCAAACACATAGTTTGTTTTCAGGTCATTGCGATGAAATTCAATTGGATCGTTCAGTAAAGTGCCTTGACCCTCCGAGAAGCCTTCGCCCTTTTCTTCATGCTGGGCACGGAATTGATAATCAACGACGAGTCGATTGCGACGATTGAACTCAAAAAAATTGGTAAATTGAAAAGTGTGGTCATCGTAATTATTCTGCTCATCAGAAGAAAAACCAGCGCTCAACTTGTAAAGCAAGTTTGCACGATACTGATTGCGCTCAATTTTAGCGAGTAAGGCTGGCTCTACACCCCATATGTTGACCGATTCGATGTTTTCTCCACTATCGGCTTTGTTGATATTGTCATTGCCTTCGTAAAACACCCCTAAGACAGGGATAAACTCAATCCCTGAATCGGTCTTATACGCCATAGGCTCGGCGCTAACGGATGCAGACCCTAGAGCAATAGCGAGTAGTGATGGCACTTTCTTCATGCTGATTGACTTAGTATGCATTTGAACCTGTAAATCCTTTAAAAATGGTTAGGAAGATGATTTTGAGGTCCATCCACACTGACCAGTGGTGGATGTAGTCCAAATCGAACTCAACGCGCTTTTCCATCTTGTCTAGGGTGTCAGTTTCCCCCCGATAACCATTGATTTGTGCCCAGCCTGTAATGCCTGGTTTAACTTTATGCCTCAGCATGTAACGGTCGACGATTTGTCGATATTCTTCATTGTGGGATACTGCGTGAGGACGAGGCCCAACAATCGACATCGTGCCTTGAAGAACATTAATAAATTGAGGAAGTTCATCGAGGGAAGTGCGACGTAAAAATCCACCGAAAGGCGTGATGCGTGGATCGTTCTTGGTCGCCTGTTTTACATCGTTGCCTTGTTCCATGGTGGTCATCGAACGGAACTTCCAAACCGCAATTTTTCGGCCATCTAACCCGTAACGGAACTGTTTGAAGATTATCGGACCTTTTGAAGTCAGCTTAATACCGATTGAAATAGCGAGCAAAATAGGAGAAATCAGCAATAAGATGATGCTAGATAAAACGATATCTTCTAGACGTTTTACCCATGAGGAAATGCCAGCAAAGGGCGTGTCGAAAACACTTAATGTTTGAACCTGACCAATTTGATCCCATCGCGAGTGTAATAAGTTGTAGGTGAAGAAATCAGGGATGAGATAAGTATTAGCGGTAGTATCAGAAAACTGATTGAGGAATGAAGCGATACGTTCATTCGCATGCATTGGCATTGCAATATAAACGTAATCCACCTCTCCACGCTTTGCTCGCTCCAGCGCTAAACCGACGTTGCCTTTGATTGGGTAGTTTGACTCGGGTAAACGATCCTTCGAACGCTCATCGTAGAAACCATCGAAGAGGACACCATGTTCTTTGTGTTTTTCAAGTTCATTAG
>BCQL01000190.1_pt1 | contig 10367 bp, 6 predicted proteins | sample 1008151 | NCBI WGS metagenome assembly BCQL01 (sample SAMD00035459, study PRJDB4067) | museum specimen metagenome | biome: marine biome; feature: sea shore; material: organic material | host: Otohimella japonica | place: Japan:Kanagawa | collected 1927
TTCCATAAAGAAAATAAAGTTATTGCCAATATTTACCTAGATGAAGAAAGCAATAAAGTAAGAGGCCATTCCATCTCTTTTTTATTCAAAGTCGAAGACCTAGAACCACTGTTCACTAGCCCAAACCATGCTTTGCCATTTAGCTTAGTGAAACCTTATACCGAAAATCGAGACCTTGCGCTTTGCTGCCTAAGTCGCTATGCGGCCAATCAACAAGTGTTTATGGTGCTTCATCCAACTTTGGTAGATTACCTAGCTGCGCGCTCGAACATCACCTGTATCTACTATTACTCGTTTGACAATCAGTTCTCAGATTACCTTGTTAGCTTAGGTGCCGAGAAAGTCGCTTATGACAGTCCCGACAAATCTGGTTCAGTAACAATAGGCAAGACAGCCTACCGTAAATGCCTACTCAAAATAGATGCTGCGATATTATTGGCCCAACCTTCAATGCTATACCTGCTGCATCAACACCAGCGTAACATCAAAAGCCGTTAACCTAAATATAACAGTTGTCTAAACTAGAGCCCTCGCGAAAAACGTAGTTCTGGCACATTTAGTGTAAAAGCTCTATTTATACCAAAGTGACTGCAACATGCAGGATTTGGTGTGTTGTCACTGATTGGAGCTCAAGGAAAGCAACACCGTGGAATAGCGAGTTATTTCCACGTTGTTTGCGATAAAAATCGGGTCAGTGAGACTCTCCGAAAGAGTGAGTAGTCTTGGTCAGGATATCTTTATTTAGGGCCACTAGGTTTTCAAATCTTTCCCGCGTCTACAAACCAAGCTATTCTCGCTAAACCTAGCATCTTGTGGTTGCTTAGCTATATTATTGAGCATACTTAAGTTAGGCAAATACTCTTAAATAAATATCTAATATACCCATATGAAATATGTTCTCCCACATGAACCTTTCTCACTTTTAAGATAAGACACACCAATAACTTACAGAACGAACAATTGTAAACCCTCATTAATTTTCACTCTAACTCTTCAATAAAGATAGCAAATTCAAGGCTATTTATCCCATTTTTAAGACAAAAAAGGCCTAGACTAGGCATCTTTTTATTGACCGATACAGTGAATGCCTTCTCAATTTAATAGCAAACATAATACGATTCTCATGATATTTATGAGCAAACATGACATGAATATTAATGCATTTTCAACCTCCTATCAGCCGCATCAATCCTAGAAGGTAAGTCGTAAATGGAATAACGTTTATCGCCTTCAAACTATTCGGCAGAGGAATGTCATGCACATAACTTAAATGAAAAATAACAATTAGCTATAGACATGTTTTAGACACATGGGAGAAAGTAAGGTGTTCGGGAGTTATCTAAAATCTATAAGAACCGCATTAGGTTTAACTCAGGAGCAGGCATCGATTCGGCTAAATCTATTAGGTGGTGATTTAGCAAATATAGATTGCGTCACCTTCAGTAGATGGGAAAGGGGTATCACTCAACCAAGCCTCAGCCGACGCGTAAGAGTGCTTCGAGCGTTTGAGAATAACTTGCTGCCATACTTGTGTAGCTTGGGGTTAGACTCATCATTAAAGGAAGACGTAGAGCAGTTTGAACTCTCATTAAAACAACGCTATCAGGATGCGATGTCGATCATATCCGGAATTGACTACAACAATGCTCATCAAGTCGAGCACAATGATATTGACGAGGAAGAACTCAGCCAAAGTAATGAACACGGTTTCATTCACAGTTTAAACAACTTCCACAATCAGTTGAAGTCACTCAATATAAAACATAATCTTGCTACTATCGATTTGGTAGAATACCAAAAAGATGGTCGTGCTATCGCTTATAAGTACCTCTCTAAGGGCGAACTCGTAGGCCACAACATTGGTATGTTCTTTACGGAACCTACGTTAGAAAACGAAATCGAACGGACGAAACGAAACCGTCTACCGATTGATACTATCGATTTAAGGTTAACTAAACCGCTGAAAGAAAAAGGGACATTTTCTTACTACGCGATTAGCCAACACTCAAAAAACGAACGTGTTTTTCGTAGGCAATTGCACACAGAGTTTACGTTCTTGGCCCAAAACTCACACATCCATCACTATTATGCGAGCGTGACACTAAAAAGCTCTGTGGATGTGATGCTTAAAATGGGCTTCAGTGTCGCCGCTTACGAGGGTGAAAACCCTGTTGGCGCAATTAGAGTTGGCTCAAAACGATATACTCGCGCGGTGATGTACATTGAAACCAGCGAGCTTTTTACTCAGCCAGAGTTTCTTTATTTATTGACTTGTTGCGACGTTTGTACTGAACGCGCATGTGAGACCTCTTTAGAGCATCCCAATTGCATCTGTTAACGTTATATCGAAATTAGGGCCTGTTGACCTTTCGAACTGATTTTTGCAGCGAAAGATCAACAGACCTTAGTGAATGGTTCATAATTTAAGGTCAATGTCGACAAATCGCCCGTCCCCTGTCGTATTGGCCTTACTCATCCTGCTAGCGATCCTTTGCTGATTGGGAAACCTCTCCTTCTCGCTCCACTATTATGATGTACCTTTCAGAGCGGCTTCTTTTCTTAATTTTTTCATTCACTTTTCTATACCCAAGTGACTTCAAGATGCGGGTTTCAGAGCTTTGTCACTGATTCGAGTTCAAGGACAGCATCGCAGTGTAATAACTGGTTATTTCCAAGAGGTTCGACGATGAAATCGGTTCAGTGACAAGCTCCCAAAGGGCGAGTTGCCTTGGCTCGCATACTTTGTTGACGATTTTTGATTTAGAGCCACTAGATCTTCAAATCCTCGCCGCGCTTGCAAACCAAGTCATTCTCGCTGAACCAAGCATCTCGAGGTTACTTGGGTATATATTATTGTCATAATATTCTTGATTTAAATGAATCCATAGGCAAATAGCAATTTAGCATTCATTAATATGCTTAATGTTGGTTAACTATATTATCACCAACTATTTAGATTAATAGATTTAAATAACATTTCATACCCTGAAAGCAACACGCTTATTATCAGATAAAATTTATGTAATTAACTGAAAATATATACATTTAGCAATTCATTGTTTTTTCACTTCATAGATGCTATCAAAAGTCGAATTACAAACAGTATGATCAATCATTAAAACGCTATTGAAATTTTTTCTCAGGTGAAAGGTATGAAAAAGATTCGCTACCCATTTGATTTACACGGAACACTATCAATTCGGTATAGGGATAAAGTAAACCCTATCTTTCTCGATACAGATGAAGATAACCAATCAACCATTGATATAGATGACTTTGCTGTCAGATCATTCAGTTACGACTCTGAAGATCGTCTACTTAATATCTCATTACAAAAAGCCGTGAATTTGACTGAAATAGCCGATTGCGGAACGGTATTTACTGGCGTTGAGTTGGAACAGAATAATATTAAGCTAGACATCGTATATTGCCTATACAATGCCGGAATCATCAGTTCTAGTATCTCTTTTCCATTAGATGATGCATCTCCTGTTCAGTCTATTACAGTAGCGAAACCTTTAACGCTTCACTTGAAGTAGTTGATGAGACACAAGCATAAAAGAACCCGACAAGAAAGCCCTACCTATTTGGAATTAGGACTTTCTTACGTTAGCACTACTACCTAAAACTATGGCTCTTTGGAATATTCTTCTGAACTCTGATAGAAGGCTCTCTTACGCTCATACATGGCCTCATCTGCCATAGAAAACAGATTTTCAAGAGAGGTGAATTCACTTGAAGCTCCCCCTACAGAGAACTTAACTGGGTGGCGCTTGTGCTCAGGTAACTCTATCCATTTATCTTCTTGAGCGGCTTCTAGGGCTGAGGTTAGTACCTCAAGCATCAGGCCATTTAAGTTTCTTGCAATAACCGAGAACTCATCCCCCCCAATTCGATAAAGTAAGAACTCTTCTTTCAATACCGACTTAATCAATTGGGTTGATTTGGAAATCAGAATATCACCACGGTCATGACCATAATTATCGTTTAAAGCTTTCAAACCGTTAATATCAATAATGATGATCGCAACAGCGTCCCATTGCCCTTTAGCGACTGACTGACACGCAAATTCATAATCTTCATCGAACGCTTTTCGATTCAAACAACGCGATAGTTTGTCTCTACGAGCAAAATCTTCTAACTCAAGCCAAGAGTAAAGCTGCTTCTTAAAGAGTTCGATCAAGATTCGCTCTTCATCATTCATCGCGTAATGACCATAATCGAAATAGCCAAGTACGGTTCCCGAGGAAGAACGCATGGTCTTGGTTTGCGTTCCTTTGGGCCGAATGAAACTAAAACGCATGCCTGAGCCAGGTATCAAACGATTTAGACCTGAGTTAATAACTTCTGGAATAGCATGATAACCAATGCCAGCATGACCTGTTGTAAAATTAATCAACGTCATCAACTTCTCTTGGTGTGCCTCTTCTCGAGTCAAGTTGGTGCGTAATGTTGCCGTTTGCTCTTCCACACGATTTTCTAGCTCTTGGTTAAAGTCTGCCAATTGAGCATTAGTGTCTTGCACTCGTTGGTTAGCTTTTCGCAAATCTTGGTTACGAACTTCCAATTCATCCATGTGATTGGTCAATTGCAACCACAAAGAGTCCAACAAATTCATCAACTGTCTAAATTCTTTAAACTGAAAGCGCTTAGGTTGTAGTTCTGGCCGCTTATTGTTCTTAAAGCTACGCACAACCACTTCCATTTGACGAATTGGACGTGTTAGCCAACGACTCGCTAATACCGCAATAAATAAAGTCACGACCAAGGTAGCAATAATGATGTTTAATAGTTGCTGCTTGGACTGCTCTAACTCTTGATTTCGTGCCACATTCGATACTGAATGAATCATGGTGACTTCAAGTGGTTCAATAAAGTTGTTGTTCAATACTTCAATATTGGTCAGATGACGTGAAGCGTCTCCCTTCGTCTGGTTTACCGAGCCGTAATGGAAGTTCACACTTTCTTGCGCATATAGGAATGGCTGGGATATCTGGATCAGATCCTGATACGACACCAACACAACAAGATAACCTTGAGGTTCATATTCAGAATCAGGCAACAAGGTATATGGTAATAAAGGACTCACAAATACAATGCCGCTTTGGCCACCTTCTAGCACCAAGCCTTCATCAAAATAGGTGGTGTGGAACACTTTGCCTTGTTTGTATACCGCATCTGCAGCACGTATTTTCTTTAGTAACTTACTGTTTTCAAGATGATAAACCGAACCGTTACTCTCATACATAGGTTGCCAATTCTTGTCGATGATGTACGTGGTACTCACGTTGGTCGCCAGATCCTCAAAGGTCTCGATCATTTGCCAAATAATGCTTGAGTAAAGAACGTTGTCCATTCCCTGAACTAACAATCGATCTTTCGAGTACCAACGCGTTAAATTAGCAACAAAGGTGAGATCCTCCGTCACTGTTTTCTGAATACCTTGATTTGTGTTCTCAAGCTTGATTTCCTTTTGCACCAACAGATCTTCTTGGTGTTTATCAATCATGCTGATACCAACCCAATACGCTGGCAACAAAGAACCCATTACCACGATCAAAGTTAAGATATTACGCAAACTGATCATAATGACAACTTCCTGCTTTTATGGATGTGCGCAGAGTGCTTTTGGATGAACTCAACCACAAACTCAGCAGCTCCCTCTGCTGGCATCCCCGCTCTAAAGCGTTTGTAACCACGAATCAACGCTTCCCATGTGACCGCCATTTCCACCGTGCTTGGCATGGCATAAGCTGGGGTAAGCTCTTTGTACAAATCACTGTAATAGGTAGTGTCAGAGTCATACCACTTGCGATTGATAGAGCGATTGGTGGAAATCAGGTTTTGGTTGATGATCACATCTTCAATAAACTCAGGTTTTTGTACGATCATCGCTAAAGTTCGCATGGCTTTCTGCTTGGCTGGATTCGCCATCGCCTCCGCGTTAAACGCCAAGACTTTACCACCACTTAAGGAATGCATATGGTGGTTGTTGTAAGTTGGCAAGCTACTGATTTTTAACTCGGTAGAAAAATGCTGCTTGAGTTCACCCAAAGCCCAATCGCCATCGATGAGGTATGCGACTTCACCTTGAATGAACTGCTGTCGGGCTTGGTCTTGGGTGTAGTTGTTTTTGACTACTCCCTCTTGTGGCAGGTCACCATAAAATCTAAGTGCGGCGGCTAATGCACCAACATCAATATCGGTCACCGGTGTAGAGCGATGATCTGAAAACATAGGTACGAACGACATCAAAAAGTACATGTTCGGATATTGCATTGCGAGTGAGGATTGCCCCAGCTTGGCCTCTTTCAATAACCTTTCCCACGTTGGTTGCAAATCTTTGGTCAGCTTTGCGTTTACGTACAACACCAGATGATTTCCTAAGCCCAAAGGCACACCATAAATAGCATTGTCTACCGTAACTAATTCCAGCGCTTTAGGTTCAATGCTCTTTTCTTCAATCCAGCTATTTGGAATTTTGGCAAGGTCAAAATAATCATGTAGACCAAGGAAATCTGAAGGAACCCAAATCACATCGGGTACCGTGATGCCAGTTTGCTTCGCTAATAGCAACTCTGAACGAATGTTGTTTACATCAAACTCTCTGATCGCCAGTGTGTTTCCCGTTTCTTGTTCAAAACGCTCATTGATTTCAGCAACCGTGGAGTATTCGATACCACTCCACACTTGGATCTCCTGAGCAGATGTCAGGCTAGAGAAGCAAAACAGGAACGTTAAACAGAGGTTTTTCACGGGAGTTCTCAAAAATTGGTGATGTGACAAAGATAGCGAACAGCAAGTCGTTGTTCAAAATAGCCATATGGAAATGTGCGAGTGCTTCCATTAGAAAAAATGATTCTTCAGAAAACAAAAAGCGCCGCAATTGCGACGCTTTTGAGGATTATATCACAGGTCGGAATTAAGCGTACTCTTGCTCAAACTCACGCATAAAATCGACCAACGCTTTCACGCCTTCTAACGGCATTGCGTTATAAATTGAAGCACGCATACCACCAACCGCACGGTGACCTTTCAGAGCTTTCAGGCCTTTCGCATCTGCAAGTTCTAGGAACGTCCCGTCTAACTCAGGTTTTGCCAGTTGGAATGGCACGTTCATTAGAGAACGGTTCGCTGAGTAGACACCATTACGGTAAAATTCCGATTGATCGATGTAATCATAAAGCAACGCCGCTTTTTCACGGTTCACTTGCTCAATGGCTTTTACGCCGCCCTGTTCTTTTAACCACTTGAACACAAGACCAGAAAGGTACCAAGCGAACGTTGGTGGCGTGTTGAACATAGATTCTTTTTCTGCCAACACTTTATAGTCCAAAATGCTTGGGAGCACTTGCTTCGCTAAACCAAAAAGATCATCACGAACGATAGCAATCGCGATACCTGATGGGCCGATGTTCTTTTGCGCGCCCGCATAAATCACACCGTATTTCGATACGTCAATTTCGCGAGAAAGAATCGTTGAAGACATGTCCGCAACAATCGGTTTATCTGTCACTGGTAGATCATTGATTTCAATACCGTCAATGGTCTCATTTGGACAGAAATGTACATACGCAGCGTCAGGGGCGATTTTCCACTCTGTCGCAGGTAGCACAGCCGTTTTACCGTCAACTTCGGTCTTCGCGTTGAAAACATCTGGTTCACAGTATTTTTTGGCTTCTGCTACTGCACTTTCAGCCCAGTAACCACCATCAATATAAGTCGCGGTTTCAGCATCACCTAGTAGGTTTAGCGGAACAGCGGCAAACTGAGCACGAGCACCACCTTGGCAAAACAGTACTTTGTAGTTACTTGGGATATTGAGAAGATCACGAAGGTCTTGTTCTGCTTCTTCAGCAACCTTAATGAACTCTTTACTTCTGTGACTGATTTCCATCACTGAAGTCCCTAGACCTTGCCAGTTGATTAGCTCCTTTTGTGCTTGCTGCATGACTGCTTTTGGCAGACCTGCTGGCCCTGCACTGAAGTTAAATACGTTGCCCGTATTTTGTTCCATGATGCTCATTGCTCCTGCTAAGTAAGTATGACGAAATTAATATCATGTTTTCGCTGGGATAAAAACAACAAAAGAGGTCTTACGACCTCTTTTTAATCTGAAAAAGCTAAAAACTTACGTTGTAAACTTGCCTATTGCATCAGTGCAGGCATTAGCAAGGCGATTAAAGGAAACTCTTGCCCATTTTCGAATTTCAATTTCCCATCAGAAATTTGTGCTTTTAATTGGTAGCCATTATCTTTTTTCTCGATAAGTTCCATCACCATCAACTCATCCACACTTTCTTGAATGAATGGGTAGAGATCCACTAACTCGTCAGAGAAATAGGTGCTTAACGAACCGCTTGTTGCCGTCATTAACTTCATTGGGTCTTGAGTGATGTGATCCGTTCCTTCTGGTACAGAAAGCTTCCACTCGTTACGGAATTTACCTTCACCAAACGCTAGAGAAAGCTCATTCACTGACAACTTAAAACCTTTACTAAATAACGTATCAATGTGAGGAAGCAAAGTTTGAATTTCTTGCTCATCCAACATTGGTGAGTTCTGGTAAATAGACATAATCTGGTCAAACGACTGGCTGTCTACATCAGCAATGGAGAAGTCTAGCTTGAAGTCATCAACATCAGTACCATCCGTCAAACGGAGTTGCTTCGCACCTAGGTTTAGTTTGCTGTTGAGCTTATCACCCGCTTCGTTAAGAGACGTATTGCCACTGTATGTCGCGTTCTCAATCAAAAACATTGGCGCAAGTTGCGCATCAACCACATCCAGTTTTTGAAGTGAGAATGTCTGTTCACCAAGCCAGTAACCCTTCGCTTGCTTGCCTTTACCTTGACCAGTCAACTCGGTTAGGTGAATTTCTTCACCATTTTCAAAATCCACTTGTACTGAAGGCACTGAAACTTGGTAATTCAGATCGCCAAGCACCGTCACGTCGCCAGTGATTTGCAACGGGCTCGTCGACAGGGACATTCCTTGAGCGTCGTTTTGATAGTTCCAGCTATCCAAATCTAAGGTAAAGGCAGTATTACCGTTAAGCTGGGTTTTACTGTGCATCGTAAGTGGTAGGAAATCAGCATCCACCAGCTTAGAGTCCGCCGTAAGGCTGGTTAAACCGTGAGATAAGTCACTCTTAACATCGAAAGCTGTTGGCAAACCATCACGCTCAAGTTGAGTTTTGATATCTGGGTCAACCACGGTGTAACGAGTAAGGACAACCGAAGAAAGGTAACCGCGGTCGTATTCCACGATCTCGCCTTTCACCATGTCATCATTCATGTTTGCAATACCATCTTCAATGATGGTTTGACCAATCTGCCCAACCGCGAGTGGCCAACATAGCGCAAGAGAAATGGCACCACCGATGGCACCTATTTTTTTAAGATTTTCCATAACATCACTTATTGAGTATTTGTGCTCAGTCTAACCCAAACCCTAAGCGGATAAAACATTGAGTTAAATCAGACTATTGATGGTTATTTTAGTTCATTAATCGAGAATAATACTCAGCTCTCAACCATTACGGTGTTTAATTGATATGTTGTTTGTGCCAAGTTTTAACCGGAGCTCAAACACCTGTGAACCGTTACGCTGTATTGTGTCTCGACAACAATCCTATCAGTGCCGAGCAGTTTCGATTGGAGTTGTCCGCTTTCTCAAGCAAGTTTGACATTCTCTCTGTCGAATCCATAGAAGAAGCGCAGAGCGCACTGGAGTACCTAGAAGAAAGAGAACAGACCGTTGCTCTCGTCATTGCGAGTCACCATACACACTTTAATGGTGTTGATTTTCTTATCGGTTTAGACCGAAAACCTCACACACAAAGCGCTCGAAGAATACTGATCAGTTGCTCGTCCGATATTGAAGCTATTTTAACGGCAGTAAACGAAGGTCGTCTTGATCACTGCTTAACCAAACCCTTGCCAGACAAAGTTCTATTCAATACAGCCCAAAAAGAGCTCACCCAATTTATCCTACGCCACGATAAAGAAGATTTACTCAGCTATAGCCAAATACTCGATCAACACAAGTTACTACGCGCGCACATTGAAAACCAGATGAGTAACTATCAAGCTGGCTTCTTGAATGATTACCATGCCCTCTCTGATGGTGAACTAGCAGAGCAAGTCATTACTGCACTGCAACACTTCTTTGCTCAAAATGACGATAGCGAAGCCTGTCGAACCTACTCCCCTGAACACTTACTGACGGTCGAGGGAGAGCCAAACAGCTTTCTGTGGTTTATCACCAGCGGTGAGGTGATTTTCAATGGCGAAAATATCCTCAATTACAGCGATGAACGCATGCAATCGTTCCGCTGGAGCGAGATGTCGATGGTATTCCAGAGT
>BCQL01000191.1_pt1 | contig 10347 bp, 9 predicted proteins | sample 1008151 | NCBI WGS metagenome assembly BCQL01 (sample SAMD00035459, study PRJDB4067) | museum specimen metagenome | biome: marine biome; feature: sea shore; material: organic material | host: Otohimella japonica | place: Japan:Kanagawa | collected 1927
TGATCACACATCCATTGCGCGGACAGATCAGGCTGGTTGGTTTTAGCGTACTTGCAGTGCTGTCCTACCTCGTCGCGTGGTCCGGCAAAGAACAATTTGCTGCGTCATTCGCAGAAGATGCCCTTGCGGGTCAGATGTGGTTTTTTGGCTGGCATGCTCTGTGCGCCTTCATGGTCGCAGCGGCCATTGCCGGCACATACAAGCAATTAACGTCGTCATAACAACCACTAAAGCGAGGGGTTGCCTGACCGAATAACCGCTGATCTGCGGCTCGTTACAAAGATTTCACTTGAAATGTGCGAGTTAAGAGCCCACATGCAGGGTGCAGACGTTATGCAACTCGACCACTGTTTTCCCTTTCGGCTACAGTCTCTCGATTTTGACACTGACGAAGCCAAGCTGTCGCAATTTCGCGGACAGCATTGATACTAAAGGAAAAACACGATGGCTACTGGCACCGTGAAATGGTTTAACACAACTAAAGGCTTCGGCTTTATCGCACCTGACGGCGGATCTAAGGACGTTTTCGTTCACATCTCCGCAGTAGAGCGTTCCGGCCTGACAGGCCTGCAGGACGACCAAAAGGTTACTTTTGACGTCGAAGCTGGCCGCGATGGTCGTGAGTCTGCGGTTAACCTCGCACTCGCGTAATCGATACGTTTGTAAGACTGTGGCGCGCGGGCCTCTGCGCGCTACCCCCTCATTGTTTACATATCGTGATCAATGCCCCTGACCTTCCTTGAAATCCCCGGTTCTTGATGCGATAATGTCTTCGCGACGTTGACTAATCGACCACTGTCTCCTCTATCGGCCCAGTCTTTCGATCACGTTTGACCGAGCCAGGCCGCTGCACTCCCGCGAGCGGAATAGATAAGGAAACAAGGACATGGCTTCAGGCACTGTCAAATGGTTCAACACCACCAAAGGCTATGGTTTCATCGCACCCGATGGTGGGAGCAAAGACGTTTTTGTTCACATCTCAGCGGTCGAACGCTCTGGTCTAACCGGACTAAAGGATGACCAGAAGGTCAACTTTGATATTGAGGCAGGCCGTGATGGGCGGGAAAGTGCCATAAATCTGACGCTCGCCGACTAAAGCGTTTCGACTTAACCTTTTGTCACCTACTCGCGGCCTCTCCCTTCGGTCGCACACGAAAAGTGTTTCATGATGTCCCAATGAAAAGCCGAAACGCTAGAGTGTCTGCATATTCGTTTGATCATTTCATTGGGCGCCCCAGCGGGCGCCCAAACTTATTTCAATCGGCCAGAACAAAGGTCACTTTCAGCACCACGCGATATTCATCAATCGCGCCCTCCTTCACAGTGACTTTCTGATCCGAAACCCAAGCCCCCGTGATCCCCTTGAGCGTCTGTGATGCACGCCTGATCCCGCTTTCGACAGCATCATCAAAAGACGTGCTGGATGACGAAATGATCTCGGTCACTTTTGCGACTGACATGGCAATCTCCCTGTTTGATTTGAGGTAGCAAGCCTAGCGTTATTGGCCTGTCCAGTCCACGTCATCTGCCTTTTCGACCAGCAGAGTGCCATCAGGGAATGCTCTGAGAAAAGCCTTTCGCCGATGCCTCATCCCCCGCAAACCATTGATTCAATTTATTTTACTGCAAGATGACACCCATCCGATTATGGATATCGCGAACATCCGCCGATGGTGGGCAGGTCACCGTCGCCACCTGATGCATATGCACGCCCCCAGACCATCCCAGATATCATAAATCGCCGCGAAATAAAGAAGCCCACTATCCTTGCGCATGATGCGCCAAGGATGTTTGCGCCGTTTCTCTCCGGTCCATTCATACCAACCGTTCGCTTGCACAACGGCCCGCTATACGTCAGCGAAGGCGGACTTGTCGAACACTGTTTCGGAACGCGCATTCACGCGACCAACCGGGATCAGCCCCCAGCGCATATGCCGGACACCCTCAGCCGTGCACGCAATCACTTCCTGCCCCGGCGTGATGTTCATACGGGGCGCGGCGGATCAGTCAGGCCACCATAGCGTTCGGTTAGAAAGAACCGGCCCGGCATCGCCCCCTACTCTGCCGCTGCGATCAGGTCGAGCACCTTCGGCCCAATTGCGGCGACAATCACTGACACGCCTTCCTTATTGGGGTGAATGCCGTCAGATTGCAGAAACTCTGTCATTCCCTCTTGCATGCCAGCAGCCGCCCGCAACCCCACAGCAAAGTCGGGGTACAGCGGGATTTCATACTTCGCCGACAGGTCAGTATACATACCTTCGAACTCTTGCTTGTAGTCCAGCCCGTAATTCGTACCGACAGACAGTCCAATCAACAGCATATCCACGCCAGCATCCTGCCCGGCGGCCAAAATCCCATCCAGATTGGCACGGCTGACCTTCGGGTCCAGTCCCCGCAGGTAGTCATTGCCGCCAAGGCTCACGATCATCGCATCAACCTCTGGCGTCAGGGTCCAAGCCACCCGGCTAAGCCCGCCAGCGGTTGTATCGCCAGACACACCGGCGTTTATCATGGCGACATCTGCGCCTTGACCCTCAAGCCATGCCTGTAGCTGCGGGACAAACCCATCTGCCTGCGCCAACCCATAGCCCGCCGTCAGACTGTCGCCCAAAGCTGCCACGGTTACCGTTTCCGCCTGCGCCACCCCCGCCGTGATCAAAACCGCAACACTCAGGTTGCTGACCCGCGAAACCACCCCATATGCAAGGGAACCAACACGCGCCGAGGCACACCTGATGACCGATCCCGTCCTGACCATTTCAAACGCCAATCTGTCACTGCGCGGCAATGCAGGCCGCGTCGATATCCTGCATGACATCTCGCTTGATGTCGCATCGGGCGAAACGTTGGGCCTTGTGGGGCCAAGTGGATCGGGCAAATCATCGCTCCTTATGCTGATGGGCGGGCTGGAACAGGCGACCTCTGGCAGGATCATGGCCTTGGGTCAGAACCTGACGGAGATGAACGAAGACCAGCTTGCCCTCTTTCGCAGAGACAATATGGGGGTGGTGTTCCAATCTTTCCACCTGATCCCGACGATGACCGCGTTAGAGAACGTGGCAACCCCGTTGGAATTGGCCGGAGCTGGCGACGCGTTCGACCGGGCCAAAGCGGAGCTGCAGGCCGTTGGTCTTGCCGACCGCATCGACCATTACCCCAGCCAGATGTCGGGTGGCGAACAGCAACGCGTCGCCCTCGCCCGCGCCTCGGCCCCGCGTCCGCGCATCTTGTTAGCAGATGAACCAACCGGCAACCTGGATGAAACCAACGGGCAGGCGATCATTGACCTGTTGTTTGATCTGCGGGACCGGCATGGTGCCACGCTGATCATGGTGACGCACTCGGGCGAGTTGGCCAACCGCTGTGACCGCGTCGTACGCCTGCGTGATGGGCGTATCGATGCACCCATTGCCAAGGCCGCAGAATGAGCCTGGCGGTCGCATCCCGCTTTGCCGCACGCGAATTGCGCGGCGGTTTGCGTGGCTTTCGCGTCTTTCTGGCCTGTCTGGCGCTTGGTGTCACGGCGATTGCCGCTGTTGGCACCGTCCGCGCCGGGATCGAGGCCGGTCTGAAACGCGATGGTGCGGCACTTCTGGGTGGTGATGCAGAGGTTGAATTCACCTATCGTTTTGCCCGTGAGGACGAATTGGCATGGTTGCAAACTGTCGCGGATCAGATTTCAGAAACCGTTGACTTCCGGTCGATGGCCGTTGTGGGCCGTGACGGTGAGACAGAGCGTGGTCTGACGCAGATCCGTGCGGTTGATGACCTATACCCGCTGATTGGTAAGGTGCAGTTGGACCCGCCGATCCCCTTGCCGGACGCGCTCGCCAATCAGGGCGGAGTGATGGAGCGCGTGCTGGCGGATCGTTTGGCTTTGGTGCCCGGCGATCATTTTCGGCTTGGCGAACAAAGCTTCACCCTGCGCGCGATCCTTGATCGCTACCCGGACAATGCCGCCGGGGGCTTTGGCCTTGGTCCGCGCACAGTCGTGTTGACCAATGATCTGGCGGGATCTGGTTTGTTGAACGAAGGGACGCTTTTTTCCACACAATACCGGCTTGATCTGCCCGACGGTGCCGACCTGCAAGAACTGGAAGACAGCGCCGAGGCGCAGTTCCGCGACAATGGCCTCCGCTGGCGCGACAGCAGGCGGGGTGCAGGCGGCGTTGCGGAATTCGTGGATCGGATCGGGACATTCCTGATCCTTGTTGGCCTGTCAGGGCTGGCCGTTGGTGGTGTTGGTGTCTCGGCCGCCGTGCGCGCTTATCTGGCGGGCAAGACCGGTGTTATTGCCACGCTAAAGACACTGGGAGCGACACGGGCGATCATCTTTCAGATCTATTTCATTCAGGTCGGTGTGCTGATGCTCGCGGGTATTCTGATAGGGTTGGTCCTTGGCGCCGGCCTGCCGGTACTGTTCGCCCCCGTTATTGAAACGCGTTTACCGATCCCAGCTGTTTTCACCATCTATCCCGGTCCGCTGGTCGAAGCCGCCACCTATGGGCTGCTGGCAGCACTCGTCTTCACGCTGTGGCCGCTGGCCAAGACCGAAGATATCCGCGCCACGACATTGTTCCGCGATGCCTTTTCGGCCGCGGCCACACTGCCGGCGCGCAGATATCTGGTGGCTATCGCTGCCCTGCTGGCCATGCTGATCGCGGCTGCAATCTGGTTCTCAGGCACCGCGTTCCTGACGCTCTGGACCGCCGGCGGTATCGCAGGGTCACTGGCCATCCTTGTCATCGCGGCCATCGCTATCCGCTGGATCGCAAGACAGTTCCGCAAGCCCGCGCGTGGACGCCCTGCCCTGCGATTGGCCTTCGGGTCCATCGGCGCACGGGGCGGTGAGGCGACGTCGGTCGTGCTGTCGCTCGGCCTTGGCCTGACAGTGCTGGCAACTGTGGGGCAGATTGATGGCAACCTGCGCAACGCATTTTCAAATGACCTGCCGGATGTGGCCCCCAGCTATTTCTTTGTCGACATCCAGCCTCACCAGATTGATGGGTTCCGCGCACGGCTAGACGGGGACGAAGCGGTCGCGCGTGTGGATACGGCACCGATGTTGCGAGGCATCATCACCCAGATCAACGGACGCCCTGCCGATGAAATCGCGGGTGGCCATTGGGTCGTGCAGGGGGACCGGGGTATTACCTACGCCGACACACAGCCCACTGGCACGGACATTGTCGAGGGCACCTGGTGGCCGGAAGGCTACACCGGCCCGCCGCAGATCAGTTTCTCGGCCGAGGAAGCGACCGAGATGGGCCTACAGATTGGGGACATGATGACCGTCAACGTGCTGGGTCGCGACATCACGGGTGAAGTGACAAGCTTTCGCGATGTGAGTTGGGAAGATGCGGGCATCGGCTTTGTGCTTGCGATGAACCAAAGCGCATTGGCGGGCGCACCTCACAGTTGGATTTCGACAGTCTACGCCGAGAAAGAGGCCGAAGCGGCCATCCTACGCGACCTCGCCACAGCCTACCCCAACATCACGGCGATCCGCATTCGCGATGCGATTGATCAGGTGATCGAATTGGTGGGTGGGATATCAGCGGCAACACGCTATGGCGCGGTGATCACGCTGATCACCGGGTTTCTGGTGTTGATCGGCGCTGCCGCAGCGGGTGAGCGGGCACGCACGTTCGAATCCGCCGTGCTGAAAACGCTTGGCGCATCGCGGCGACGGATTATCACCAGCTTTGCACTGCGTTCTGCCATCCTCGGGCTGGCAGCGGGCATCGTTGCACTGGGCGCCGGTATCTTGGGCGGATGGGCGGTGTCCACATTCATCATGGAGACAGGCTACACAGTGATCTGGTCGAACGCATTGGCCATCATCGGCGGCGGTGTGGTAGCGTCTTTGCTGGCCGGGCTTGCCTTTGCCTGGCGCCCACTCGCCGCGAAACCAGTGCAAGTGCTGCGGGCGCGCGAATGAACGATCCCGCCTTCTTTGGCTATGGCAGCCTCGTCAATCTGGGTCTCATGATCCGCGTCCCGCGATTGCAGGGCCGGCTCGGGACGCATCTGCGCACGGTCGCGTTTCTATCCGTCGCACCGGTCGAGGGGGATGCGCTGCTTGGCGTGATCGCGCGCGTGCCGATCCTCAATGATCGCGCAGATCCAATCTATCCCCGCCACCAAACGCTCAGCATCGCCGAATGCAAGCTTGTCGACGACAACCTAAAGCGTTATGCGAAAAACTTGGATAACCTGGTGGATTCACAACCTAACGCTGCCTGAAATAAAAGATTTCAACGCGTTACGTGATTCTTGATGTATTTCGTCAAAGGCTATAGCCAAGTTGCAAGAGCAATGACACCACCACCAAGATATTGTACGATCAGGATAGGGTCGGCATAACCGACAGCTGCGGCCAATTCAGCTTTGCCCAGCATCTCGCTTAAAATCATATCGACAAAATCAATGACATCACCGAGATGTGGAAAAGAAATGCCCTTGCGTGAATTTGGTCTATGCACCCGCCATGGTGTTTCGCTCCCGGCATGAGGTCCCTGCCCCAATTGAGCGCCGGGAGGTCCTTCATATAAGCGTTTTTTGGTCTTGCCCCGTCAGTCCAGCGTTGGTGCCCTCTGCAGCAGTGGCATGACATCGGCCATTTCAGGCCCACGTTCACGACCTGTGATAGCCTTGCGCAAGGGCATGAAAAGACCCTTGCCTTTACGCCCGGTGGCCTCTTTGACGACGGCGGTCCATGTGGCCCAGGTGTCAGCGCCGTAGGGCAACGGGGGGAGCATCGTGAAGGCTTGCGCCACGAAATCACGGTCATCGTCATCGACCAGTGGTGTGGCCCCCTCATGAAAAAGCGCCCACCAGGTCGCGACCTCGTCCAGAGTAACGATATTATCGCGTACGACCATCCAGAAAGGAACAGCAAGCTGATCGGGCACGCCAGCCGATGTTAAAACATCGGCCACGTCAGCGGCGCTCAGCGTGGCCAGATGACGCGCGGTTAATGGCCCAAGATCATCAGCGTCGAACTTGGTTGGCGCAGAACCGAATTTGGAAATGTCGAAACCGGCCACAACCTCATCAATGTTGGCGCGCAGTTCTACCGGGTCTGACGACCCAAGGCGCGCCATGAGTGACAGGATCGCCTCTGGCGCCATGCCGTTCTTGCGCAGATCGCGCAGCGCCAGCGTGCCAAGGCGTTTCGACAGGGCTTCGCCCTGTGGCCCGGTCAGCAGTGAATGATGCGCAAAACGGGGCACCGTGCCGCCCAAAGCTGCGATCATCTGGATTTGCGTCGCCGTATTCGTCACGTGATCAGAACCGCGCACGACATCAGTGATGCCCATCTCGGTGTCATCAACCACCGATGCCAGCGTGTAGAGTATCTGCCCGTCGTTCTTAAACAGGACCGGATCGCTGACAGACGCCGCATCAATTGAAATGTCACCGATGATCCCGTCAGTCCAGTCGATGCGCGTGTGATCCAGCTTGAACCGCCAGTGCGACCCGCGCGCTGCCCGCAGTGCGTCCTTTTCGTCTTCTGAAAATGCCAAGGCAGCGCGGTCATAGACCGGCGGCTTGCCCATATTAAGCTGTTTCTTTCGCTTGAGGTCCAGTTCGGTCGGGGTCTCGAAACATTCATAAAGACGACCCATGTCGATGAGCCGCTGCTTTGCAGCCAGATAATTGTCCATCCGCGTTGACTGATACTCAATCCGGTCCCAGGCAAAACCAAGCCATGTCAGGTCATCCTTGATGCCCTGGATATACGCATCCTTGGATCGCTCTGCGTCCGTGTCATCGATACGCAGGATGAAGATGCCGCCTGCCTGTCGCGCAATTGCAAAGTTGAACAAGGCCGCCCGCAGGTTGCCGATATGCAGCCAGCCGGTGGGGGAAGGGGCGAATCTGGTCGTAGTCATTGGCGTCTCCTGCTTGGGGCGGTTTGAGCATGAGGGGCGCGAGATGTCCAGTTCGCCCCCGGGGTTTCGAGGGCTGAAGGACGCAGGGATCTGTGGTCCCGCGCCGGAGACGATCCGGCAGGTCAACACAGGTGTGATGATATAGACCCAGCACCCGAACCTGATCATGAGCGTAAGGTGGCTACCCCATAGGCCGTGCCTTGACAATTTGGGTTTTCAAGGGTCTAGAGCACCGCAATCAGCTGATATGATCTGGTTTCCCTACCCGTTTTATCGACACGATGCAGCGGCGCCAAGCCCCTTCAATGGTCACCGGCATACGTACGGACATGATATCTGGCGGTTCTTCTTGCCTACGTTTGATCGCAGCGCAAAAGACATGGTTGCGGTGGTTTTTAAGTTGTTCAATCAGGGGGTTGACTGCCGCTTTGCGTCGCCCGGCAAACAGCACTGATGTTTCGATCTCTTTCCGAACGAAAACTAGTGATCACGATGTCCTGACGGCGATTGAGTGCTACGACGGATACGAGCTCCATCGCGAGCTCACACAGGCTGCTCCGGAAAAGTCCAGTGTCTTCCGCAACCGAATCAGGATCGTCCTGCCGTAGGAGGACCTGAATTTTCAACGTAAGTGATGTGTTCGTGCCCTGATGCCGCTCTACCGGTTCAAAGATGAGGTGCACCCAAAGACATACTCTACCAAAAGAGCCTTTAAAGAAGCGTTTCACGCAGATTGGCAGAATTTGGCGATGGCAGATCTGCTTGTGGTAAAGCGTTTCGACTTAACCTTTTGTCACTTATTCGCTGCCTCTCCCTTCGGTCGAACGCGAGGGGGGATCCATGATGTCTCAATATTAAAGTCGAAACGCTATAGGCACCAAGCAACGCGATTAGGCAGGGTCACGCCACCTGTTGACGATCGGGTATCTGCGGTCCAGCCAGAACGCGCTGTCCGACAGGCGCGGACCAGGGGCCGATTGGAAGCGCTTATATTCACTGTTGTAGATCAGATGCTCGACATGTTTCACGGTCTTTCGATCAAAACCTGCGGCGACACAATCGGCGACAGAGGCTTCACCATCGACCAGCATCGTCAGAATGCCGTCCAGAATATCGTAGGGTGGAAGGCTGTCATCGTCACGTTGATCAGGGCGTAACTCGGCCGAAGGCGGTTTGTCGATGATGGCCACCGGAACGACCTGGCCACCCGGCCCCTTCATCCAGTCGCGATGGTTGACGTTGCGCCAGCGGGCGGCTTCAAAAACGCGCGTTTTATAAAGATCCTTGATCGGGTTGTATCCGCCCGACATGTCGCCATAGATCGTGGCGTAACCCACTGCGACTTCGGACTTGTTTCCGGTCGTCAGCAGCATCTCTCCGAATTTGTTGGATTGCGCCATAAGTAGCAGGCCACGCAAGCGGGACTGGATGTTTTCCTCGGTCAGGTCCGCGTCGTAGCCTGCAAAGAGCGGTGCCAGAGCCGTGGTCACCGCGGCACGTGGACCCGCGATGCTCATGGTGTCGCAGGCACAGCCCAACGCTTTGGCCGCCGCCGCCGCATCATCAAGTGAGGCTTGCGAGGTATACTCTGACGGCAGCATGACGCAGCGTACATTTTCAGCGCCCAACGCATCAACAGCAATCGCGGCAACGATCGCGCTGTCGATCCCACCGGACAGCCCCAGCAGCACTTTTGCAAAGCCTGTCTTTGCCATATAGTCGCGCAAGGCCTCGACCATGACGCGGTAGTCCTGTTCCATTACATCGGGCAGAATCGCCTTGTCGCCCTGTTGTGCAACCCAACCTTCGCTCGTGAGTTCAAAATCCACATGGGCAATAGCCGGGTCGAATACAGGCAATTGTACCGCCAGCTTGCCGCCACGGTTCAGGACAAACGACCCACCATCGAACATCTGGTCATCCTGTCCACCGATCATGTTGAGGTAGACGATAGGCACATCATTTTCGATGACCCGCGAAACGATTGTATTCATGCGGATCGGAAACTTGTCGCGGAAATAGGGCGAGCCATTGGGCACGATCAATATCTCGGCACCGGTTTCAACCATTGCCTCGCAAACATCCGGGTACCATGCATCCTCGCAGATCGGATGGCCGATGCGCGCCCCGTTGTTCAAGGCATATGGCCCGGCAATGTCCGCGCTCTTGAACAGGCGCACCTCATCAAAAACATTGAAATTAGGCAGAAAATGCTTGCGGGCTGTCGCGATAAGCTCGCCACCACGCAAGGTGAAATAGGCATTGAACAGGCGTTCATTCTCGACCAGCGGCCCGCCGATCGACAAAGCAGGCCCATCAGCGCAGTCGCGCGCCAGCGCAGCCAAATGCGCCGTCGCATCGGCGACAAACGCAGGTTTTGCGACCAGATCCTGGGTCTGGTAGCCGACCAGAAACATCTCGGGCAATGCCACCAGATCGGCACCAG
>BCQL01000192.1_pt1 | contig 10346 bp, 8 predicted proteins | sample 1008151 | NCBI WGS metagenome assembly BCQL01 (sample SAMD00035459, study PRJDB4067) | museum specimen metagenome | biome: marine biome; feature: sea shore; material: organic material | host: Otohimella japonica | place: Japan:Kanagawa | collected 1927
TTGCCAAAAGCGCGGCCATCTCTGACTGAACAGCACGAAACCGCAATGCGGCCATCTGTTGCAGCGCGCTCAACTGGTGGGTCCTGATCATCGGCCGTTTGCCTTCTGCCGCATGCCTTCGGCGAACCTGATGGCCGCCGCAACTGCCCGATAATGTGCTTGTCCAATCTCTTGGCCGATATCGACCTCAGCATGAAGTGCCTTTGCCGCCGGCGGATCCGAATGGATCGGGATTGCATGTTCGTGCGCCAGCTCTCTGATCCTTGCTGCGGTCTCGTCCACACCCTTGGCAACGCAGATCGGCGCAGAACCAGCTAGGCGATCCCACCTCAAAGCAACTGCGAAATGCGTTGGATTCACGATGATGACATCCGCAGTAGGCACATCCTGCAACATCCGATTTGTGGCCAGTTCATAACCGCGTTGCCGGCGTTGCTGTTTCATAAAGGGATCGCCTTCAGACTGCTTCAGCTCATCCATCATTTCTTTGCGGCTCATCCGGTTCTTGCGCATATGCTCAGCGCTTTGCCACAGATAGTCGACAACCCCAAGGCACAAGGATACAAGCACAACAATCCCCATTAGGGCAGCGATCATTTGGCCCAGTTCAGCAACAATCAGGCGGGGCGACAGATACATACTGCCGATGATCGGTTCTATCTGAGAGACAAGAAAAAAACCCATGATCACCGAATAGATGATGAGCTTTGCACTACTCTTGACGAACTCGAATAGGCCCTGTCGTCCAAATTTATTCTTGAGCCCCGAGAGCGGCGAAATCCGGTTCAGCTTAGGGGCAACCTTACTGCTTGTAAACAGGAAGGCACGCTGGCTGGCGATACTCAAAACGGCGAAAGCGGCCGGGACCGAAAGCCATGGCGCAACGCCCCAAAAGACCTGTCGCAGAACCCCGCCCCGCATCGGCGAGCCCGATCCATCAAATATCAGGCGCGCGATATCACTGGCTTGTTCCAACATGATCTTGCAGGCCATAGCCAAACCCGCGAGGGTTACCGGACCAATCGTCAAAGTCACCAGCAAAAGCCCGGCATAAGATGCGGCCGTTGTCAGATCCGCAGACTTAGCGATTTCACCCTTCTTGCGCGCCTCATCCAGCTTTTTCTGACTGGGCTCATATTGTTTGTCACTGTTGTCTTCCTCGCCTTCACTCACGGCAAGGGACCGAAAGGCATGTCCATGAAAGCTGAAAAGGCAGCCATCCAGAGCGCCAGCATGATTGGTGCGGTCAAGAAGAACAAAAGCAAACCGCCCGCAGTCAGTGCAGGTGCGCCAACGAAGGACACTATCAACTGCGGCATGGCGCGATTAATCACGCCCAGAACGACATTATAAATCAGCGATGCAATAAGGAATGGTGCCGCCAATGTGAAACCGAAGCCAAAAGCGCGTCCAACTTCGGTAATGCCAACCTCACTCACCAGCCTAGGCTCCAGCGCCACGCCAAAGGGCACCAGCGCATAGCTGTTGATCATGTAAACTGCCGCCTGCACATGTAGCCCGGACAGTGTGGCTAATGCCGTACCCGCGACAACCAAGACATGACCGATGGCCGGTTGCGGGTCGATCCCTGCGGTACCGCCAAAGATCTGTGACAGGGATGTCGACTGCGCAGCGATGGTGCCAGCAATCTGCAAAACCAGAATAAAGAATCGCAGGGAAATCCCGAAAAACAGGCCCGCAATGACCTCGGGCGCCAAAAGCGCGATTGCAGTCGGAAGGCCCGATGGCAAGGCGCTGACCTGCGGCCCGACGGCAGGGGCAACTATCAAAGTGAACATAACGGCCAGTGCCAAACGAACACGGGTTGGGACGGGTTGATCACCGAATACCGGCAATACGGCCATAATAGCACCGATACGGGTAAAAACGGCAAACTCAGTCCAAACAGCCGCCTGCAAGTAGGGGACCACGGCCAGCAGCTCTTCCATCAGGTTGGCACCAAGCCGACAAGCGCTGGTCGCGCATCAATGCCGATTTCCTCGAACGAAAGGACAGGATTCATGATCCCCTTGGCCGCCATGACCGTACGCAAGAAGCGGCGGCGGCGGGTCGAGGTTACAACCGCCGCATAAGCCCCAGAATCGGCAGCCTGACCCAGTTTTTCGGCAATGCCATCGGCCAGATGATTGAAGTTGTCGGGTGGCAGCGCGACATCTCCGCCGCCACGCTCGGTGCGGATTTCGTAAGTGGTGAATGTATCCTCCCATTCCGGAGCAAGCTGGACGAGCGGGATCGTTCCATCGGGACGCCGCATCTTCGCCACCAGCTGGAATCCCAGACGCTGGCGCACATGTTCGGTGATGTTGTCGGCTGTTTGAAATAACTGTCGCCCTTCAGCTGCTGCCTCGATGATGAGCGGCAAATTGCGAATCGAAACCCGTTCTTCCAAAAGCAACCGCAGAACTGACAGCAACAGATCCATCGGCACTTTGTCAGGGATCAGTTCGTCAAGCATCCGCTTGTTTGCCACCGCTCTGTCAGCGTCGCTCAGGTTGGTCATCTCATCCAGACGCCGACGCAGCGCCTTGAAAGTAAGCAACCTGGGGAAGTTGCGCTTGACGATCTCAAGAAGATGCGTCGCAAGCACCTCGGTCGGTTGCACGGTCGTCAAGCCGGCAAGGGCGGCGGCCTCTTGATCGGCAGGATTAATCCAGCGGGCGGGCGCACCATAGACGGGTTCCTTGACAGTTTCGCCAACCAAATCAGTGTCAGCCGCGTCATTCATTAGGGCCAGTATTTGTCCTGCGTTTAATGTATCGCGGACCTGCTCGACCCCTTGCACATGCACAACATAGCACCCCGGCGGCAGCGAGGCATTGTCAGTCAAACGTATCTCAGGCAACAAGACACCAAAATCCGTGGCAACATGGCTGCGCATATTCGCAATTCGTGCGTCCAAGCCTGTCCCTGGATCAAGGACCATCTCAACCAGATCAGGTGCAAACTCCACATGGATGTCGTCAAGATCAAGCACATCACCGATTGAAGACTTTGGTGCCGCCTCTTCCTTAGGGATCGCGGCTTTCATTTGAGTTTCTTTGGCCTTATGTGCGAACGAAGCCATCAAAAAGGCGCAGCCTCCCAATGTCAGTGCCCCCAGCGTGAAGGGCAGGAATGGCAAACCAGGCACCAACGCCAAAAGTGCCATCAAGACTGCAACCGTCGCCAGCGCTGCCGGATGCCTACCCAATTGTGCCACCAAAGCGAGGTCAGTTGCACCCGTGGCACCACCCCTAGCCAGCAAGAGGGCAGATGCGACCGAAATCACAACCGCGGGTATTTGTGAAACCAATCCATCGCCAACTGTCAGGATTGAATATGTTTCAAACGCACGTGCCAATGGCATATCATGCACAGTAATGCCAATGATGAGGCCCATGATCAGGTTCAAACCAGTGATCAGAAGACCCGCAACCGCATCACCTTTCACAAATTTTGACGCCCCATCCAGCGAGCCAAAGAATGTGGTTTCGGCCTGTTCCCGCTCGCGTCTGGCCTTCGCTTCTTCATGATCAATTGCACCTGCAGCAACGTCACTGTCGATCGCCAACTGCTTGCCTGGCATGGCATCCAAGGCAAACCGCGCCCCGACTTCAGCCATCCTGGTTGCACCTTTGTTGATCACCACAAAGTTAACAATGAGCAAAACGCAAAAGATGACTAGGCCTAGCAAAACGCTGCCGCCCATGACAAAGTTGGCAAACCCTTCGATCACACCACCCGCTGCGTCCGTCCCGGTATGCCCTTCGCCGATAATGAGCTTGGTCGACGACACGTTTAGCGACAATCGCAGAATAAGCGACGCCAACAATACGGTAGGAAATGCAGAGAAATCGAGTGGTCTATCAATGAACAACGTAACCGTGAACATCAAGATGGCCAGAGCAAACGAAGCCGCCAGACCAATATCCAATACCCACGCAGGCATCGGTAAGATCATCATGACGATCACCGCCATCAGCGCCATCGCCAGAAGAATCGTAGGCTGAAAAATATCTTTCAGGGACAGATCGATCAAAGGATCAGCGCGCGTACGATCACGCACCCTTCAGTCTTAGGCGCACAGCGAAATTGGCCAGCTGTCTTCATAGGCATTCTACCGGTCATGATGTCGCAAACTTTCCGCTTCTGCGGTGTTTTGGTGATAAGTCGAAATGGTTGAAAAACTATGACAACATGGCATGTTAAAACCCCTCTGGTGCCTGAAATTGTCCCAGTAGCCCATCCAACAACGCACGTGTCCCAACAGAGCGCTCAAGCAAAGCGCGACCATCAGTGAGCGGCTTTTCCATATCCAAATCGGCGACTTCGCGTTGTGAAATGGCTGTCGATGCAGCGGCACGCCGGGCATCAGTCCCGTTGTCTGCTTGTATCCAAGCCAATAGCTCAGACGTATCAACATCTGCCAAGGGCGACGTTCCAGCGGCAACATCAGCCGCTTGTTGCACCTCCCGCAGGGCGCTTGCCTGATCGCGCAGCATGTCGCCACGGACGGATTGATCACCATCCAAGAGCCTAAAAACGCTGTCCGTTTCGCCCAACGCGAGCGCCGCCCGCGCCAACAGTACTGACCGGCGATCCGGATCCGCCGCGTCGGGACTATTATCCAATACCAACCGCGCACGCGCTGCAAAGCCCAATTGCAGCAGGCGCTCCGCAATGTTCAGCTGGGTCTGTGCAACATCGCTTTCCAAAGTGTCAGACCAGATGAGATCCAAAAAAGCCGCATGGCGCATCCGCGCGGTTGCTTGCTCCAGGATGTCTTCTTCTAACGCTGCAAATTTATCCGGCCCAAGAGCGCCCTCTTCGGCAACCAGCAGCGCAATTGCCGGGTCGAACTTGTCCAAGCGCAAGTAAGCCGCGATCTGCGCCGCGGCAAGGTCAGCGGCGACCGGTTGGTTGGCGTTCTCAAAGCGCAGAGCGTCGGCCAATTCAAAATCGGCATCAGAAAGCCTAGGACCGCCATCTTCACCACGTGCCAAGAACAAGATCATTGCTTCGGGTGTTACACGTAGCTCGCTCCGCGCGAGGTCAGTCAGGGCCTCGGTTGCATCCGAGGTCTCTCCCAAAGCATCTGCAAGCGTTACTTCTACAAGTGTAGTTTCAACCGTCGGTTCCGGTCCGGCAAGAGCAGAGCTCAAGGTTTGGACTGCCGCATCTTTGTCGCCGATCGACAAAAACCTCTCCGACAGACGTGGCCCGAGGAGTTGTTGCAAACCAATTGGAAGTGTCTTGTAGCTGCGCAGAACCGCGACACGGTCTACTGTTGCATCCAGCTCTTCGCCGTCTGCCGCAAGCATGGCCCAGAGCGCAACTGATGACGGGCAACTGACCTGGCCGAAAAATTGGCTGGCATCAACTGCGTCATCATCGACGATGCGTGCCACAAGCTCAAGATACAACCGCTCTTGCGACTGCCGGTCATCCAGACTAAGGGTTTGCACAGCTTCACGACCAAATCCAAATGTAACATACAGTCGCGCCAGCGCGACGACCGCAGTTTCATCAAAACGGTCAAATTCGCCAATCACTGCTGCGCGCGCATGACCCAACTGCTCAAAAAAGGTCCCCTCGCCTTTCCAGTCTGCAAATTGAAAATAGCTGTTTGGCAGACAGGTCTCACCGGTTTGCGTCACGTCCGGCGGGCGCTGCGAAGGGACCGCCAGCGGATCGTCGCTTGAACGAATGTTCAGCCCAGGGGCATCAATCTCGACGTTATCCAGCAACTCTTTCGTGCTAACCGATAGCTCATCTGCCTGCAACTCACCCGACAACGCCCCACCCGTCAGAGCTTGCCCCAACCCTTGCATGATTGACCGCTTCAATGCGGTAAGATCTTGCGCAAGCGCGTCCGATTGTAGCGTAATTGTCGGCTCGGTCGGTGTCACCATAGAGTCTACCATCCCTGGAACGGCAATGGGTTGAGGAGACACCAAGGCAGCATCGACTGGCAGTAACGGACGAACTGCGGGCACAACAATGGGAATCAAGTCATTTCCAGCCACTACGTAAGGTGTGCGATCTTCTAGCAAATCTACAGCATCCGCTAGCGGTGTGGTCCGCGCGGGCGTCACTGGCGGAGGATCAATCGAAAGTTCGAAGGATGAGATACGGCTGGGTAATCCATCGCGAATATCGATAACCAAAAGCCCGGCACCAAACAGAAACGCTTGTGCATTGCATTGGCAACTCACCGCCAATTTCAATTCACCCAGATCCTGGTCTTGTGATACCGCAATGATCCGCGAATGTGGGATCAATTCAAAGAACCGATCCAAGTCATATCCATCCCGAACGAACATGCGCAGGACATACCCTTGCGCATCGCGGCCCAAGCGCCAGTCCGTCCCTTCCGGTATTGTCAAAACGACACGTGTGAATGTTGCATGCTCGCCCGTCTGGATTGCCACCGGCTCTGCACGGCCAGCAACTGGCAACCAGAGCAAGATCACTGCGAACCAAAGCCACCTCATGCTGCGTCCTGTTTCGTTGCTTTAAGCGCATCTTCCATGTCCGAAAAACTGGGGCGGTATTGGCTAGGCATATTCTGGCGGCCGACTTCGACGCAGATGTTTGGCGCGTGAGAATAGAGGTTTGCGACGAGAACTTCGCGAATCAACTGATGAAAATGTGCGTCTTCTTCAACGACGGCCTTCACCTTTACCGAGAACGGACCGACAAACCCGTAGGCTAGGAACACACCCAGGAATGTCCCCACCAGCGCGCCACCAATCAGCTTGCCCAAAACCTCCGGTGGCTGATCAATCGATGCCATCGTCTTGATAACACCAAGAACAGCAGCGACGATCCCTAGGGCCGGCAGACCATCTGCCACGGACTGCAGCGCATGTGTTGAATGCATCTTGTGATGCAACGTCGCTTCGATCCGCTTCTCGAGAATCTCTTCAACTTGGTGCGGATCATCGTAGTTCATTGAGGCCGAGCGCAACGTATCGCAAATCAGCGCGATCGCCTCACCATCACCTAAAATCTTTGGGTACTTGCCAAAGATCGTCGATGTATCTGGCGCCTCGATATGGCTCTCAAGCGCGATGGGGTTTGTTCGCGCAACGCGGATCAGTTCAAACAACAAACAAAGCAGATCGCGATAGTCCTGCGCCTTCCACTTCGGTCCTTTGAATACCTTTCCAATGTCTTTGACCGTATGCTTGATGGAAGACCCGTCGTTACTAATTGCGAAGGCACCAATTGCTGCTCCGCAGATCATGATCATCTCGAAAGGCAACGCCTTGAGAATGATCCCCATCTTGCCGCCTGCCAGCAAGTAGCCGCCAAACACCGTGACAAGGACAAAGACAATACCAAACAGGCCGACCATAGTTTATGGTTCCTTCCAGAAGATATGCAGAAAAGCGACATTCGAATCCCTATCTACCCGCAAGGGATTAACGTTTCCTCAGCAGCTACTCAGTCGGCGTGTTTGCATTGCGTCCGGCAAGGACAACGCTAAAGGAATAGGCGGTTTCCGGCTCTAGCAAGGTCATGATCGCCGCAGCGGCATCGGGGCGCATCATACCCAGAAAGCCAGCTGCAAACGGAGGAGACATTTCCTCGAACAGCGCAGCAGCCTCCTTTGGCTTCATGTTTTCATAGACCGTCGTCAGCCGTGCCAAGTCCGTCTCCGAAGCACTCTCCGCCAAAGCGATGGTCGCGCTCAAGCTGGCCTCTGCGGCAATCAAAGCATCCAGCTTTTCCTGGATTTCCACCTCGGCTACACGCAAGGCCTGCATCCGGTCGCGCAACTGTGCCTCACGTTCTATCAGACGGTTTTCGCGCGCCTTAAAGGCTGTAAGAAGGTCATCGGCGACAACCATCTCCTCCTTGGCCAATTCCGCGCCCTCATCCACGACGGCACCTTCATCGGCCAATGCCGGACCAGCCTCTGCAACCAACCTGACAACGGCAGAGGCCAACAGTAAACCTGCGACAATATGCAACGTGCCGCCGCCGCGACGACGAATGCGTTTGCTCACGGATGATCCTCCACCGTTGGGACACGTCTGACAAAGAACGGGCTTTCAGCCGGTTTGGGTGGGGCCGGTTTTGGCAGATCATGCAAGGAAGCCATCAACAATTCGAGCCGTTCGCCAGCTGCCTCTGCGCGTTGGCTGACTTCATCCAGCTGATCCACAGAGACCTTGGCGGTCGCCTGCGCGCGGTTCAATGTCTTTGTCAGATCATCCACCTGTGCCGACAGGACCGCAACAGCCCCCCCCACGCCCTTTTCCAAGTCATTGAAACGGCGAAGGCGGCGCGCAAGTACGTAACAGTAAAGTGCGGCACCCAGCGCACCCGCAACCAATAGGATATCGGCAATCATCATCATCTCTCGGCCTTTCTAGCTGAGTACAAATTCCATAATGAGCAAGTCGCTGACGCGTCCCTCACCAGTCACCACCTGAACCCGGCGCAACATTTGGGCGCGCAACCGCATCAGGGCCGTGGGATCTTCAAGTTCCGCCAGCTCGACGGCCCGCAGATAGCCGTTCAGGACATCCACGATGCGCGGTTTGATCGCCTCAACCTCTGCGATGTATGATGGTGGCACCTCAAGTTGGGCAGCGAATCGCAAGTGATCGCGACCACCCGAACTGGGCAGCGAAATCACCAATGGGTCGATCACAACAAAAGCAACCGGCGGTCCGGCGTCATAAGGCGTCTCGGTTGCCTCTTCCTGCGCAAGCGCATCCGCCCAAGTCCCGCCAATCAACCCCATTTGCACAGCGAAAAACCCACCGCCGCCACCAACAAGGGCAAGGAGCAATCCGATTAGCAGAGGCAATTTTGACGCCTTCTTTGGCGGCGCATCGGGTACATCTGCATCAGCTGTCACGGTCTTCCCTCTCTTTTGGCGATCTCACTAAGAATTACCTGACAAGCCCTAACCGATTGTTAAGGCTCATGGTCCAGACAAGGGGTAGTTGGCAGAATGCCTATCGTAGTGGAGAAACCATCTTGGAAAGCGTTACCTCTGTCTGGTCAGCACTTGGTGCAGGTCGTCGAACATTTGTTATCCTTGCGACTTTAGCGGTTTTTGCCGTCATTCTACTGTTGGCGCGTGGCGCGGGTACCAAGGAAATGTCGCTTCTTTTTGGCGGGCTTGAGGGGCGCGCTGCTGGCGACGTCATTACTGCGCTGGATCAGCAAGGTGTGCCGTACGAAGTTCGGGGGGATGCGATCTACGTCCCAACAGGGAATAGGGACGCTTTGCGGCTGGCATTGGCCGCAGACGGGCTACCGATGCTTGGCGGGCAGGGGTACGAGCTGCTAGATTCACTCTCTGGGTTCAGCACGACATCGCAAATGTTCGATGCCGCCTACTGGCGTGCGAAAGAAGGGGAACTTGCACGCACGATCCTGGCCAGTCCCCACATCCGCGCAGCGCGCGTTCATATCTCAACGCCATCAACGCGCCCGTTTCAACGGGGCGACACACAAACAGCGGCGGTCACTGTAACAACGGCCAGTGGAGCACTCTCAACGCCACATGTGAAGGCTTTGCAATTCTTGATCAGTGCCGCCGTACCGGGGCTCATGCCCGATGCGGTCGCTGTCATCGACGACAGCGGCGGGTTGATGTCCGACACGGACGGAACTGCCATCGCCCAGAACGGCGATGAAAAGGCCGAGGCGCTCCGCCTGCGCGCGGAACGTTTGTTGGCCGCACGTGTCGGGCCAGGAAACGCAGTTGTTGAGGTCGCGATCGACACAATTACCGAAGCAGAATCAATCACGGAACGCCGTGTCGACCCCGATAGCCGGATCGCGATCAGCACGGATGTTACGGAAAGCACTGGCGCTTCCACTGATAGCCGTGGTGGGGACGTGACAGTGGCTTCCAACCTGCCTGATGGTGATGCAGGTGGGGCCGGTGGTGCGGCAAATAACGAAAATAGTGAAAGCCGGACACTGACAAACTACGAGGTTTCCGAAACAGAACGCCAGTTGGTCAAATCACCCGGCGCGGTAAGGCGGCTGACTGTGGCGGTTCTGGTGAATGACGTGACGGTTGTGACCCCCGACGGGACCAGTACGATCGAACCGCGCAGCGAAGATGAGTTGGCTGCTCTGGAAGAACTTGTGGCCTCTGCCGTCGGACTCGATGAGCAGCGTGGCGATGTCTTGACCCTGAAATCAATGCCCTTTGAACCCATCGTCCCTCTTGGAACTGAAGTGAAAGGGCCTACGGCAAGCTTGCCTTTGGATAGGATGCAGCTGATCCAGATCGGTGTTCTCGCGGCGGTCGCACGTATCCTTGGCCCGTTTTTTTTTTGGCCGCTCCGAACGGAAAAGAGGCGGGGAGG
>BCQL01000193.1_pt1 | contig 10346 bp, 8 predicted proteins | sample 1008151 | NCBI WGS metagenome assembly BCQL01 (sample SAMD00035459, study PRJDB4067) | museum specimen metagenome | biome: marine biome; feature: sea shore; material: organic material | host: Otohimella japonica | place: Japan:Kanagawa | collected 1927
TTGGTGCCCGGCGGCACCTATTTCTTTACCGTCCGTTTGCAGGATCAACGCTCTGACCTGCTGATCACCCATATTGACTTGCTCCGCGATGCAACGCGCCTGTGCATGAAACGTTGGCCCTTTGTGATTGATGCCGCCGTCATCTTGCCCAGCAAGGCCCATATGATCTGGACAATGCCAGAGAGTGATGCCGATTTTTCCAAACGCTGGCGGCTGATCAAATCCAGCTTCTCACGCCATGCACCGGCGCCTGTGCATGTTCCTGCGAGTCATCAGCGGCGCGGGGAAAATGGTATTTGGCAGCGCAGATTCTGGAAACATCTGATACGGGACGAGGATGATCTGGCCCTGCATATGCACCTGATCCGTTCGGCCCCGATCCATGCCGGGCTGGTCCGCAAGCCAAGCGATTGGACATATTGTTCGCTGAATCATAGCAAGGCCGAGCGGCCTAGAACCATTGCCCCGGTTCCATCAGCCCCAGATCCAGAAGCTGCTGCGATTGCCAGCTGAACTTTTCCGACTGCGGCCAGTAGAACGTCTCAATCACGGCGCTGCTGCCGGGGTTACGCCGCAGCGCTTTGGCGGTGCGAAACGATCCGACTGCAGCAGAGAGATTGTTGTGCCACGGGCAGGAAAACGTGTTGTACTCCGCCAGATTGAACGACTGGTCTGGCAGCATTTGCAGCCCCGGCTGCGTGCGAAAGAAAGACACGCGGTTTGTGCGTTGGCGCGCTTTGGCGATATGTTCCTCGAACCGCCAGCGTAGACCGCCAAAGACATCAATTTGTCGTTCAAGTGGGACATCGTCGGCATTTTGCCGGGCAAGAGCGTAGTAGCCTGATTTGTCGAAGTACGCGGTATCGTGGTCAACGCCATTTGGGTGCGCTGCAAGGTCTTGCGCATAGAGGTCGAAAAGATAGGACATCACCGTGTCACGTCGTTCTTCGATCATGAAGGCCAGCATTTCACCGACGCTACGGTGTTCGCAGAATGGGTAGAACAGGTATTCGGCATTATAGCAGTAATAAAGCCATTGTCCGGGCAAGGCTGTGATCATTGCATTGGCAATGGTTTGCAACACGTCCTCTGCGCTGACATCGTAATCAACGCGGATCAGGTTATCGGGAATTGCCTCAGGCATCACCATATCGCGCACGCAAAAGGCAATCAGATGTGCGAAACCGGCCCGCGCATGGTGGCTGATGGTGCTGGCCACCTCCACCTCATCTTCGATCAGGATCAGCGCAACAGGTCCGCCTTTCATTAGGCCATTGGCATCGGCAATCATTGCGGGCAGTGAAGGGTAGTGCATGGAAGCATCCGGTTGGTTCACGCGAGACTCGGCGAAATCGGGTTGCATTGCAAGCGGGGTCCCAAGTCGCTAGAAGGCGCTCGTATCCCAATAGCCGAGCCTTGCCGATGTCCGCGCCCAAGAAGCTGTTTATCAAAACCTATGGCTGTCAGATGAATGTCTATGACAGTGAACGCATGGCCGAAGCGCTGGGCAGCAAGGGCTATGTGGAAACGCAGACGCCGGACGATGCGGATATGATTCTGCTCAATACCTGCCATATTCGCGAGAAGGCGGCCGAGAAGGTCTATTCTGAGTTGGGCCGGTTCAAGGGGCTTAAGGCCAATAACCCTGATCTGAAGATCGGTGTGGCCGGGTGTGTGGCACAGGCCGAGGGTGAAGAGATCATGCGCCGCCAGCCGATGGTCGATCTGGTCGTGGGGCCGCAAAGCTATCATCGGCTGCCGGCGATGGAGGATGCGGTGCGGTCGGGGGAAAAGGCGCTCGACACCGATTTTCCCGATGATGACAAGTTCGATACGCTCAAATCGCGGGTCAAGACCAAACGTGGGCCGACCGCATTTTTGACGGTGCAGGAAGGGTGTGACAAGTTTTGCGCGTTTTGCGTCGTGCCCTACACACGCGGGGCAGAAGTGTCGCGCCCAGCAGAACGTGTTATCCGGGAAGCGCGGGAGCTGGTCAAAAGCGGTGTGAAGGAGATCACGCTGCTGGGGCAGAATGTGAACGCCTATCACGGGCATGAAGGTGGCCTAGCCGGGCTCATCTGGGCGCTGGACAAGGTTGATGGGTTGGAGAGGATCAGGTTTACCACCTCGCACCCCAATGACATGGATGAGGCGCTTGTTGATGCGCATGGGACGTGTGGCAAGCTGATGCCCTATCTGCATTTGCCAGTACAGTCGGGCTCTGACCGCATTTTGAAGGCGATGAACCGCAAGCATACGGCGGACAGCTACCTGCGTGTGATTGAGCGCATTCGTGCGGCGCGGCCGGATATCCTGCTGTCGGGGGATTTCATTGTGGGTTTTCCTGGTGAGACCGATGATGATTTCGAGGACACGTTGCAATTGGTCCGAGATGTGCATTACGGGCAGGCCTATTCCTTCAAATATTCGACGCGCCCGGGGACGCCGGCGGCGGAAAAGCCTCAGATCGCGGAAGATGTCATGAATGACCGTTTGCAGAGGTTGCAGGCGTTGCTACGGGAACAACAGCAGGCCACGCAAGCCTCAATGGTTGGCCGCACGGTGAAGGTTCTGTTCGAAAAGGCCGGGCGTGAGGCAGGGCAGATGATCGGCAAGTCCGAGTATCTGCATGCTGTCTACGCAGATGCACCAGCGCACGTTGTTGGACAGGTGAAGTCTGTGCGGATTGTTGAAGACAGTCCAAACTCGCTCAAAGGCGCATTGTCGTGACCAGACAATTCCTAGAATAGGAATAGGTGCCAAAAACGTGACAATTCATCCAGATGCCTTGCACCTTGCGGTATCAGCCGCCACGATAGCCATATCCGACTGAGAAGGAGATCTGATTGGCCACTGGTGCCCTGACCCCACCCGCCGAAAATACTACAGAATCGCTGTTGGAATTCCCGGACAATTTCCTGCTGATTGATCTTTGCGGCGAATATGATCGCAATCTGGCCACTATCGAGGATCAATTGAGCGTGCAGATCCTGCGCCGTGGCAACCAGTTGGCTGTGATCGGCGAAGACGGCCCGCGCCAAGACGCGACGAAGGTGCTACAAGCGCTCTACAGCCGATTGGAGGCCGGACGTTCTCTGGAACCCGGCGATCTGGATCGTGAGCTGCGTATGGGGCCTGACACGGTATGCGGACCTGCCCGCGACGGTGACCAGATCGAGCTTTTCAAGAGTGATACCACGCGCATTGAAATCAAGACTCGCAAGAAGCTTATTGAACCGCGCACGGATGCCCAGAAAGCCTATGTCAAATCGCTGTTTGACAATGAGCTTGCGTTCGGAATTGGCCCTGCAGGTACCGGCAAGACCTATCTGGCCGTCGCTGTCGGTGTGAACATGCTGATCAGTGGCCATGTGGACAAGATTATCCTGTCCCGCCCGGCTGTCGAGGCGGGTGAGAAGCTGGGTTATCTGCCCGGCGATATGAAAGACAAGGTCGATCCTTACATGCAGCCGCTTTATGATGCGCTGAACGATTTTCTGCCCGGCAAGCAATCCGCTAAGATGATTGAGGAAAAGGTTATCGAGATCGCGCCTTTGGCTTTTATGCGTGGCCGTACCCTGTCGAATGCTTTTGTGGTGTTGGACGAGGCCCAGAATGCGACGACCATGCAGATGAAGATGTTCCTGACCCGTCTGGGTGAAGGCAGCCGCATGGTGATCACCGGTGACCGCACGCAGATTGACCTGCCACGCGGTGTAAGCTCGGGCCTTTGGGATGCCGAACGCTTGCTCAAGAACATACCCAAGATCAGCTTCAACTACTTCACGTCCAAAGATGTCGTGCGCCACCCGCTGGTCGCCGCGATTATCGAGGCCTATGAGGCGGATGATCCCAAGTGACCGTTGACTGTATGGTCGAGGACAAGCGCTGGGGCGATATCGACGCACTTGCGCAGTCTGCGACCATGGCCGTGTTGGAACGGTTAGGGGTGGAGCCTTCGATGTTTGAGATCAGCCTGCTGGCTTGCAATGATGCGCGTATTGCGGTGCTGAATGCAGATTTTCGTGGCAAATCGCGCCCGACAAATGTGCTTAGCTGGCCGTCAGCGGAACGCGGTGCTGCGATTGATGGCGAAATGCCGTTGGCCCCCAAGATCGGCCCGGACAATGACCTTGGTGACATCGCCATCGCCTATGACACCTGCTTGCGTGAGGCCGCAAATGCGGGCAAATTGATGCGTGATCACACCCTTCATTTACTTGTCCATGGCACCCTGCATCTGCTGGGTTTTGATCACGAACGTGACGGTGATGCCACCCTGATGGAAGGGTTGGAAACAGAGATACTTGGCAAATTGGGCATTCCTGACCCATATAGGAAATAACCGGGCGATTTGTCCCATATAGGTAAGGATAAAATGGGCGACACTGGCGACGCACCGTCTATCGCCGCACACCGCGCGCAACCGGATCAGACTGCGACACCCCCGGGGCTTTTTTCCCGTATTTTCAACGTGTTTCACACGCAGACTGTCCAACCGGTGCCTGAAGACGCGCCTGCCGCGATTGTCAAGGCAGCAGGATCAGTTCTGGGCATGTTGAACCTGCGCCGCATGCGGGTCGAGGATGTCGCGGTGCCCAAGACCGATATTGTTGCAGTACCCGTCACGATTACCAAGGATGAGCTGGTCGAAGTATTTCGCGACAGTGGCCTGACCCGGCTGCCGGTCTATGATGGCACGCTGGATACGCCGATTGGGATTGCCAATCTCAAGGATTTTGCACTGCGCCATGGCTTCAACGGCGAAACCCCTGCAATGGATCTGCGTGCCATGGTACGACCGCTGATTTATGTGCCGCCGTCCATGCCTTTGGGTGTGCTGTTGCAAAAGATGCAGGCAGAGCGCATTCATATGGCCCTGGTCATCGATGAATATGGCGGTACCGATGGGTTGGTGACCATCGAGGATGTCATCGAACAGGTCGTGGGCGAGATTGAGGATGAGCACGACATTGAAGAGGCCAAAAGCTGGGTCATGGAAAAGCCGGGATGCTATTTGGCGCAGGCCCGGACCGATCTGGATGATTTCGAAGCCGAGATTGGCATGACCCTGACCAACCCCGAAGAGGTGGATGAGGAAGACATCGACACGCTGGGTGGTTTGGTCACGATGCTTGCCGGGCACCTGCCTGCGCGCGGTGAGGTGATTGTGCATCCCGACGGGCCGGAATTTGAGGTCGTGGATGCCGACCCCCGGCGCGTCAAGCGCCTGCGTGTGCGCCTCCCCCATGCTGGAAATGGCTGACCTTCTATTGCGGTTTGCTGCGCAGCCGCGATGGGTGCGCGCGTTGTTGTTGTTGGGATTGGGCGCGGTCGCGGGTCTGGGTCAGGCGCCGTTTGATCTATGGTTTGCGACCATTTTGGCCTTGGCTGGACTATTCCTAATTTCCCATGATGCTGCATCCCCCGGAACGGTCGCGCGCAGTGCGTGGTTCTTTGGAATCGGCTACTTTGCGGTCAGCCTGCGCTGGATTGTCGAACCGTTTTTGGTGGATATCGCGACCCATGGCTGGATGGCGCCGTTTGCCATGGCGCTGATGGCAACCGGGGCAGGGGCCTTTTGGATGCTGGCAGGCTGGGCCGCAGCCCGATTGGCGCCAGGCAATGTTGCGGTCTTTGGGCTTTTGTTGGCAGGGGCGGAAGTGCTGCGGTCGCTGATTTTCACGGGTTTTCCCTGGGCTCTCTTGGGCCATGTCTGGATTTCCACCGGGATTGCGCAGATGGCAGCTTTTGGGGGGCCGCATCTATTGACCTTGATCACGATCCTGGCTGCTTGGGCGGTGACACTCTTCGCGGGGCGTCAGCGGGTGATCGGTCTTGTGGTCCTTGGATTGCTGGTTGCTGTGTCCTTCGTCTTGGCGCCGGGTCCAGCATCCCGTCCATCCGCTGACCTGCCGGTTGTGCGCCTGATTCAGCCCAATGCACCGCAACATCAAAAATGGGATCCTGCCTACCGCGACATGTTTCTCAACAGGATGTTAGGGCTGACCGGGGTGGGCCCAGTTCCCGATCTGGTGGTCTGGCCCGAAACGGCGATCCCCTATATGCTCAATCACATCGACGATGACCTCAGCCTACTGTCAAGTGCTGCACGGGCCGCGCCACTGGTCTTTGGGATTCAGCGGCGTGACGCGCAGGCACGTGCCTACAATAGCCTTGTCGTCATGGGCCCCGGGGGACAGATAGAGAGCATCTATGACAAGCGGCACCTGGTCCCATTTGGTGAGTATATGCCGGGAGCAGCCCTGTTGGGACGGGCTGGAGCAACTGGTTTGGCACGCAACCTTGGTACCGGCTTTACACCCGGTGCAGAACCGGGACCTGTGACGATCCCCGGGATCGGGGATGCGGTCCCCTTGATCTGTTACGAAGGGATCTTTGCCGAGGAAATTTCCCATGGTGCGGTGCGCCCACGCCTGTTGCTCTTGATTACAAATGATGCCTGGTTTGGCCGGGCGGCAGGACCGCATCAGCATCTGGCCCAAGCGCGGTTGCGCGCCATTGAACAGGGCTTGCCAATGGTACGTGTCGCAAACACCGGCATCAGTGCGATGATTGATGCCAAAGGCCGGATCACAGCCTCCATCGCGCTTGGCATGGAAGGGGCCATCGATACAGCGTTGCCGCCTACTCTGACGGAAACGCCTTATTCTCGCTGGGGCGATCTGCCCGTGATCCTGTCGGTGATTTTATTAATCGTCGGGCTGGCATACCGTTGGTGGCGCGATAGCGATTGACCTTCCCAAAACCACGCCCTAGACGGGTGCTTGGTTCTGTCACAACGGCTTCCTGGCGTGGCAGCAATATTTAACGGAGCGCATCCAATGGCACGGCAAAACTACATCTTCACCTCGGAATCAGTGTCCGAGGGACACCCTGACAAAGTATGCGACCGTATTTCAGACGCGATATTGGATGCTTTCCTGACCGAAGAACCGCAAGCGCGGGTCGCTTGCGAAACCTTCGCCACGACAAATCGCGTGGTGATCGGGGGCGAGGTTGGTCTGTCGGATCAAAGCAAGCTGAAGGATTACATGGGCCGGGTCGAGGATATCGCGCGGGCCTGCGTCAAGGATATCGGGTACGAGCAGGATAAATTTCACCACGCCACCTGCGAGGTGACGAATTTGCTGCATGAGCAGTCCGCACATATTGCTCAGGGTGTCGATGCGGCCCATGACAAGGACGAAGGTGCGGGCGATCAGGGGATCATGTTCGGCTATGCCACGACTGAAACGGCTGAACTGATGCCGGCACCGATCCAATATGCCCACGGCATCCTGCGTCGTCTGGCTGAGGTGCGCAAGTCGGGGGAGCAGCCGACGCTGCGCCCGGACGCCAAAAGCCAGGTTTCATTGCGATATGAAGGTGGCAAGCCCGTAGAAGTCACCTCGATCGTGCTCTCGACCCAGCATGCTGATGAAAGTCAGACGAGTGCTGATATCCGCGCGATCGTAGAGCCCTACATTCTGGAGGTGCTGCCGGACGGTCTGGTCACGCCCGAGACCGAATGGTGGGTCAACCCCACAGGCAAGTTCGTCATTGGCGGCCCTGACGGCGATGCAGGCCTGACCGGGCGCAAGATTATCGTTGATACCTATGGTGGTGCAGCCCCACACGGCGGTGGCGCATTTTCGGGCAAGGACCCGACCAAAGTCGACCGCTCTGCGGCCTATGTCGCCCGTTATCTGGCCAAGAATGTGGTTGCCGCCGGTATGGCGCAGCGCTGCACGATCCAGTTGAGCTATGCCATTGGTGTGGCCAAACCGCTGTCGATTTATGCCGACACACATGGCACTGGCGAGGTTGATCCGGCGGCGATCGAGCGTGCGATTGGAAAGGTCATCGACCTGACGCCGCGCGGCATTCGCAATCACCTGAGCCTGAATAAACCTATTTATGCCCGCACGGCAGCCTACGGCCACTTTGGCCGTGCGCCAGAGGCTGACGGCGGTTTCAGCTGGGAGCGGACCGATCTGGTGGATATATTGAAAGGTGCCGTCTGAGGGTGGGTCAAGACCTACCTTACGGGCGGCACACAAGCCATCTTAAAGCGTGTCGACTTACCCTTTTGTCGCTATTCGCGGCCTCTTTCTTCGTCAAACGCAAAAAAGTGATCAATGATATCTTAATGTAAAGTCGAAATGCTATAATGAAGGTCTGCTTGTGATATAGGATGCTTCTGTGGGATCCGGACACTCTGGCCTGCTGAGCAATTGCGTACAACCGGGTCAGTTGCTAAAGCCCGCCCATGAGCAAGACCAATCATCCCTCAGGTGCGCCCTGGCGCAATTTTTACGGTCGTTTTCGGGGCAAGACAATCCGGGCCTCTCAGCATGACTATCTTGAAAATGATCTGGCCGCCCTGTCGCCTGGACCCGTGGGCTGGGAGGAGAACCCCGACCGCGTGCCGCTGGATCTTGATCAGCTTTTTGACGGCAAAGATATCTGGCTTGAGGTCGGCTTTGGCGGCGGGGAGCATCTGGTGTATATGGCGCAGACTTACCCCGACATTGGCCTCATTGGTTGCGAACCATTTGTGAATGGCGTGGCCATGCTCTTGGGCAAGATCCGTCAGGCGGATGTCGAGAACCTTCGTGTCCATCCCGGCGATGTGCGCGATTTTTTTGACGTCTTGCCCCATGAATGCCTGAGCAAGGTCTTTCTGAACTATCCTGACCCCTGGCCCAAGAAGCGGCATCATCGCAGGCGGTTTGTGACGCCGGAACATCTGGTGCCGCTGCACCGTGTGATGAAACCGGGGGCGGAGCTGCGGGTGGTCACGGATATCACCGACTATGTGCGCCAGACACTGGAACAGGTGCCCCCCCACGGTTTTGAGTGGCTGGCCGAGCGTCCGGCCGATTGGCGTATGCCGTGGGATGACTGGACCGCGACCCGCTATGAACAAAAGGCGCTGCGTGAGGGCCGTACACCCCATTATCTGACCTTTCGCCGCCTGTAACTGGCAACCTTCGGCGTGCGCATCTTCGGTGCCTGGATGAGGCATGGACCCGCTTTGGTGACTGGGTTATCAGGCGTCCAATCAAGAAGGAAACCCGCATGTCCGGCCACGGCACCCCCATCCCGATGACATCCCGCCCCTGTGGCCCCTTGAAAGGTAAGGCGCATGTGCCTGGTGACAAATCGATCTCGCACCGGTCCTTGATCCTGGGGGCCATGACCGTTGGTGAGACGCAAATCACCGGTCTGCTTGAGGGCGAGGATGTGTTGGACACCGCAAAGGCGATGCGCGCCTTTGGCGCAACTGTCACGGACCATGGCGGTGGAGAATGGACGGTGTCCGGCGTGGGTGTCGGTGGATTTGCAGAGCCAGAAAATGTGATCGATTGTGGCAACTCCGGGACCGGTGTGCGCTTGATCATGGGGGCCATGGCGACCTCACCCATTACGGTGACATTCACGGGTGATGCGTCACTGAACGGCCGCCCGATGGGGCGTGTGACAGACCCGTTGGCGCTGTTTGGCACGCAAGCTGTGGGCCGGTCCGGTGGCCGATTGCCGATGACCCTGGTTGGTGCCGCTGATCCTGTTCCTGTGCAGTACACGGTGCCAGTGCCATCTGCGCAGGTGAAATCGGCTGTCTTGCTCGCGGGGTTAAATGCACCGGGCCAAACTGTGGTGATCGAGAAAGAAGCGACGCGCGACCACACCGAACGGATGTTGCGGGGGTTTGGCGCGACAGTTTCCGTCGAAGAGACGGATGAAGGGCGTGTCATTATGCTTGATGGTCAGCCGGAGTTGGTACCGCAGAGCATCGCCGTCCCGCGCGATCCGTCTTCGGCTGCCTTTCCGGTGTGTGCGGCACTCATCGTGCCTGGGTCCGATGTGCTGATCCCCAATATCGGATTGAATCCCACACGCGCTGGTCTTTTTACCACGCTGCAAGAGATGGGCGCGGACCTGACATACGAGAATATGCGCGAAGTTGGCGGTGAGCCCGTCGCGGACCTGCGGGCAAAGTTTTCGCCCGATCTGAGAGGCATCGTCGTGCCGACCGTCCGTGCTGCCAGCATGATTGATGAATATCCTGTCCTGTCCATTGTTGCGGCCTTTGCCCAAGGCACCACAGACATGCAGGGTGTGAAGGAGCTGCGGGTGAAGGAAAGCGACCGGATCGATGCGATGGCCAAGGGCTTGCGCGCGGCAGGTGTGACAGTGGATGAGGGGCCCGATTGGTGGCAGGTCACCGGGCTTGGCCATGGCAAGGTCCCAGGCGGCGTGACGGTCGCCAGCCAGCTTGATCACCGCATTGCCATGGCCTTCATGGTGATGGGCATGGCCACGCAAAAGCCGATGACCGT
>BCQL01000194.1_pt1 | contig 10333 bp, 8 predicted proteins | sample 1008151 | NCBI WGS metagenome assembly BCQL01 (sample SAMD00035459, study PRJDB4067) | museum specimen metagenome | biome: marine biome; feature: sea shore; material: organic material | host: Otohimella japonica | place: Japan:Kanagawa | collected 1927
TGCTCTTGCTGCATCATCAAGCTTACGTATTTCTGTATTTGATAGCTTTGCCACTTAAACCTCTTAATATCAAAGGATCGTGTCCTTGGGTTCGATAACTTTTAGATAAATTACTAAAAATACACCGCAATTAATCATTTTATAATATTCGTAAATATATCATTGATTTATAAAATGCCGAAGCGCCACATTAAGTTAATAACCAATACTATATACGTAAACGAGCTAGTATAAAGTATTGGTGTATTTTTACGCTTTAAGGTGCGGCGTTTTTAATAGTTAAGCCGTTTTTATCAAACCGATGTACTTTATGCTCAGGCGCACTTAAGTAAATAGGATCACCATATTTTAAAGGGCAATCACCATCCGCTTTTACTGTTACTGTACTGCCATCTTCGATAGTTACATGTAAAAAGCTTTCAGAACCTAAATGCTCTATAACACCTACAGTACCTTGCCAAGTACCAGAGTCAGTGGAAATTTCAAAGTGCTCTGGGCGTACACCTAAACTGTGTGTTTGCGCATTGCTATCGTTAGTTACATCAATAAAGTTCATTTTTGGAGAGCCAATAAAGCCCGCTACAAATTTATTTACCGGGTGTTGGTATAGCTCAAGCGGAGTCCCTACTTGCTCTATAATTCCACCATTAAATACTGCGATTCTGTCAGCCATTGTCATGGCTTCAACTTGGTCGTGAGTAACATAAATCATTGTTGTAGCTAAGCTTTTATGTAACTCAGATATTTCTAAACGCATATTTACACGAAGCGATGCATCTAAATTTGACAGTGGTTCATCGAATAAAAACGCCGATGGCTGCCTAACAATTGCACGCCCTATCGCTACACGTTGGCGTTGACCACCAGATAACTGACCTGGTTTACGGTCTAAGTAGTCTGTTAAATTTAATATTTTAGCGGCGTTCGCTATTTTAGACTCTATTTCATCTGGGCTCACTTTTGCACGTTTTAGTGGAAAAGCAATATTATTACGCACGCTCATATGCGGGTATAAAGCATATGATTGAAATACCATTGCCAAACCACGCTTTGCAGGTGGTGTATGTGTTGCATCTTGCCCGTCTATTTCAATATTGCCACTTGTTGTGTCTTCAAGCCCAGCAATCATGCGTAAAAGTGTTGATTTACCGCAGCCCGATGGCCCAACAAATACAATAAATTCACCGTCTTTAATCTCTAAATCGAGAGGTTTTATTACGTTTACTTCATCAAAGTTTTTAGTTACTTTTTTTAGTGTGATGCTGCCCATGTGTGTTCTCCTACTTTACTGCGCCAAAGCTTAAGCCGCGCACTAATTGTTTTTGACTAAACCAACCAAGAATTAATATTGGCACAATGGCCATGGCAGAAGCTGCCGATAATTTGGCGTAAAATAACCCTTCAGGGCTTGAGTAACTGGCAATAAATGCCGTTAACGGTGCGGCATTTGCAGCGGTTAATATAAGTGTCCAAAATGCTTCATTCCATGCCAAAATTACGTTTAATAGTAATGTTGAGGCAATACCTGGTAAGGCAATTGGGAGTAAAACATGAAATATTTCTTCACCAATTGTTGCGCCATCCATGCGTGATGCTTCTAAAATCTCCCCTGGGATCTCTCTAAAATAGGTGTATAACATCCACACCATTATTGGTAAGTTAATTAATGTCATTACAATGACTAAGCCGAGCTTTGTATCAAGTAGTGCAAAGTCTCTGAATAATAAGTAAATCGGAATTAACACCCCAACAGGTGGTAACATTTTTGTAGAAAGCATCCACATTAGAAGGTTTTTAGTTTTTTTAGTTTGCACAAATGCCATTGACCATGCTGCAGGTACGGCAATCATTAGCCCTAATAAACTTGAACCAAGTGAAATTACAACCGAGTTCCAAAAGTGATCAAAATAAGGCGAACGTGCTAATACATCTTGATAGTTTTCAAGCGTCCAATCGAATGCAAATAACGCAGGGGTTGCTGATATAGCTTCAGCTTCTGTTTTAAAGCTTGTGATTAGCGTCCATAAAATTGGGAAAAATATCATCCCGCTAATTGTCCACGCGGCAAGGGTATAAATTATTTTTGATTTTTTAGTTGATGTAATAGCCATGAATCAACCCTCCAAGTTTTTGCCAATAAGGCGCATTAAAAATATGGCTACTATGTTGGCAATAATAACTGCCACTATGCCCCCTGCTGATCCGCCGCCAACATCAAACTGTAATAGCGATTGGGTATAAATTAAGTAAGTAATATTGGTAGAGGCGTAACCTGGGCCACCACTTGTTGTTACTAATATTTCGGCAAAAATAGACAGTAAAAATATTGTTTCAATTAATATTACAGCGGTAACTGCACGTGATAAGTGCGGTAAAACAATGTAAAAAAACTTACTAAAAGGCCCTGCACCGTCTAAGTCTGCGGCTTCTAGCTGTTCGCGATCTAACGACTGAATAGCAGTAAGTAAAATAAGCGCTGCAAATGGAAGCCACTGCCAAGACACAATAATAATTATTGAAAACAAAGGCATTTGTGCAAAAAAATCAATTGGATCTAAGCCAAGCCAAAGGGCAAAGTGAGCAAATAAACCATTAACAGGGTTCATTAACATGTTCTTCCATACCAATGCCGATACAGTTGGCATTACAAAAAATGGGGCGAGAACCATAATTCGAACATAGTTTCGCCCCCATATCGCTTGGTCGAGGAGAACAGCTAAACCTATACCACCACAAATAGTGATAGCTAATACACCAGTTACTAAGTAAAGGGTGTTAAAAAATGACTCAAAAAATGCCGGATCAGTTAAAAAGAATTCGTAGTTTAAAAACCCTACAAATTCACGCTCTCCAGGAATGAGTAAGTTGTAATCTACAAATGAGAAATACAATGTCATGCACAGCGGTACTATCATCCAACCGAGTAATAAAATTACGCTAGGAAATAGCATCATGCGTGCAAGCGTACGTGACTGTGTCGTTGCCATAGTGTGGTGACCTTTAAAAAGTCAGCATTAACCCTAGTAAATACCCAATGTGGGGCTTACCAAATAACATAGTAAATGCTGACGAAAAATATGGGGTAAGTTAGGAGCTTACCCACCTACTTAATTATTTTGGGTAGCGCGCTTTTCGCATTGTGCGCTCAACAAGGCGTTGAGATGCATTAAGCGCTTGCTCAACGGTCATTTGCCCCGTAAGTGCTGCTGAAAATTGCTGCCCAACTGCGGTACCAATTCCCTGGAATTCAGGAATGGCCACAAACTGAATTCCTACATAAGGTACCGGTTTAACCGTAGGGTTTTTAGGGTCGGCTGAATTAATTGAATCAAGCGTAATTTGTGCAAATGGGGCAGCACTCATGTATTGCTCGTTTTCGTAAAGTGAAGCACGCGTACCGGGTGGTACTTTTGCCCAACCTTTGTTGTCGGCCACAAGTTGGCTGTATTCTTTAGAGGTTGCCCAGCTAATAAATTTCATAGCAGCATCTGATTTTTTACTGCTCGATGGAATAGCAAGGGTCCACGACCATAACCAGTTACCACGTTTACCTAAGCCGTTGTCGGGTGCGAGCGCAAAGCCAACTTTATCGGCAACTTCTGAGTCTTTTTTGTTCGTAACAAATGCGCCAGCTACGGTTGCATCAATCCAAATACCACATTTACCGGTTTGAAATAACGCTAAATTTTCGTTAAAACCATTAGCTGAAGATCCAGCAGGACCCGACTCTTTCATTACATCTACGTAGTATTGAAGTGTTTCTTTCCACTGTGGTGTATTAAATTGTGGTTTCCAGTTTTCATCAAACCAACGTGCGCCAAATGAATTAGCCATTGAGGTAATTAATGCAACATTTTCGCCCCAACCTGCTTTACCGCGTAAACAAAGACCGTATACTCCGTCTTCTTTATTGGTCATAGCTTTTGCCGCTTTTTGAATAAAGCTCCAGGTCGGCGCTTTTGGCATTTCAAGACCCGCTTTTTCCATCAGATCAGTACGGTACATAACCATAGAGCTTTCACCGTAAAATGGTGCAGCGTATAATTTGTTATCTATGGTTAAGCCACTACGAATAGCAGGCAGTAAATCGTCTACATCGTAGTTTTCGCCTAAGTCGTTAAGCTCGGTTAGCCAGTTTTGCTTGCCCCAAATTGGCACTTCATAAGTACCAATTGTCATCACATCATATTGACCGCCTTTTGTCGCTACATCAGTAGTTACACGTTGGCGCAAAATATTCTCTTCAAGTGTTACCCACTTTAATGAGATGTCTGGGTATTTTTGTTCAAAGTTATTACTTATCTCTTTCATGGTGATCATGTCACCATTATTTACAGTTGCGATGGTAATGGTTTCTTTTGCTACAGCATTACTCATAGCCATAACACCGCATGCTAGCATTAATAGTTTAGTTTTCATCAGGGTAACCCTCATAAATTTGTTAAATAAGACGCTTAAATAGTTTAAGTGTTAAACGCCTTAGAAAATAAAGCGATAGCCAATATTCACACTATGAAAAATGTGAATACTGCATTTTTAAGCAAGCTAATACTTGCTACTTATTTAAAATTTAACTGAGATTTCTGAGGTGAATCCGTCAAAACCTGTACCAATTTGGCCACCTGAGTTAGCACCTTCTTCCTGGTTTACATATTCAACTTTTAGAAGTGTGCTATCGTTAAACCAGTAACCGGCGGCTACTTGTAAACGCTCAACCGTATTGTCGTCTTGAGAGATAAGATCTGAAGTGTTTTCTGCTTCTGCGTAACGTGCTGCTACGTATAGTTTTTCAGGAATGATGTATTGTTGTGCTTCTACAACATAGTATTGTACTGAGCTTTCGCCCTCAATTACGCTATTAGAATCGTAAGTTGTGCCGTTTGCATCAGCTACGCCATTTGAATTACCAAAGTAAGTAATACCCGCAACTGCATTACCTGCTGAATCAGCAAAAGTAAAATCGTCTGATGATTTACCAAGCATTAAAATAACACTTGTTTGTGAAGTTGGTTGGTACGCTAGGTTTAATTGAATTGTTGTTTGATCAAGACCTGGCATTACACCTACGTGTGTATCACGCTCACTTGATGGTGAAGCAGAGAAGTTATAGTTTTCACCATCACCAAAACGGTAGTTTGTTGTAGTAACGCCATCTAGGCTAGCTACACCATTTTCAAAGCGTAATTGGTCGCCTTGATTTGCTTGTAAATAGTTAAGGCCAGCTTTAAAACCACCTTCAAATTCTAAAGTACCTTGAAGGCGGTAATTGTATCCTCTGTCTTCTTGAAATGCTTCGCCAAAGCTTGATGTAGTAATGTGACCGGTTACATTGTAAGAGCGGATCAAGCCACTATCATAGCTTTTAGTGTAACTAAGTTGTGCACCGTTTTCTGCAGTTGCGTAATCGGTCATCCCATTACCAATAAGTGCATTGGCTTGGTTATCAGCGCCATCTTGGAAACCTTTAAACTGAAAAGGTGATCCGCCAATGTTACCTAAACGAAGTGTAAGGTTTTCATTTTCTCGTAAATTATCAGTTAAACCTAATAGGTCAAACTCGACACCCGCGTAATCGTTATGAAATGAAAAATCCCGATCACCACCACCAAAGTCATTTGGCTCTTCAGCGATGTCTATATCTGCAGTAATAAATTCGTTGATATGAAATTTAAGCATTAAGTTAGCGCGTATGCGGCCAAAACCAGACGATTGTTCTTCATCTTCAGGGCGAAAAGCACCGTCTTTTGCTTGAATCGACTGGAAGTTTTGCATTGCAAGAAAGTTAACTTCAAGTCGATCTAAGTAATCTGAAACTTCTGCTTGAGCAGGAGTAGATGCTGCCATAGCAGCTGCAATTAAACTAACTGCAAATTTAGTTTTTTTATTATTTAACATTTTAAACTCTCTTTATAGTGTGTTGTGTTTATTCAGCGTGTTGAACCTATCAAAGCCTTACAAACAATTGCTGTGTAGGCAATTAAAGCTTAATGAGCATAAGCTCAACTGATGAGCATAATCACAAATAGATAATGTTACGTCAACGAATATTTATTACAAAGAATTTACAATGTGCGTGAATAATAATTTAAAACATTAATTTTCAAGTAGTTGAGGATATATTTAAAAGATTATTAATTTTATATCTATGTCTAAGGTCTTGTATAAACGTAGATAAAATTGTTTGAATAGCCCTTTTTTGTTACTTCTGTTGCAAAATAAAAAAGAGTTAACATGTTAGGCATCAAGGTGTGTTGATCTTTAGTGGGCGAACTTACAGCAAACTGATTGGTTTTTAGGCAAGGCAGAGCCTATGTAGCGTGGTTATTCCCCATGAATAGGCAATAACGCAACATAAATACCAAGCATGCGCTGCCATTTAGGTTTTTTATAGGAACAATTAACTCTTTGTTGATTGGTTTTTACTTATTCTTACATGGGTATAAGCCAGTAGAGTAACGCAGAGCAGTTACCAAGCCCACTAGGTTACAAAACTCGCATCGCGATTTAATCTTCCTTAGATTGAACAAATTTCAATCCACGAAGTTCAATACGCCCTAGTAAGTATTGGCGCACAAATAATCTAGTTATTTATTGATGTGTTCTTGAGCTTATGGGGGGCTTAGCTTAGTATTGAGTAACTTTAGATGTATTTAAATTAGAAGTAATAACATATGGAATTTGTTCGCCCGTTAGAGCCTATCCTCATTATTGATGATGTTAAGGAAATTCGTGATTATTTAAATCAAATATTAACCGAGTTAGGCTTTGAAGATATTTTAGAAAGTGCAGATTTTAGCTCTGCTAAACCTGTTATGGATAAAAAATCCCCAAGCGTTATATTTGTAGATGTCGACCTTCCTGACTCTGATGGCACCGATATTTTAGATTACATTAATACTACCTACCCACACACTCACGTTGTTATGTGTTCAGGTCATAATAATCTCGAAAATGTACAAAACACATGGGAACTTGGCGCTAAAGGCTTTATTGCAAAACCATTTAATGCAAAAAAAGTAGATACGGTAATGAAGCGTCTTGAATTAATAGAATAAAATAAGGTGAGCATGCAAAGTACTGTTACAGCGATAATCGACGATCTGTCGAGTGTTATTTATGGAAAAAAGCAGCAAATAAAGCTGGCTCTTACCTGCTTATTTAGTCAAGGGCATTTACTAATTGAAGATTTGCCTGGTATGGGTAAAACAACGCTTTCGCATGCGCTGTCGGCTGTTTTAGGGTTAACCTATCAGCGGGTTCAGTTTACGAGTGATCTATTACCAGCCGATATTATTGGTACTAATGTTTTTAACTCAAGCGAACACAGTTTTACGTTTCATAAAGGCCCTATTTTTAGCCAGGTAGTTTTAGCCGATGAAATTAACCGCGCGGGCCCTAAAACACAAAGCGCTTTACTTGAGGCAATGGAAGAGCAACAAGTAACCGTTGATGGCAAAAAATATTCCCTACCCGATCCATTCTTTGTCATTGCCACACAAAACCCTCTTTATCAGTCAGGAACTTACCCTCTACCAGAGTCTCAACTCGACCGTTTTTTAATGCGTATTAGTTTAGGTTTTCCTCCTAAAGAAGCTGAAAAGCGTCTTATTTTAAATATGCAAAAGCGCGATTATAGCCAGCTACCGCAGCGGATTAACCAGCAAGAATTAGCACAAATTCAAGCACAAATAAGCGACATAATACTAAGTAGCCCTGTGGTTGACTACATAATTGAACTGGTTAATTACACACGAAACAGTAATGCATTTGCAGCGTCTTTATCGCCTCGTGCCAGTATGGCACTAGCTAAAGCAGCAAAAGCCTGGGCTTATATTGACGGACGTGACTTTGTAATGCCTGAAGATGTACAAGCTATTTTTGCAAGTGTGTGTCAGCACCGCTTAGGTTTACATAATGAATCTGGGGATGAGCAAGTAAATAGTATATTAAATGCTGTTTTGGTTCCGGTATAAGCTTTATGCCAAAAAAAGTAGCTAAAGGCCCTTCTTTATTTAAGTCATTTAAAACTCGTGCATTCAATAAATTTTTAAAAAATAAGCATTTAAAAAACACTATTACACTAGAACATAAAACAATTTACGTATTACCTTCATCACTTGGTTGGTATTTTATAGTTGTAGCTGTATTAAATTTTGTTATGGGTATTAATTATCAAAATAATTTAATTTTGATAATGGCTTACTTAATGTTTGTTGTAATTATAATTGCTGTACTTATGGGTTATAGCAACGCAAAAGGTTTAACTGTCAAATTTAAAGACACGTTTAATAGTTTCTCCCCTCAAAAACCTCAAATAAAGTTTGAACTACAAAGCCCTAATGTGTGCCAATCAGTAAGCTTAACCTACCAAGGTACAGTACAAACTAGTCAACACGTTGATCAGGTAAGTAGTAAGACTCAGCTATTATCACTGCCTTTACCTTATTTTTTACGGGGTAAATACGACATACAACGAATTAAAATTTCAAGTAACTACCCTTTTGGTTTAGTAAGTGTATGGAGCTACATTCAATTACAAACGTACGTATTTGTATATCCATCAGTTGAAAAGGTGTTAAGTGATGCTCACGTTAATGCGTTAGACGAGCAAAGTGATAATGGTATAGCTAAAGAAGTTGGCAGTGACGAATTTGAATCTCTCTTGCCTCACTTACCAGAGATGGGGTTACATAGAGTATCGTGGAAACATTATGCTAAAACGCAGCAACTTTTAGTAAAAGAATTCGTTGATTATAAAAAAGCGAATGCCCTATTTGATTTTACTTTTATGAATGGCGACACAGAGCAGCGTTTGAGTCAGTTATGTTTTTTAGTTTGCGAAGCAAGTGAGCAAAACACGCCTTTTATGTTAAAACTCCCAGGTAAAATAGTTAATACCAATACCGGACTTGAGCATAAGCAACATTGCTTAGCATTATTAAGCACATTTAAAGGTGGTGTGTAGTGCACGAAATTAAAAACGAAAAAGTTATTAATTACTCCATGTGCTTTATTTATGCATGTTTAGTCATATTTTTTATTGCTCATCTACCTGTTGTTTTTATAAGTGTTTTGGCTGTTATTTGTGCGTGGAACTTTTACTTAACATATAACAATAAACCTAAGCCTAACTCTATTTTGGCAAACATACTTGCAGGCGCTGCATTGGTATTAATGTTATTTAGTGTTGGAATGTCCGATACTGTTATTTTGTTTGTAGCCATGTTAATGCTTTCGAGCTTATTTAAATTACTGCAAGCTAAAACTAAAAAACATTACCACGTAATTACAACACTTACGTTTTTCTCGCTTTCGTCCGTTTATTTATTTAACCAAAGTATTTTAACCACACTTGCGGCGAGTGGTTTATACATTTTGAATTTTGCAGTACTTGGTTTATTAGAATCAAAACATAATTTAAAAATAGCCTCTAAGCAAAGTGGTAAATTACTACTATTAGCACTGCCCTTAGCAATCTTCTTATTACTGTTTTTACCTAAAATGCCGGCATTTTGGCAATTACCAGGACCAAAATTAGCTAAAACGGGGCTTTCTGAGCAGGTTGACCCCTTTGATATTGCAAAACTTTCTAACTCTGATGAGCTCGTCTTCAGAGCAACGTTTAATAACTCAGCGCCTAATGCTCCGTATTATTGGCGTGCAATTGTACATGATGAATTTAATGGCAACGCATGGCTTACATCGGACTTTTTAAAATACAATAATTTAAAATCAAACTCTAAAAATGATATTGATGAGCAATTTATTGCAAGCTACTCTGTTATAGCCGAGCCTGCTTCGCAAAAATGGCTTTATGGGCTCTTTTATTCACGTAGCGAATCGCAAAATGTTGAAGCAAATACATTGGGTTTATTGCGTAAAAAAAACTATCAGGCAAAAAGTTTACAGTACGATGTAACTAGTACACGCTTCACAAGCACGCCTCTTAATGACTTTGAAAACAAACGTTACACTTACCTCGCTCATAAAAAAAATGTTAAAGCGGCTTTACTCGCTAAAAATTTAAAACAAAATACGCAAACGGATCGCCAGTTTTATAATCATCTATTACAGTATTTTGCAGATAACAAATTTACTTATACTTTGACGCCAACCCCTATGAGTGGCGATAACACAATTGATCAGTTTTTATTTGATAATAAACGAGGTTTTTGCGGCCATTATGCAAGTGCCGCTGCGTATATTTTTAGAAGTGCGGGTATTCCAGCACGTTTAGCAAGTGGGTATTTAGGCGGAGAATTAAATTTAGATAACAGCACCCTATCCGTTCGCCAATACGATGCACACGCTTGGGTAGAAGTATATATACACA
>BCQL01000195.1_pt1 | contig 10317 bp, 6 predicted proteins | sample 1008151 | NCBI WGS metagenome assembly BCQL01 (sample SAMD00035459, study PRJDB4067) | museum specimen metagenome | biome: marine biome; feature: sea shore; material: organic material | host: Otohimella japonica | place: Japan:Kanagawa | collected 1927
GTAATCAACTTCACCATCTACTAAGTACTGTATACTCATAGGGTCAATAACCAGCGTTACACCATTTTTAACAATTTCTAAATCGCCAGGGTTCGCTTTTTCATCAAAGGTAAAACCATATTGAAAACCTGAACAACCACCACCTGTTACATAAACACGTAGTTTTAGCTCTGGATTTTCTTCTTCGTCGATTAACTGTTTTACACGTACAGCAGCTGCATCGCTGAACTTAATTGGTAATTCTTCAGACATTTTAAAACCCTCAATATCGCAATGGCGTGATTATCTAATACCCGAGTGTTTTAATCAAGTATAGTAAAACAACTCTTTCATCTAAGTTATACAGTTTAACAAGCTAAATTTTTTGTATATTTCGAAACTATTTTGCTTTTGCTAAGTGTAAGACCATACACAGTAATGATTGTTAATATAAGTTACAAAAATTTCAAAATCACAAGGACTTAGCTGAACTCTTTTGCTAAAATGTTCGCTGAAAAAATGTGGCGGAGAATACAGCATGTGGCTTGAGCGGCTCAGGCGTCGATTAGCAAAACCAAAAACATCCGTACAATTATGCCTATTAGGCGTAAGTGCCGGATTAATTGCTGCATTTTTTATCATTTTATTTCGCTTAACTATTCTGTTTTTTCAAAGCTTATTTTTAGAAACCCCAGACAACTTTACAACCTTACCTACGCTTGAACGTGTATTAATGCCTTTAATTGCAGCGCTACTTATTGCTATATTTGCAGCACTTACAGGTTTTAAGCATTACCGTTTAGGTATTCCGTTTGTTATTCACCGTATTAAACGTCACTACGGGCAAATGCCGCTATACAACACGGTAAACCAATTTGTTGGTGGCGCGCTTGCACTTATTAGTGGTTTTTCAGTGGGCCGCGAAGGCCCCTCTGTACACATGGGTGCTACTGGCGCGAGCATATTGGCCGATAAACTTCATTTACCCCACAATGCTATGCGTACATTGAGCGGCTGTGGTGTTGCTGCGGGTATTGCGGCCTCATTTAACACCCCGCTTGCTGCTGTTATTTTTGTTATGGAAGTGGTACTTCGTGAATATAAGGTGCATATATTCGTACCTATTATGTTAGCAGCCGTAACAGGCGCACTAGCTACACAGTTTGTGTTTGGCGAAGGCTCAGAGCTTGCGCTTATTACAATAGCACCGCTAAGTGGCTGGCATTATCCATACTTAATTTTATGCGGAATGGCCCTAGGTGCTATTGCGTTTAGCTTTAATCAAAATTTAATGTTAATTATTAAAACATTTAAACCTTTAAGCATGTTCCCTCGTTTATTAATTGCAGGTTGCATTGCGAGCTTAATAGCATACGCAGTACCTCACGCTATGGGCTCTGGTATGAGTGCAATTACCATTGCAGTTGAATCTCCTGATAACGTAAAGCTGCTAACGACTATTTTAATCGCTAAATTATTGGCCACACTATTTGCTATTGGCTTGGGTATTCCTGGCGGCTTAATTGGCCCAGTAATTGGGCTTGGGGTACTCATTGGTACACTAATGGCGTTTTTAGCTCAGTATATAAGCCCAGGTACTGATATTGCTGGTACGTATGGTGTTTTAGGTATGGCTGGTTTATTAGCCGCGACACTGCACGCTCCCCTTGCGGCTTTAACGACAGTAATGGAACTTACCTCTTCGCCTGAAATAATAGTCCCAGCAATGATAGTGATTACGACTGCTTATGTAACTGCCCTGCAATTTTTTGGTAATCGCTCTATATTTTTACAGCAATTGGATTTTCAGGGATTGCCCTATCATGTATCCCCAGCTACTGAAGCACTTCAAAAAGTAGGCATAATGGATGATATGGATGAAGACTTTAAGCTGCTGTACTCAGACGATAAAGAACAGATAAAAAACACTCTAGATGCTATGGACAGCCAAACACCACTAATAGTGTTTGACGAAGAAAATGGCTACCGACTTGCTGAGTATGATTTAACGCTTATGTCTGACCAAACCATAAATATTAACTACATTAGCCTGCAAGGTATAAGTAGCCAAGCAACCCTAGCTGATGCCTTTGATATTTTAAAAGACAAGCGTAGCGGTGCACTTTACGTCTACAACTTATTAGATAACCAACAAATCATGGGCTTATTACGCTGGGATCAAATAAATAATATTTTAACCATTCGTAACAGCTTACTTTAAACAGTTAGGAATTTTATGAGCGCTTTATTAATTTATAAAACACTGCACATTTTTTTTATGATTGCCTGGTTTGCCGGTATTTTTTATTTACCACGGCTATTTGTGTACCACGCAATGAGCGAAGAAAAAGCCTGTAACTCTATGCTTAAAGTGATGGAGCGTCGGTTACTCTTTTTTGTAACGCCATTTGCCATTTTAACGGCCGTTTTTGGTGTGCTCACCATTGTAGAATATGGCCGAGAGTGGTTTAGATACAGCATGTGGCTGCACTTTAAACTAGTCCTCGTTATCATTTTATATATTTATCATGGTTACTGTTTTAAATTACTAAGCGACTTTAAACACGATAGAAATACTAAAACAGATCGGTTTTATCGTATTTTTAACGAGCTCCCGGTTATCGCGCTACTTATTATTGTTGCTCTTGCGGTAATAAAACCTAATTTATAAGCGTTTCGGTGCATGGTAAACTGCGCCGCAATTTACAATATTTGTTATAACACGCGCGATTGCGTGCCCCATTTTTTTGGATTATCGCGCCCTTTTGATTGATTAGGAATAACCCCATGTTAAGTTTCCAAGGTGAGCATATACTGTCGGTAAATCAACTAGACAGAGACTGCATTGAACGTATTTTTGCAGTAGCAAAAAAAATGGAGCCTTATGCTAAAAAGCAAAAGCAAACAACAGTGCTTGAAGGCGCTATTTTAGCGAATTTGTTTTTTGAACCAAGCACGCGAACACGCGTAAGTTTCGGCACCGCCTTTAATTTACTTGGTGGAGGTGTACGCGAAACAACCGGCATGCAAAGCTCTGCACTTGCAAAAGGTGAATCGCTTTACGACACAGCTCGCGTTATTTCAGCATACGCTGATGCCGTCGCTATGCGCCACCCTGATGCAGGCTCTGTTAGCGAGTTTGCAGACGGTTGTACCGTACCAGTAATTAATGGTGGTGATGGTCCTAACGAGCACCCTACTCAAGCTTTGCTCGACTTACTAACTATTGAGCGTGAGCTAAATCGCTTTGATCAAAATATTGATGGCATGCATATAGCCCTTGTGGGCGATTTAAAATATGGCCGTACAGTGCATTCATTATCAAAACTATTGTGCCATTACAAAAACGTAAAGTTTTCGATGGTAGCGCCAGACGGCTTGCAAATGCCAACGAGTATTTTAGATGCCGTAGAAAATGCAGGCCACAAAATTGAGCTAGTAAACAAAATGGAAGGCAATCTAGCAGCCGATATCGTTTACCAAACACGTATTCAAGAAGAGCGTTTTCCTTCACAAGAGGAGGCAAATAAATACCGTGGTGGTTTTAGAATAAGCCAATCTATTTATAATTCGCACTGTAAGCCAAACTCTGTACTGATGCATCCGCTGCCACGTGATAGCCGTTTAGAAGCTAACGAGCTTGATAACGACTTAAATAGTAACGACAATTTAGCAATATTCCGCCAAGTACAAAATGGCGTATTAATTCGTATGGCACTGTTTGCTTTAACACTCGGCGTAGAAAACAAAGTCGAGCAATATGAAGTAGACGTACCTTGGTTTAGCCGCAAACGCGACAGCTAAACACTTTTACCAAGCGACAATTTATAGGATTTTTCATGACAATTAGCCAAGATTTATTTAATCGTGCACAAACTTCAATTCCTGGTGGCGTAAATTCACCTGTACGTGCATTTAACGGTGTAGGCGGCACGCCACTATTTATCACTAAAGCCGAAGGTGCCTTTACTTTTGATGCCGATGGTAACCGTTATATCGATTATGTAGGTTCGTGGGGCCCAATGATCATGGGTCATAACCACCCAGCTATAAAACAAGCTGTACACGAAGCTGTAGAAAACGGCTTAAGCTACGGTGCACCTACCGAAGCTGAAATTTTAATGGCTGAAAAAGTAAAAGAGCTTGTCCCATCAATCGAAAAAGTACGTATGGTAAGTTCGGGTACCGAAGCCACTATGAGCGCAATTCGTTTAGCGCGTGGTTTTACTAATCGTGACAAAATCCTAAAATTTGAAGGTTGTTACCACGGCCATGCTGACTCATTATTAGTAAAAGCGGGCTCAGGTGCTTTAACAATGGGCGTGCCAAATTCACCAGGTATTCCTGAAGACTTTGCTAAGCACACGCTAACAGTATCGTTTAATAACCTTGATGAAGTAAAAGCTATTTTTGAGAAATACGCAGACGAAATTGCCTGTATTATTGTTGAGCCAGTAGCGGGCAACATGAACTGTATTCCACCTGTTGAGGGTTTTTTAGAAGGCCTACGCGCAGTATGTGATGAATACAAGTCAGTGCTTATTTTTGACGAAGTAATGACGGGCTTTCGTGTTGCATTAGGTGGCGCACAAGCGTATTACAACATAAAACCTGACTTAACATGTTTAGGTAAAGTCATTGGCGGCGGCATGCCTGTTGGCGCATTTGGCGGTAAAACCGAAATAATGGATTACATTGCGCCGGTAGGCCCTGTTTACCAGGCGGGTACTCTTTCTGGTAATCCTATTGCAATGGCTGCTGGTTTAAAATCACTTGAGCTATTAAGTGAGCCCGGCTTACACGATAAGCTTGAAGCAATTTCTAAAGCAATTTGTGAAGGCTTTGAAGCAGGGGCTAAAAAAGCGGGTATTCCATTAACAACTAACTATGCTGGCGGCATGTATGGCTTTTTCTTCACTGATGCTGAAAAAGTGACAACTTACCAGCAAGCAACAGAATGTGATTTAGAACGATTTAAGCGCTTTTTCCACTTAATGCTTGAAGAAGGTGTTTACCTAGCACCTTCTGCATTTGAAGCAGGCTTTGTGTGTGCAGCGCATACAGAGCAAGAAGTACAAGCAACCATTGAAGCAGCTGAACGCTCATTTGCTAAACTTTAGGATAATATAAATATTAAACGCTTGTTTTACCTATAATATTAAGACTAAAGATTGAAAAAAGCCCGAAAGGGCTTTTTTTATTTGTAAAGTAATATAAATGAATGATAATTAAACGTAACAAGGTCTATATATCTTCATCCCCCTTTACAAAAAATAAGAGAGTCTTATGTCAGGATTACGCCAATTTGCCTCCCCTGCAATTCAACTTATGGCAAATTTAAAATATAAAACAAAAATAAGCCTGATGTTTGGAATACTATTACTACCTCTTGCCTTAAGCCTATTTTTTTTAGTGTCGTTATTAAGTGAAAGTATTGCCGTTTCAAAAATGCAGCAACAAGGCTTAAAAGGCTACAGAGCAATACTTTCAAACCAGATGCAAGGCGATACCATTAAAAATATTAAAGTAGCGCGCGCCCTAGGCTTTAACATAAATAACGACCAAGCTGATGAAGTACTTGCACTTGTATCTATTCAATCTAACTTAGCGCTTGATAACCAACTTGCAAGTGCCTATGTAAATCGCTCCTTAGTAACACCAATTCCTGCACTTATAATGCAAATAAATGCGACAGCACAAAGTGCAAATACGGTATTGGCAAGTAATCGCTTTACGCCAGATACGTTTATCGCCCTTTCTAATTTAAGTAAATCTTTACCTTTATACGAGCTGCAGCTTGATAAAATATTGAGTGTGGCAACGAATGCAGATAAATCGGTTAATAAAGCACTAACGCCCTCACTCACTAATTTACACAGTGCAGTTGAGGCATTCAAAACAGCTATTGATAAAAAACTACTTGAGCCTGACGATATACTGCTAACGCAAGCCGAATTCACTCAATTAACAAATCAAGTGCACAACAGTATTAGCAAACTTGTTGATAAAAGTATTCCTACCCTTGAAACCCTTATTGAAAATAAACTTCAAACACAACAATGGATCAGAAACCTTGTACTAGCAGCATCTGTCGTAAGTTTACTCTTTGCGTTTTACTTGATGATAGGTTTTTACTTTGCAGTGGTCGATACCATTAATCGCTTTGCCGAAGCTGCTCAAAGAGCAGCAAATGGCGACTTAAATGCTGTTATCAACTCAAGTACTAATGATGAAATGGATATTATCGCAGCACGATATAATGCACTCCTTAATGCCTTTTCAAAACTTTTAGAGAATGTAAAAGCAAGTACTGTGGAACTATGTGGCGCCACTAAATCGCTTTCTCAGGCAAGTAGCCAAACGAGTAACGATGTTGAAAAGCAGCAAGTACGCGTAAACGCGATTCATGATGCACTGAGTAATATGGAGCAAAGTGCGCTAAGTGTTGAAGACTCTGCTAATCAAGCGATGTTAACAGCACAAGATGCAGCGCAGCATGTAAAGCAAGGCTCTAACAACACCATGGAACTTGCCAAATACATGCAAGACCTTCAAGTTGAGTTTACCGAAAGCCAACAAGCCTTAGATAGACTCGCTCAAGATAGCCAAGAAATTAGTAAAGTAAGTAAAGGCATTAGCGAAATAGCCGATCAAACTAATTTATTAGCCCTAAACGCAGCAATAGAGGCCGCACGAGCCGGTGAACATGGCCGTGGTTTTGCCGTGGTAGCTGATGAAGTAAGAACCCTTGCACAGCGTACACAAATCCAAACGCAAGAAATTCACCAAATTATTAGCTCACTCCAACAAGCTTCTGACGATACACAACAAAAAATGCGCTCAAGTGTCCAGAAGATGGAACAATCGGTAAAAGCCGCCACCGAAACAAACGATGTTTTACAAAGTGCAGAGCAAAGCATGGGCGATATAAAACACCAAGGCGAGGAAATAGCGCTTCGCGTTAAAGAGCAATCTAACGCAACCACACAAGCATTAAGCGATTCGCAAGAAGTAAGTAAATTAGCAGATCAAACTCTTCTCTCTGCACAATCTACACTGCAAGACGCACAACAACTCAGTCAGCTATCTGATGACTTAACTAAATCAATGCAGTTTTTTAAATCTTAATCTAATTAGTACCCCATAAAAAAGCCGCTAAACAGCGGCTTTAATATTTTATATAGCTTTATAAGCTAGCGTATACATTGCGGTCTTGGTTCAAACTCACTGGCTCTCAGTGGTAACTGAATGACCTTGCCACACCCTGGAGGGGCTTGCTTAGCGGTTTGTTCGTTCACAAATGCCCAGCGTATTGAAGGTGGGCGTGTATCTGCTATTGCTTGCGGGTTAAGAGGTTTTAAATAACGAATATACGCTTCTAGTGCCCCTACACTGCCTGTTAAACCGGTGCTCTTGTTATCATCTCGGCCTAGCCACGCTACCGTAACTGTATTTTGATCAAACCCTGCAAACCAGCTATCACGTAAATCATTACTGGTGCCAGTTTTACCTGCTAACTGGATTGATGGAAAGTGTAAATTTAAGCGTTTTGCAGTGCCGTCTTTAGTTACTCGCTTCATCGCATATTTAGTCATATACATTGCTGCAGTGTCAAAACGAGGCTCGGCTTTTACCTCATGCTTATAAAGTACTTTACCCACTGAGTCAGTTAAGGCTGAAATTGCAGTAAGCTCTTTGTACTTGCCATCACCAGCTATTGTTGTATAAAGCTGAGCCACTTCAAAGCTCGACATTTCTAAAGCGCCTAGTAATAACGATGGGTACTCGCCAATTCGCCCTTTTGCACCAAGGTCTCTTAGGGTATTTGCTACCTTATCAACCCCAACATCAAGACCTAAATTAACAGCAGGAATATTTATACTTTTACTAAATGCTTTATAGAGCGGCATTGCGCCACGATATTGGTGATCAAAGTTCTCTGGTTGCCATATTTTACCTTGCTCATTAGTTACTTGTACTGGGGAGTCATCCAGCAGAGTTGCTAAATTATAATGCGGTAGCTGTAATGCCGTTAAATAAACGGCAGGTTTAACCAATGAACCTATATTACGCTTAGTATCTAATACTCGGTTAAAGCCTGAGTAACGTACATCGCGCCCTGCAACTAAAGCCGATACACCGCCTTTTTCGACGTTTACTGAAATCATCGCCGCTTCAAGCTCTTTTGTATTTGGGCGTTTTTCTAAATACGGCAAACTTTTTTGAATCGATTCTTCCATTGCAGTTTGCTTTTGCAAGTCAAAATAAGTAAACACACGTACACCCGCGTCAAGGGTTTGCTGATCAGGCATTAGCTTGTTGAGCTCTCTGTTAACGAGTTCTAAATAACCAGGGTAAGATTTTTGTAAGCTTGCTTTCATCGGCGCAATATCAATTGGGCGTTTAAGCGATGCACGGTACTCTTTAGTACTTAAAAGCTTGTTTTCGACCATTAAGCGCAGTACTAAATCGCGGCGCTCCATAGAGCGCTCTTTGTAACGACGAGGATTGTAGTAAGACGGCCCTTTAACCATAGCCACCAGCAATGCAATTTGATCGTATTCTAGTTCATCAACTGGTTTTGAAAAATAAAATTCAGATGCAAGGCCCATGCCGTGCACACCTTGGTTATAAGATTGACCTAAATAAACCTCATTTAAGTAAGCTTCTAAAATCTGATCTTTTGAATAACGGTAATCTAAAATAAGCGCTATAAACGCTTCATTTATTTTGCGAACTAAAGAGCGTTCACGCGTAAGATATATATTTTTTGCAAGCTGCTGCGTTAAGGTACTCCCTCCCTGAACGGTGCGCCCTGCTTTAATATTTGAATAGAGCGCGCGCAAAATAGAAAATACCGACACACCATGATGTTGATAAAAATCACGATCTTCTACCACCAGTAGCGTATCTTTCAACATGGATGGGAATTTATCGAGCGGTACAAATTCTCTATCTTGTTTTGAATCATTACCTATACGTGCTATTTGCACAGGCTCTAAGCGAGCACTGTTTAGGCGCCTACCAAATTTATCTTTAATGGTTGCTACTTTTTGCCCTGCAAAACGCAGTTCAATAATATGTGATTCTTCAAGACCATCGTAAAATTCAAAATCACGGCGATAAATTTTTATACTGTCGGCTGTTTTTACAAACTGTCCTGTGCGGCTTAGCCTATTAACTGACGAATAATTGAGGCGTTCAAGCTCCCATACAACCTCTTGGCTAGATAAAAACTGCCCTGGGTAAAACTCCATAGACCGAGCGTATACTTGAGCTGGTAACTGCCATTTATTGCCTTCGAATATACGTGTTGTTTTTGAATCTAAATAAATAAAGTACATCGCCATAGCAATAAAAACAGCTAAGCTCAATTTCCAAAAAATAGACCATGTTTTTCTCATAAATGAGCGTTTAACAACAGTGTTTGAAGTTTTTTTAGTCGTTTTTGATTTAGCTTTACGCGGCGAGCTGGTTGCTTTAGATGCACGCTTAGGAGTGGTTTTACTACTGGGTGTTTTTTTGTTATCAGCCATTTAAGTGTAATTTATTCCAAGGTTTATTCACGAGTGTGAGCTTAGCATATTGGGTATAGCCTAACACCTGAAAAGTTAACCTTCCCTGAAACGAAAAAAAGCCCTACTGAGGTAGGGCTTTGCAGAACACATAATGATATAAATTTTTTGAATTAGTTACTGCGAACAGATACAAATTCTGGGTAAGCATCAACACCACAATCGTGTTGGTCCATACCGCTTAACTCTTCTTCTTCGGTTACGCGGATACCCATAGTTTGCTTTAAAATAGCCCATACAATAAATGAAGCTACAAAAACAAAGGCTAAGATAGTCACTAAACCAATAAGCTGTGTTACAAAGTTAGCATCGCCGTTAGATACAGGTACTAACATAATACCTAGCGCGCCACACACACCGTGTACAGAGATTGCACCCACTGGGTCATCAATTTTAGCTTTATCAAGAGCAACAATGCTAAATACAACCAGTGAACCACCTAAAATACCCAGTAAACAAGCCATTAATGGAGATGGTGAAAGTGGGTCTGCTGTAATAACCACTAAACCTGCTAATGCGCCGTTTAGTACCATAGTTAAATCAGCTTTACCCCATAACACTTTACATACAAACAGTGCAGCTATTGCACCCATTGCAGCAGCAGCGTTAGTATTAAGTAAAATTTGACCTACAGCCGTTGCATTTTCTTTATCTGAAAGAAGTAACTGCGAACCACCGTTAAAACCAAACCAACCCATCCATAAAATAAACGTACCTAATGTAGCAAGTGGTAAGTTAGAACCTGGAATTGGGTAAATTTCAC